>ERZ825137.1652-NODE-1652-length-28115-cov-4.169031_pt1 | contig 28115 bp, 17 predicted proteins | sample MGYA00519873_ERZ825137 | MGnify/ENA primary metagenome ERZ825137 (study PRJEB31778, sample SAMEA3449190) | human gut metagenome | biome: human gut; feature: human-associated habitat; material: faeces | place: United Kingdom | collected 2010/2012 ...
GCCGAACCGGCCGAAGTCACGATCGGGCTGCGTACGGAAAGCCGTGTGCAGGTGCTCGACGGTGTACAGCCGGGCGACACATTGATCACTACCGGTGTGATGCAGCTTCGTACCGGTATGAAAGTTACTATTGATAATCTGTATTAAATTCCTCTATGGCAAATATATCGGAAACCAGTATAAACAGGCCGGTACTTTCGACGGTAATGATGCTTGTCATCCTGCTGTTCGGTATGATCGGCTACAAGTTCCTGGGGGTTCGCGAGTTCCCCAGTGTAGACCAGCCCATTATCTCGGTCAACGTTTCCTATCCGGGAGCGAATGCCGAGGTTATCATGAACCAGATCACGGAACCGTTGGAGCAGAATATCAACGGTATACCGGGTATCCGTTCGCTGAGTAGCGTCAGTAGCCAGGGTAGCAGCCGTATCACCGTCGAGTTCGAATTGTCAGTAGATATGGAAACGGCTGCCAATGACGTGCGCGACAAGGTTTCGCGTGCCCAACGCTACCTGCCGCGCGACTGTGACCCGCCAACCGTATCGAAAGCCGATGCCGATGCGTCGCCGATCATGCAGATCGGTATCCAGAGCAACAGGCGTTCGCTGATGGAACTGAGTGAGATCGCCGAGCTGACGGTAAAAGAGCGCCTGCAAACGATCTCGAATGTGAGTAGTGTGGATATCTGGGGACAGAAACGTTATTCCATGCGCCTGTGGCTCGACCCGATCAAGATGGCGGGTTACGGTGTCACCCCGCTGGATGTGAAGAATGCGGTGGATGCGGAAAACGTGGAGCTGCCTTCCGGTAGTATCGAAGGAAATACGATAGACCTGTCTATCCGTACTCTGGGATTGATGCATACGGCAAAAGAGTTCGACGACCTGATCATCAAGGAAGACGGCAACAATATCGTCCGCTTCAAGGATGTAGGGCGGGCGGAACTGGCACCGGAAGACCTGCGCAGTATATTACGTAAGAATGGCGAGCCGATGGTGATCGACGTGATCGTCCCCCAACCGGGAGCCAACCATATAGAGATTGCCGACGAAGCTTACCGGCGTATCGAACAGCTGAAGAAAGACCTTCCGGAGGATGTCACGATCGAAATGGTGTACGACAATACCCGTTTCATCCGTGCTTCTATCTATGAGGTGGAAGAGACGATCTATGTGGCATTCGCCCTGGTGGTGCTGATTATCTTCCTGTTCCTGCGCGACTGGCGTGTGACGCTGGTGCCGTGTGTCGTTATTCCGGTATCGTTGGTCGGTGCTTTCTTTGTGATGTATATCTCCGGCTTCTCCATCAATGTATTGACCATGCTGGCCGTCGTGCTTTCGGTAGGGCTGGTGGTGGACGATGCGATCGTGATGACGGAAAACATCTACGTAAAGATCGAACAAGGGATGGATCCGCGCACAGCAGGGATCGAAGGTTCGAGGGAGATTTTCTTTGCGGTGATCTCGACCACCATTACGCTGATCTCGGTCTTTTTGCCCATCGTCTTCATGGAGGGGATGACCGGGCGTTTGTTCAAGGAATTCAGCATCGTGATCGCCGGTGCGGTGGCTATTTCGGCCTTCGCCGCCCTGACCTTTACTCCGATGCTGGCTACCAAACTGCTGAAAAAACAGGAGAAAAAGAATTGGTTCTACCGCAAGACCGAGCCTTTCTTCCTCGGGATGAACAAGCTCTACGCCCGATGGCTGGATGCCTTCCTGCACAGAAGGGTGTGGGCGCTGCCCATCGTGGGTGTCCTGTTGGTATTGATCGTCGTACTGTGGATGGCGATCCCCTCGGAGTTGGCTCCGCTGGAAGACCGTTCGATGATCTCGATCAATACGAAAGCTCCGGAAGGCAGCACGTTCGAATTTATCCGGGACTACACCGACCACATTGCCGAGATTGCGGACTCGCTGGCTCCGGAGCGGGAGGCATTGATGGCACGTTCCTCGAGTTCGAGCGGTTCGATCAACGTCATCCTGCCCGACATCGCCGACCGTGAACGCTCCCAGATGGAAATCGCCGACGAGCTTTCGGCGGCCGTGCGGGGCGAGACCAAAGCGCGGGCCTTCGTTCAGCAGCAGTCCACCTTCGGCGGACGGCGGGGAGGAATGCCCATCCAGTACGTGTTGCAGGCCACCAGCCTGGACAGCCTGCAAAAGTACCTGCCGCTGTTCATGGACAAGGTCAATGCCAGTCCGGTATTCCAGATGGCCGATGTCAACTTGAAATTTACCAAACCCGAGGTGCACATCGAGATCAACCGCGACAAAGCTACCTCGCTGGGGGTTTCCACCCAGACCATCGCCCAGACGCTGCAATACGCCCTCTCCGGACAACGCATCGGTTACTACTACATGGGCGGGAAACAGTACCAGATCCTGGGCGAGATCAACCGCCAGCAGCGAAACACGCCGGTGGACCTGAAATCCATCTACGTGCGCAGCGACAACGGGCAGATGATTCAGCTGGACAACCTGGTTACCTTGCGTGAAACCACTGCCCCGCCGCAACTCTACCGCTACAACCGGTTCGTTTCGGCAACCGTATCCAGTGGTCTGGCCAAGGGATACACGATCGGGGACGGATTGGACGAAATGGACCGCATTGCGGCCGAAACGTTGGGCGACACGTTCCGCACGGCACTCTCGGGCGAATCGAAGGAATACCGGGAGAGTTCCTCCAGTCTGATGTTTGTCATGGTACTGGCTCTGATCATGATCTACCTGGTGTTGGCCGCTCAGTTCGAGAGTTTCAAAGACCCGCTGGTGGTGATGTTCACCGTGCCGCTGGCCATCGCGGGAGCCTTGATATTCATGTATTTCGCAGGCATTACGATGAACATCTTCAGCCAGATCGGCATCATCATGCTCATCGGCCTGGTGGCCAAGAATGGCATCCTGATCGTGGAGTTCGCCAACCAGAAGCAGGAAGCCGGGATCGACAAACTGCACGCCATCGAGGAAGCCTCGCTGCAACGCCTGCGCCCGATCCTGATGACGAGCGCCTCGACCATACTCGGCCTGCTGCCGCTGACCGTCGCCACGGGCGAAGGTGCCAACGGACGTATCGCCATGGGTATCGCCGTAGTGGGCGGTATGGTGGTATCCACCCTGCTGACGCTCTACATCGTCCCGGCAATATACAGCTACGTATCGACAGACCGGAGTAAGAAATAGAAATAAGGAAGCCCAATGAAACGAGTGATTTTATCGGCCCTGGCCGCGGGGATTTTCGCAACGGCGGCGGCACAGGAGGAGCTGACCCTCCGCAAGTGCCTGGAAATAGGGTTGGAAAACAACTACGACATACGCATCGTGCGCAATGGGGAGCGCATCAGCGACAACAATGCCACGGCGGCAAATGCCGGCATGGTGCCGACGATCGACTTCGAGGCGGGTTATTCGGGGGCGCTGGACAACGAGCGCACCACACCGCGCGAAGGGGACGCATGGTCGGACAACGGCATCTACGACCAGACGTTCAACGCCGGGATCAACCTCAACTGGACGATTTTCGACGGATTCCGCATCCGTACCAACTACAAAAAGCTCAAAGAGATGCAGGAGATGGGCACTGTCCGCACCCGCATCACGATCGAGGACTTCGTAGCCAGCCTGACGGCCGAATACTACAATTACGTCCAGCAAACGCTGCGCCTGCAGAATTTCCGCTATGCCGTGGCGCTTTCGCGCGAGCGGCTGCGCATCACCGAAGCGCGGGTCAGCGTCGGCAATTTCTCGCGCCTCGACCTGTTGCAGGCACGCGTGGACTTCAATGCCGACAGTTCGAAATATATGTCCCAGCAGGAGCTGGTTTCGGCTTCGCGCATCCGCATCAACGAACTGCTGGCCAACAAGGACGTCAACGAAATGCTCTGTATCCGCGACTCGGTGATCGAGGTCAACGGCGAGCTCAAATGGGAGGAGCTGCTGGCACAGACGCTCGACACGAATGCCTCTCTGCTGCTGGCAGGGCATGACAATGTGCTGGCCGAACTCGACCTGAAAACCGTGCAGGCGCGCAACTACCCCTATCTGAACCTGACGACGGGATACGGCTACACCTACAACCGTTTCGGGAACGGGACGACCCAGTCGCGCGGGACGCTGGGACTGAACGCCGGGGTGAAACTCGGCATTACGATCTTCGACGGCAACCGCCGCCGGGAGCAGCGCAACGCTCGCATCGACGTGGAAAATGCGCAGCTCACGCGCGAAAGGCTCGAGCAGTCGCTGCGTGCCAACCTGTCGAACTTCTGGCAGGCCTACCGCAATAACCTCGAGGTGATCCAATTGGAAAAAGAGAACCTGATCGCCGCCAAGGAGAACTACGAGATCGCCATGGAGCGTTACCTGCTGGGCGACCTGCCGGGCATCGAGATGCGCGAGGCGCAGAAGAGCCTGCTCGATGCCGAAGAGCGCATCCTCACGGCGAAATACAATACGAAGGTTTGCGAAATATCGTTGCAGCAGATCAGCGGCAACGTCATGACTTACATGGAATAAACCCGCGGTTCATTATTTCTCGCCTTGGGGCATCGGAGAACGGGCGGAGAGGAAATCGCAGAACGGCTGCCTGTAATTCCCGCAGACAGGGATATACTCCTTGCGAAGACGATGCGGTTGCGGCCGATCACGCGGATTCCGGCGGGCAAGTCCCCCTCGCAAAACAAGGGTGCCCGGCGTGCGTTACGCCGGGCACCCTCTCCTACCCAACCTGTCCGGGCCCTGCCCGGACATCGTTACCCGTTACAAATCAATACGCTTGCAGGACGCACCCGCCACCTCGAAGGGCTTGTCCACGCCGGGTAACGAAACCTTATGTTTTTTTTCATCCATATTGACAACGATATAGACCTTGCGGCCGTCCGGCTTCCGCCACTCGGCGGCCAGCACCGACGCGTCATCGCCGAACCCGGGGATCTTCACGATGGGATTGTCGCCCGCCGGGGTGAGCTCGCGGATGAAGAGGCCGCCGTACACGACATCGTGCAGGCTGCGGCGGAAATCCATGAGCGTCTTCATGAAACGCGCCTCGCTGACGGCCTGTTCCGACATCAGCGGGACGGGGTCGACCCACCCGATCTGCGAACCCCACAACAATGCCTTCGCCAGTTCGTAACGGAAGTCGCCCAGCGACATCTTATCCGCCTCGCTCGGCGTATAGGTGAAGGCGCTGGTGACGGCACGGTCGGAATAGACCATCGGGAACACCGGCCGGATGATGCAGTTGTCCTCCTCATGGGGCGTATTGACGACCAGCAGCATGTCGAACAGGTCGATATAGCACTCGGCATTCTCCTCGCTGGTCAGGATCCTGTCCTCGAGCAGGTGGTGTGCGCGGATCTCGCCGATAAGCCTGCGGTAGCCGTCGTACCAGAAATCACCGCCCCCGACCGGGTGGCCGTGCGCCTCGTTCCAACAGGGTTCGGGCGCCGCCGCAGCGATCTGGTCGATATAGATTCCGTTCACCCCGATCGCGTGTTGCAGGCTGTCCACCAGCCCGATGATCTTCCGGTGCCAGATATCCGTCGAGGGGCAGGTCACCGTATTGAGGACTTTCGACGTGGGGTAAATCTCGGTATAGAGCGAACCGTCGGGTTTACGGCACGACGCGTCGTAACCGCGGTCGCGCTTATAGCTGTCGGCCGCCGGATCCCAGAGCCGGCCGTTGATATAAGGCGTCACACGCGCCCCCAGAAGCTGGGCGTCACGCACCATCCCTGCAAAACGCTCCTGTGCGGGCAGGTAATCGGGATAGTGGGTATCGTAGGGGTAATGATGCCAGAAATACCAGTGCACACCCAGCCCTTGCCCGAAATACCGGGCGGCACGCCGGACGGCATCGTACGTCTGGTCGGTCACATGCTTGGCACGCACCCACGCGTCGGCATCGTAACACCACTGCGGGATATTGCGCGAGGCGAGCGGCTTGCTGCCCCATTCGGTCGTGAAGGTAAACGGACGGTACCACCTGACAACGGCATCTTCCCAACCCTTCGGCGTGAAACCCGTGACCGAGACCCACGGCAGGCGGAACGTCCCGTCCGCGATCCATCCGGCCGAAGCGGGAATGGCATCGCTCAATGCAACCGTCGTCGGCGTACACTGCGCCGAATAGGTCTTTCCGCAGCCGCGGCGGTCTTCCGTCCCGTAATAGAACGCACCCTCGGCATTGTGTACCACGAGGAACTGCATGGCGGAGGCATGCGACGGGTAACGGGCTTCGAACGTAGCGATGTCGAGCGGCTTCTCGACGCCCCAGCCTTCGGTGGTGATGATCCTGCCGTCTTCGGGGCGTTCGATCACGACATTGGGGAATTTCAGATCCGTGACCAGCCACCCGGCGGGCAGGTCGGCCTCTATGTTCCATTGCAGCAGCTCGCCGCCGTCGGGAAGCGTCACGTACATCCGCACGGGATATTTCACCGGCGAGTAGTCCAGCGTCAGCTCCCACGTGAACACCAAAGTTTTGGCATGGGCGTCATCGCGCACCTGCACCCCGCGGTAAACGGCATGTTCGGGTTTCAACTCCGGGTTTTCTCCCTGGGAACCTTTGTATATCAGGATCCACGGCGTTTCGTTCTTGCCTGCTCCGACGACCTGTTTCCCGTTGAGCACCAGTTTCTCGATGTCGAAGCTTCCGCTCCCGCTGAAAACGGCCTCGACCGCACCGTTCGACAGGGTGTAGTCTTCGCCGGTACGGCTTGCGGCCGTTTTATCCTGTGCGAATATTTGCGTGTGTAGCAGGAGGCCCGCCACCAGCATACAACAATTTCTAATCATCATTTATTCCGGGTATTTTATTGAATTTTCAACTCAGCGCAGTTCCATGCGGTGCGGCCGGCGTAGCCGGATGCGGGCATAAACGGCAAATATAATATACATAGGTATACCCTGTTAGCCGGTAAGCCCGAAAGTTTACAGGGCAAAAATAAGCAAAAATATTTTACTTACAAACCCAAAAACAGTAAAAAACTTTTCGAATCATTGAAGCGGCAAAAATCAGGGGAGGCAACTATTTCCCGGCAGGAATGATTCGAGAAGAGATGAAACATAAAAATATAAGATATTGTATTACACAATTTTAACAGCCAAGACCATCTTAATCCGTTAGCCCAAAGCCAAGTAGCTGATAAAAAGGACATTACTTTTTCACAAATATTTCACAGCCCTAAAAACACCAACAATATATTGAAAATCAATATATTATACACACAAATCCAAGGACATGCAAATCGTACCGCACCCCTTTAAAGTAAAAAAAACTTATCAAAAATAGTAATGATAATAATTTTATTGTTATATTTATTACCGGATAATGAATACTTTTAACTGAATTTCACAGAAAAAAAAGTACCACACAGGCCGTATGTTGTCGTATATCAAGTTCTTTCGGCATTGACGGCCATATCGGCAGACGAATTATACAACCGACTAATTATTCACCATACCTAAAAACTAAAACGTGCCTATGGTAAAACAGACGAGACCCGAACTATTGACTTCCTGAAAAACACTAATCCAAAGTGCTTCTAGCCAAGCAAGGATCAATCCAACACGTACGGGCCCGGGGCGCCCGACCGACGCCCGAACCGTACAAATCTACATTAAGTAATTATAAATGAGGAAATATGACAATGACTATACAAAAGCTCTTTTGTAAAATAATGCTCCGGTCATTCGTGTTGATACTGGGGCTTATATCGGTTACGGAATTGAGCGCAAATCCCGAATTTGCGTATTCCGCAAGCAGCCTGGAATCGTCTGTTACCGCCCCGCAAGGGGGGGGGAACGTCAAGATGACCGGACGCGTCCTGGACGAGACCAAGGCGGGTGTACCGGGAGCCACCGTGATCGTCAAGGGCAGTACCCGCGGTGTCATCACGGGTAATGACGGTACCTTCTCGATCGACGTAAAGCCGACCGATGTAATCGAGATTTCGTACCTGGGTTATGAAACCCAGAGCATTCCCGTCGGAACGAAGACCAACATCGTGACCGAGCTGGTGCGCAAGGTTTCCGAACTGGAGGCGGTAACCGTAGTCGCATACGGTAAACAGCGCAAGGAGAGTATCATCGGCGCCATCAACACCATCGACGCCGGCGAACTGGAAGTGGCAAGCGGCTCGCTCTCCTCGAACCTCGCCGGCAAACTGGCGGGTATCGTCGTGATGCAGCGTACGGGCGAACCCGGATCGAGCGCCGAGTTCTGGATCCGCGGACAGAGTACGTTCGGTGCCAAAACCACCCCGCTGGTGCTCGTCGACGGTATCGAGCGCGACATGGACTTTGTCGACGCGGACGACATCGCCACGTTCTCCATCCTGAAGGACGCAACGGCGACCGCCCTCTACGGTGTGCGCGGTGCGAACGGCATCATCCTGATCACCACCAAACGAGGCACCGAAATGACGGCGCCCCAGATCCGCGTCAAGGCCGAATTCGGCATTACGCAGCCTGTCCAGCTGCCCGAGCTGGCGAACGCTTCGCAGTGGATCGACTACTACAACGAACTCTACCGCGACAGCGGCAGCACCGAGATGCCGATTTCGGACTATGCCCGCCAGATGTACCTGAGCGGCCGCGACCCCGACCTCTATCCGAACGTCGACTGGGTCAACACCATCTTCAAGGACTTGGCCATGACCGGCCGCGTACACGCGAGCGTCACGGGCGGCTCCCCGAAAATCCGTTACTACGTTTCGGCATCCTACTACACGGAAGGCGGTATGTTCAATGTCGCTGACAACGACCGTTACAATGCCCAGATGAACTTCAACAAGTACAGCTTCCGCTCGAACATCGACATCGACATTACCAAGTCGACGCAGCTGGGCCTTTCGCTCTCCACGCAGTATACGACCAAAAACGCTCCCTGCACGACCACGAACGACCTGTACGCCTACACGATGTACGTTACCCCCGTGGCTACGCCGACCGTATTTTCGAACGGCATGCTGGCAATCCCGCAGGAGTCGGGCTCGGTCAACCCCTACAACATGCTGAACAACACCGGCTACCGGCGTTACAACACCATGGTGGCGCAGTCCCTGCTGTCGCTGACGCAGGATTTCTCGGACATCATCACCCCCGGCCTGAAAGCCAATGTAAAATTCGCATGGGATGCACAGAACGCAACCCTCCTGGAGCGTGCAATGTCCCCCGTGACCTACTATGCCACCGGGCGCGACGAAAACGGCGAACTGATGCTGACCGCTGCCAACCCCAACGGCAGCAACTACATGCGCCTCGCGACATCGGACTCGTCGGGTACGACGGCCATCAATTTCGAGGGCTCGCTTATCTATGAGCGCCTCTTCGCGGAAGACCACCGCGTAAGCGGCATGTTCCTCTACTCGGTACGCAGCAAATCCAAGAACAGGCCGCTCAATTACATCGACGCCTACCCGACAAAGAACATGGGTATCGCCGGGCGTTTCACCTACGCCTTCCGCGACAAGTATTTCGCCGAGTTCAACTTCGGTTACAACGGTTCAGAGAACTTCGCCCCCGGCAAGCGCTACGGCTTCTTCCCCTCGTACGCCGTAGGATACATGATCAGCAACGAAAAATTCTGGGAGCCGCTGCGCGATAAGGTCAACATCCTGAAAATCCGCGCCTCGTACGGTAAGATCGGTAACGACGAGATCGGCGGCAGCCGCCGTTTCGCCTACAATACGACCATGAACACCAATGCCGGCGGGTTCACTTTCGGCGACCTGGGACAGACCAACCTGCCCGGCTATTCGACCGGCGAGTACGGCAACCCGGACGTTGCCTGGGAAGAGGCGACGAAGGCCGACGTCGGTATCGAGCTGGGGCTGTTCAACAAGATCAAGATCCAGGCGGACTACTTCTATGAGAAACGCGAAGGCATCTTCATCCAGCGCGAATCCACCCCGTCGGTGGTCGGCACGAAAACGGCGCAGTGGGTCAACCTCGGCCGCATGAAGAACCAGGGTTTCGACATGTCGCTCGAATTCGACCACAGCTTCAACAAGGATTTCAGCATATCGGCACGCGGTAACTTCACCTACAACCGCAACAAGAAACTCTACGACGACAAACCCGACCAGATCTGGAAATACCAGAACCTCGCCGGCTTTGCCAACAACCAGCAGTTCGGCCTGATTGCCGAAGGACTGTTCGAGTCGGAAGAGGATATCGCCAACTGGCCCAAGCAGGATTTCGGTACCGTACGCCCGGGTGACATCAAGTACCGCGACGTCAACGGCGACGGCGTGGTCAACACCTTCGACAAGGTGGCCATCGGCTATACGCTCGTACCGGAGATCAACTACGGTTTCGGCGCCAGCCTCAAATGGAAAGGCATCGACGTATCGGTATTCTTCTCGGGCGTGGGCCACGTGACCCGCATCATCCAGGGCCAGAACCTCTTCGGCGCTTCGTCGACGATCCTCCGCATGGGACAGATTTTCGAGGATGTGGCCAAGAACCGCTGGACGCTCGACAACCAGAATCCCAACGCACCCTACCCCCGTCTGTCGCTCAACAAGGTGGACAACAACCAGCAACTTTCGACCTACTGGCAGCGCGACATGAGTTTCCTGCGTCTGAAAGACGCGGAGATCGGCTATACACTCCCCGAAAGCATGACCAAGAAATGGGGCCTGTCCAAGATCAGGTTCTATATCCAGGGAAAGAACCTGGTTACATTCAGCGATTTCAAGCTCTGGGATCCTGAGGTAAATGCGAATTACGGTAATGTATACCCCCTTATACGTACCTTTGCAATCGGTGCAAACGTCAACTTCTAAAAAAGGATAAGCTATGAAAAAAATACGAATATTCGCAACCGCCCTCTTACTGGCCTTTACGCTGTCCTCCTGCGAGTCGTTCTTCGACGTGGAACTGGACGACCAGGCCAAGATCGAGGATATTTTCCGGCAAAAAACCGAAGTCCAGAAATACCTGAGCCACCTTTACTCCTACATTCCCCAGGAAGAAGAGGTCGTAGGCATGCACGGCTGGACGGTAGGACGCTCCGACGAAGCGCTCTTCTCGTGGTACCAGTGGGTCTACTACACCCAGTTCAGAACCGGTAATTACAGTAGCGCCACGACCAACTTCAATTACTGGCCGGATTACTACATCGGCATCAACCAGTGCTCCATCTTCCTGAAATATATCGACCTCGACAAGGAAGACACCCCGACGACAGTTGCCTATATGAAGGCCGAGGCCCGCTTCCTGCGCGCCTACTACTACTTCCTGCTGTTCCGCCAATACGGCCCGGTATTCATCTGGGGCGACCAGATCGCCGACGAGACGATCGACGCCAAGAGCGTAGACCGCCACACCGTACAGGAGAACATCGACTTCATGGTCGGGGAGCTCGACGCGATCAAAAACGACCTGCCGGTACGTACCGACGACATCGGTATCGACGGCAAACAGTGGGCCGGCCGTGTTACGCGCGGTGCAGCCTTGGCGCTGAAATCGCGCATACTGCTTTACGCAGCATCGCCGTTATACAACGGGTGCGACCTTTACAAAGGCCAGATGCAGAACATTCGCGGGGAATTCCTCTTCCCGCAGAGCAAGGACGAGACCAAATGGGAGGCAGCCGCACAGGCAGCCTGGGATGTGATCGAGTTGGCAGAGACCGGTTTGTACGATCTCTACAAGGATACGGAACAGACCGATGAGTTCACGCGTTACATGTCCTCTTATCAGGGCGTAAGGCTGAAGCCCTGGAACAAGGAGACCATCTGGGGCTGGTGGAGCCGCTCGGGCGGTTATTCGTGGCTTGGCGGCACCGGAGGTCTGCTGGCAGGCGCCATGCCCGGCATGACAAGCGGCGGCGCATCGGGTGTCGTTTACCAGGGATACGGCGGTATCCAACCTTCGCTGAAATTGGTAGACAGCTATCCCATGTACACGACCGGACGCTATCCCGTGACAGGCTACCAGGGTGAGAACGACATGTCGAAACCCATCGTCGACCCGCAATCGGGTTATCAGGCCACCGGCTTCACCGAAGGGTACAAACAGCCCGGTATCGACTGGGGCGACGGCATCAAGGCCCACAACAGTTGTATCAACCGCGATCCCCGTTATTACGCCTGCCTCGTACCCAACGGTTTCTGGTGGCCCAACAAGACGGAGAATATCAAGTTCACCTGCTACAACAACGATGCTTGCACCAATAAGTGGAATGCTGGTGAAGGCGGCGGTATCACCCGCGTAGGCTATGTATGGCGCCGTTTGCTCGAAACCAACAAGTCGCTGCGCGAAGCCAAGGATTACACTTCGATGCAAACGGTTTATCCGGCCTTCCGCCTGGCGGAAATCTATCTCAACTACGCCGAGGCCTGCAACGAAAAGCCCCAGCGCGACGAGACCGCAGCGCTCGAATACCTGAACAAGGTGCGCGCACGTGTCGGACTGAAAAAGATCGAGGTCGCTTACCCCGAAATCAAAGGGAACAAGGAGCTGCTCCGCTGGTGCATCCAGAAAGAACGCATGGTAGAGTTCGGACTGGAAGCGATGCGCCACTACGACGCCTGCCGCTGGATGATCGCCAAGGAAGAATACCCGAGCGAGAACTGGACGCTGCACGTAAGCGCCACCACGTACGAAGAGTCCTACGAACGCGTACACACCGACTACGTCGGCGCCCCGGCCGTATTCCGCGACAAGGACTATCTCCACCCGATCAATGCGGCACAGATGGCCGAAATGACCAATATGACCCAGAATTACGGACATTAATAAATGCTCGAACCTATGAAAATAAATATGTGGAAACTGTTGATTGCAGGACTGTTTGCTTCGGCCGCTCTGGCCGGCTGCGAGGACAATCGCAACAACTTCATGGTAGACGATACGCTCTCATTCGTCAATGAGGAACAATATGCAGGCGTATCGGTTTATAATGGGAAATACGAATTCGCCATACTGAAAAACGGCAAGGGGCAGCAAAGCGCCAAAGCGCTCCTCAGCGTCTCGGAAACTGCCCTGGCCGAGTACAACGCGGCCAACGGCACCAACTACGCGGTGCTGCCGGCGAATTGTTACAAACTCTCCTCTTCGACGATCGGGTTCTCGGATGGCGACACCCGTAAATTCGTCGAGGTTACGTGGGATGACGCAGCCATCTTCGCCCTCGGCGAGGGTACGGAGTATGCCATTCCGCTTGAGCTCACCACGGTCAACGACGCGCTGGCCGTCGACGCGAACCGCAATGTGAAGATCATCAACCCCAAGCGCGCTTCGATCGGCATGGAGAAGGAACTGGCAACACCGTTCCACCCCACCGCTACGCACGAGGAGATTACCTTCGACGGCAACATCGTGCTCGACAATGCCATCACGACAATGGATCTGACGGTGAACTACGCGATCGACAACAGCCTCGTGGAGGCCTACAACCAGGCCAACGGGACGAACTACCTGGCCGCGCCCGAAGGGTTCGCCAGGCTGGACGCCGCCAGCTCGCAGATCGCAGCAGGCGAGACGACGGCCAAGTTCTCGGGCAAGATCAACTCCGACAAGCTGTTCACGGGCAGCAACCTCGATATCGTGGGCGACCTGCTCGTGCCGGTGCGCATCACCTCCGCGTCGCTGGACGGTATCACCGTCACCACCGAGGTCATGTATGTCCCCTTCTCGATGGACAAGGAACTGAAGGGCCCGTGGAAATTGCTCGAAGGCGAGGATAACTGCTATGCAAAAGACCCGAACAACGGCGGGGCCGCATGGATCATGCAGTATACAGCCGACAAACTGTTCGATGGGGAAATTACCGCCGGCCACGAATGGATATCCTGGTTCGCCACTCAAATCGAATTCCCGATAACGTTCGTCGTGGATATGGGACAGCGGCAGGTGTTCACGAAATTCCGGATCAGCGATTACTCGACCCACCAGGGTAATTACCGGGATTATGAGATCTACACGGCCGAAGAGTATAGCGGTGCAAGCACCCAGTGGAATCTGGTAGCCAGCGGTAAGCGTGATTTCAACTGGACAGGTGTGCCGACGCCCTATGACTATGCAGTCCAGAAAACGATCGCAGGCCGTTACCTGAAATTCGTGATTGTCAAACCCGAATACGCCCAAACCGGAGACTATCTGTATGGCCGCGGTAAACTGGCTGACGTACAGGGTCTGGGATTCTAACGACAGATGTTGAATAATTAATCCCGTTGTGAGTTCATTCTCTTTCACAACGGGATTAATTTTAATTTTACGAATTACGACTTACCGACTACGATGCTCAAATTCCTGAAAAATATCGTTCCGTTCGCAGCGGCCGCAGGATGCCTGCTTCTCGCGGGCGGTTGTTCCCGGACTATGTACCCGCAGGGGCAGCACCGCAGAGACCTGCAACCCCCCACGGATGCCGTGTTATGTTACGGCGGCAGCCACCACCGCACCCCTTTCCTGTGGGATAAGGAGCGGCTGGCACCCTATGTCACCTATGTCGATAAAGAGGGCACAGAGCACTGGCTCTTCGACGGGTTCATCTTCCTGGAATTCCAGGACACGAACCGCCCCGACGCAGAACTCTACGCCTTCGAGACGGGGCATCTGCGTGACACGGGCGAATCGGCCGGCAAAGCGCAATGGCAGGAGCTGATCGACTATTATTTCACGGACGGCAACGGGGTCGAGGCCCTCGAAGAGGCCGTGAAGGAGGCCGCCGCGCGGTTGGGCAAAGCCCCGCAGAAGCACAAGGTCATCATGGTACTCCCTGACCCGGTGATTCACCGGCACTATATCGACACGACGTCGAGTACGACCTATTGGGGTGCGCTGGATGGCCAGCAGCTGGATTTCAGCAGGAACGAAGACCGCATAGCCGCCTGCAAATGGTATATCGACCGGGTACGGGAGCGGTTCGCCCGGGGCAACTACGAACACGTCGAGCTGGCGGGATTCTACTGGCTGCGCGAGATCGTCACCCGGCCGGTGGACACGCAGTACAGCTACCACCTGACCCGCTCGGACATCATGCTCCCGCATATCGCCGACTACCTCCACAAGCTGGATTATACGTTCAGCTGGATACCCTACTACGGCTCGCGCGGGTACGACGTATGGCAGCAGTTCGGGTTCGACCAGGTCTACCTGCAACCCAACTATTACTGGAAGCCGCAGAACGACATGGATGAGGTTTGCAGACAGATCGACAGCCTGGGCATCGGCATGGAAATAGAGTTCGAACCCACGCTGCTCGACGCACGCGAAGGCAGCGGAACATTCCGTGCGCGGCTGCGCGATTACATCGACTACGCCAAACGACGCAACATCTACGGCAAACGGCCGTTCGCATATTACCATGGCACCAACGGGTTCTACGACCTCCACGCTTCGGACGACGAGGCCGACCGGGAGTTGTTCGACGAACTTTGCCAGTTCATCATAAACAATCCGTTACGGGCACAACGACCGACAACGGACAGGAAATAACCCATAAACGGATATATTGACCCCGGACGGAAGAGACTGCTCCGGGGTCGGATAAAAACGACAAGACATGACTCGCAGACTTTTTACAGTAGCAATTGCAGTGGTAACAGCCTTGGTTTTCACGCTCCCGACCGGCACCGCAGGCCCGAAGGACAAGCTGTACCCGTGGGAGAGGAAACACAAGAGTCCGGCGACCACGACCGATGCCGTATTATGCTACGGTGCCAGCCATCACCGCAATCCCTTCCTGTGGGACAAGGGGCGCTTCGCCCCCTATGTCACCTACGTCGACCCCGACGGGAAGGAACAATGGCTATTCGACGGCTTCATCTTCCTGGAATCGCAGGATGTCGACCGCCCCGACAGCGGCGCCTACTCGTTTATGACGGGCGTGCTGCGCGACACGGGCGTATCGGCCGGCAAGGAGCAGTGGCAGGAGCTGATCGACTACTATTTCACAAAGGGCAACTGTGCCGACGCCCTGGAACAGGCCGTCAAGGAGGCCACCGCCCGGTTGGGCAAAGCGCCCTGCAAACGCCGCGTGATCATGATGATCCCCGATCCGATCATCCACCGACACTACATCGACACGACCACCACGACGACCTACTGGGGAGAACTCGGCGGGCGCCGGTTGGATTTCAACAGCAACGAAGACCGCGTAGCGGCCTGCAGGTGGTACATCGACCAGGTGCGGGCGCGGTTCGCCCAAGGCGATTACAAATACATCGACCTGGCCGGATTCTACTGGATCCGCGAGATCGCCGCCCAGCCGCACGACACGGAGTACAGCTACCATCTGACCCGTTCGGACATCCTGCTCCCCGAGATCGCGGACTACCTCCACCGGCTCAACTACACGTTCAGCTGGATTCCGTTCTACGACGCCCGCGGCCATGACGACTGGCGCAAATTCGGCTTCGACCAGGTCTACATGCAGCCTAACCACTACTGGAAGCCGGAAAACGACCTGGATTCCGCCTGCATGAAGATCAACCGTGCCGGGACGAGCATCGAGTTCGAATTCGAGGCTTCGATCCTCAGCGCGGATCCGCACAGCGACATATGCCGGGCACGGATGCGCAAATACATGGAATACGCAAAGAAACACGGCATCTACGGCACCCGCCCGCTGGCCTATTACCAGGGGAGCAATGCCCTCTACGACCTCTCGGTCTCCACGGACGAAACGGACAGGGAGTTCTTCCACGAATTCTGCCGTTTCGTCGTGAACAACCCGGTACGGACGCAACACTCCGGAAAGGGAAACAAATAAAAAAACCGACATCCCATGACGAATTACCGAATCATTTTCACGCTTCTCTGCTGCCTGTCGTTCATCGGCTGCGGGGACGGGGACGACGAACCCTCCGGGGGCCCGAAACCGGCCCTGAGCATGACGATCGCATCGTCGGGCGCCAACTCGGTGACGCTGAACATGAAGCGCACGAACGCCACGTCCGTCAAAATCATATACAAGGCCACGGGGGTCATTACGTCCGAAACGGCTCAGAGCGTCGCCCAGAACGGCACGCAATACACCGGGACGACGGTCGAGATCGACGGCCTGGCGGCGCAGACGACCTACACAGTCTTCGCCGTGGCCTGCAACGACTCGGGCGAATACAGCCAGATGCAGTATGTCCGGTTCACCACCGACGCCCCCGGCCCGCAGATGTACCCGTGGGAACAAAGCCGCAACGGGATACTCTCCTATACGGACATGGTGCTGTGCTATGGCGGCAGCCACCACCGCACCCCGTACCGCTGGGACAAGGAGCGTTTCGCCCCGAGCGTGAGCTACGTGGACGAACAGGGCAAGGAACATTGGCTGTTCGACAGCTTCCTGTTCATCGAATTCCAGGACAGCAGCCGTCCCGACGGCGGTTATTACGCCTACATGGTTGGGCTGATGAAGGACTACGGGTTCTCGGCCGGAAAGACGCAATGGAAAGAGCTGATCGACTATTGGTTCGCCGGCGGCAGCGGCATGGATGCCCTCGAAGGAGCCGTGAAGGACGCTTCGGCACGCCTGGGCGCACCCCCGTCCAAACGCAAGGTCATCATGGTACTTCCCGACCCGATCATCTACAAGGTTTACGACGGCAAGGGCAACGGCAAGGGCGACCCCGGCTCCACGGTTTACTGGGGCGAGCTGAACGGCCGCAAAATGGACTTTTCGACGGCCGAAGACCGCATCGCGGCCTACAAGTGGTATGTCGACGAGGTACGCAGGCGTTTCGACCTGGGCAACTACCAGTATATCGACCTGGCGGGGTTCTACATCATCTCCGAGGAACTCGTCACGCCGGGCGACGGCTGGAACCACGAACTGAAGAAATCGGACGAGATCATCCCTCCGCTCGCGGAATACCTGCATGCGATCAACCAATCCCTGAACTGGATCCCGTACAACCGCGCCGCAGGGTATAAGAAATGGCAGCAGCTGGGCGTAGACTACGCCTATATGCAGCCCAACTACTTCTGGGAGGGACAAAAATCGCTGTCGCAGTTCTTCTCCGACGTCAAGGCCAACGGCCTGGGCATGGAATTCGAGTTCGACGAGGCGCTCCTCGAGGGCAATCCCGACTGCGACACCTACAAGAAGCGTTTCCGCGAATACATGTCCGGAGCCAGGCTGAACAATGTCTACGGCACAAAGCCGCTGAGCTACTACCACGGCACCAACGCCTTATACGACCTGTCGAAATCGACGGCAGCCAAAGACAGGGAGTTCTACCACGAATTCTGCCGTTTCGTACTCGACAACCCGATGCGCAAATAACGATTAACGACCCGTAAACAGATGAAAAAACTCAAGACCTTCGCATTTTGCACCCTCTTAGCGGCATTGGCCGCAAACCATACGCCCGCCACAGCGGCGAACGGCCCCACGGGCGACGCGGCCCCGGCAACCCGCGATTCCGAACCGAAAATGTACGCCTGGGAACAGGAACGCGACGCGATACCGTCCTATACCGACCTGGTGTTGTGCTACGGTGGCAGCCACCACCGCACCCCGTACCGCTGGGACAAGGAGCGTTTCACCCCGTTCGTGACCTATGTGGACGAAGAGGGCAGGGAGCACTGGCTCTTCGACGGGTTCCTCTTCCTCGAATTCCAGGACAGCAGCCGCCCCGACGGGGGTAAATACGCCTACATGGTAGGCGTGCTGCGGGGCCAGGGCATTTCGGCCGGCAAACAGCAGTGGAAGGAGCTGATCGACTACTGGTTCGACGGCGACAACGGCGTGAACGCCCTCGAAGCGGCCGTAAAGGAGGCTTCACAGCGGCTGGGCACGCCCCCGGCCAAGCGCAAGGTCGTCATGGTAATGCCCGACCCGATCATCTACCAGAAGTACGACGACACGAGCGAGTCGACGACCTACTGGGGTTCGCTCGACGGGCGGCGGATGGATTTCGCCAAGGGTGCCGACCGCGTTGCGGCCTGCAAATGGTATATCGACCAGGTGCGCAGGCGCTTCGACGAGGGGAATTACCAGTACGTCGAACTGGCGGGGTTCTACCCCATCTCCGAGGAGATCGTGACGCCGGGCGACGGCTACTGCCACGAACTGAAAAAGTCGGAAGAGGTCATCCCCCAGGTTGCGGAATACCTGCATTCGATCAACCAGAGTTTCTGCTGGATACCCTACAACCGTGCCGCAGGCTACACCAAATGGAAGGAGATGGGCATCGACTACGCCTACATGCAGCCCAACCACTATTGGGACGACAAGGGCGCAAGGCCGCTGTCACGCTATTTCTCCGACATCAAGGCGCACGACCTGGCGATGGAATTCGAATTCGACGAGAACATCCTCGAGGGGGAGCAGAACTCCGACGTCTACAAAAAAAGGTTCCGCGAGTATATGGAAGGAGCGAAAAAACACGGCGTATACGGAAGCAAGCCGCTGAGCTATTACCACGGCACCAACCGTTTTTACGATCTGTGGGCATCGACGGCCGCAAAGGACAAAGAACTGTTCCATGAATTCTGCCGGTTCGTGATCGGCAACCCGCTGCGGCAACAGCCCGCCGCGTCCGGCAAACCCGCCGCCGAGCAGGGCTACCGGACGACCGGAATTCAGGATTTGGCTCTGATCTACCAGGGCGGCAGCCACCGGCTGGACTGGACGGTCGATGAATTCCGGCCCTATGTCGTACACCGGTTTGCCGACGGCTCGAAAGACTGGCTCTTCGACGGCTTCCTGTTCCTCGAGTTCAAGGACGGCTCGGGACGCAACTACACCGTGGGCTACGAGAAACTCAACGCCCGCAGGACAGAATGGGAGTGGCTGCTGGATCGGATTTTCGAGCAGGGCAAGTCGCTTTCGGCACTCGACCGGTGCATCGGACAGGAGATAAAAGAGCTCGGAAAGCCCGCCTTCAGGCATCAAATCGTACTGGGGCTTCCCGAAGCGATCCGCGGCCAGAAGGACTGGGGCGAGATTGACGGCCGGGAGATGGATTTCTCGAAAGAGGAGGATCAGATCGCCGCGACCAAATGGTACATCGGGGAGCTGGTCGAACGTTTCAAGGCCGCCAAATTCAAGCACCTGGAACTCTCGGGCTTCTACTGGGTCGCTGAGGACACCCACCACTGCGCGGAGCTCACCATTCCGCTGAGCGAATACATCCACTCCGAAGGCAAGCTTTTCTACTGGATTCCCTACTGGCAGGCCAAAGGCCATGAGGAGTGGAAACGCCTGGGCTTCGACGTGGCCTACCAGCAGCCCAACCACTTCTTCAACCACTCGATCCCCGACAGCCGCCTCGACGAGGCCTGTGCCACGGCCCGCCGCCACGGGATGGCCATGGAGTTCGAATTCGACGAGAAGGCCACGGCGGCGATCCCCAACTCGTCGCACGACCGGATGGCGGCCTATATCAACCACTTCGAAAAGAACGACGTCTTCAACTCTTCGGCCGTCGCCTACTACTGCGGAAACCGCGGCGTACTGACCCTCGACGAGTCGGACAACCCGAAAGACAAGGCCCTGATGGATCGCCTGGCCCGGATCATCCAGGCACGCCGCTACCTGAAATACGGCATCCCGATGAAGAACAAGACCCGCGTGGTCGCACACCGGGGCTTCTGGCACACCGACGGCTCGGCACAGAATTCGATCGCCTCGCTCCTCAAGGCCGACCAGCTGGGCGTGTACGGCGTGGAATTTGACGTATGGATGGCCTCGGACGGCGTTCCGGTGCTCAACCACGACAGCTGGCACGACGGATACGAGGTACAGAGCACCCCTTCGACCGTGCTGACGACGCTCAAGCTCGAAAACGGGGAGCCGATGCCCACGCTGGCGCAATACCTCGAGGCCGCTAAGGATACGAAGGTACACCTCGTTCTGGAACTCAAGCCCCACGCCACCCCCGAGGCGGAAACCGCAGCGGCCGAGGCCGTGGTGAAGATGGTCGGCCGGTACGGGCTCTCGAAACGCGTGACCTACATCTCGTTCTCGCTCCACGTAATGAAAGAGCTGGCACGGCTGGCTCCCGCCAAAACGCAACTGATGTACCTGGGAGGCGGCACGTTGCCCAAAGACCTGAAGGCGATGGGGCTGACGGGCTGCGATTTCAACTACGGCGTATACCTGAACAACCCGACGTGGCTCAACGACATCAAGGCGTTGAAGATGGCCTCGAACGTCTGGACGGTAAACAACCCGGCCGACATGATATGGGCCATCGAAAACCGGGTCGACTTCATCACCACAGACCGTCCCGACCTCTTCCTGAAGCTCACCCGCAAGTAAGCGGGCCGGGCATCGGATACCCCGGTATACAGGCGATGCACCCGGGACGCGCCCGGATGCATCGCTTCCCTACAAAAACGCAACGATGAAACATTTGAAAATCATGACCTGCCTGCTGTTGCTGGGCAGCATGGCGCCCACAACGGCGCTCTGTACCGGCAAGGATGCCTCCAAGCGCGGCAAGGAAAAAGGATGCGACCGCCCCTATTCCGAAGCGATGTATGTCAAACGCCAGGGCGGCGACCTCTATATTTCGGCCAAGCTGGACGAACGGACGGATATCACCTATTGGTTCAGGCGGTGCATGTTCAACGAGCTCTACACGTTCTACCGCGTAGGCATCACGCGCAACAGGACGGCGCTTCCCACCACGCAGCCCGAGGCCGAACCCGCCGTCCTGCTCAACTCGACGTACAGCGACAACATCGGGCCTTTCGCCATCCCCGGATGCGGGTGGTGCGGGGGCAACCACAAATACAGGGAACGCACGGCGCGCACGGCACGCAGCGAGGGTTACACCCTGCTAGCCGACGGCAACCGCATCGAGGGCGACACGACGCTATGGGCAAATCGGGTGACGGTCGAGGCCGAAAACGTAATCCTCGACCCGACACGCCCCTACCGGAACGCCGCGGGCGGAGAAGAACTGCGCGACACCCTGTGCCGGGAATCGGTGACATACACTGTCCGCCGCAACAACATCGAGGTCACGGCCTCGCACCGGTTCTGCAACGCCGCGCCCGTAACCATCGCCATCTATTACGGGATGCAGTCGATGTTCGAAGGCGAGACGCACGTACTCACCCCGGGCGGGGCCTACACGGACTGGACGGAAGTGGCGAAGGCATCGACGTTCACCAAACAGGAGCACCCCCTTTTCCGGCGCTACGTCGAAAAGAACAGACAGGGGTACCAATCGACCTGGCTGCTGCCCGACGGGCTGGGAGACCACGCGCTGCTGGACGGGCAGGACGACATCTTCATCTATGCGCCCTACGGCAAGAGCTACCACAAGCTCATCGGAAACAAACGGATGGAGAACGGCGACAAGACCTGCTGGCGGGGTGTCTACACCTGGTTCGAGACGCCTATCGCCGACGATGCCGACCTGTTGTGCTACGAAGGCAGCGTCGGGGGACATACGGCCGTGTTCATCGACTGCAAGCGGGCTTGCAAGAGGACGCTGGCACTGCCCGGATACCTCGACCTGCGGCATTTCGGAACGGCCGAACAGAACAGCGGCATCCGTATTTCGGCCGCCGGGCGGAATAAACTGAAGATAAAGGCCGGCGCACCGGGCAGCTGTGTATTGCTGCTCCGGGAATAAGGTCACGGGGGCAAAATAACGGAAGGCCGCTGCGATCTGCCTGCAAGAATAAGAGGGCCGGGGAAATAAGCATTCCCCGGCCCTCTTATAATTCTGCCCCTGCCGGCTATTAACGCCGCCGATACTTTTTCGGATTCTTCAGCACCGCGTCGACGACGGGCGGCAGAATCTTCTCCATCACGTCGTACCCCGCGGCCGTGGGATGGACTTCGTCGTAGGTATAGGCCGCTACCATGCCTCCGTCCGGTTCGGACATCGCCGCGTGGTAATCCACAAAGGGGATATTCTCCCTGCGGGCATACTCGCGGATCATGGCGTTCAGCTCGATGATCCGGGGCGCGGGTTCAAGCTCCTTGCGCCAGCCGAATTCACGCGCGGGCAACAACGAGCACAGCACGGGGGCGATGCCGTTGGCACGTGCCAGCTCGACCATCGACACGAGGTTGCCCAGGATATGCGGCAACGATATGTAACCGGTATTTTGCGCTATGTCGTTCGTCCCGCCGCAGATGACAACCACCTGCGGGTGCAAGTCCAGCACGTCGGCCCGGAAGCGTACGAGCATCTGCGAGGTGGTCTGCCCGCTGATGCCGCGGCTCACATAACCGTGTGCCGTAAAAAAATCGGGATGCGTCTTGATCCACAGTTCGGTGATCGAGTTGCCCATGAGGACGACCTTCGGATTGCGCACCTCGTCGTTGGCCTGTTCGAAACGGCCGAAGTTCGCCCAGTCCTGGGTTTGCGCAGCAGCGCAGAGGAAACCCGCAAGGGCAAGGGCGGTAAAAAATAGTTTTTTCATCGTTCCAATAGTTATTGAATGACCTCTACCGGCATCTCCCACCCCATGATCGTCGCGATGTAGGGGATGACCGCAGCGGCGAACTTCCGGTGTCCGCGGTGGTTGGGGTGGTACCCGGCTCCCAGGTCGTCGCCCAGGTTGGTGATGCCGGTAAAATGCATGATGCAATGCAGGTCGCTATCCTCCAGACCGGCCATAACGGACTGCATATAGGGATAGAACGCCTCCGCACCGTCGGGGATGACGTAAAGGATCGGCACGGAGTCGTAGTGTTCGCGCAGGGCGCCGTAAAGCTCGCGGAAAGCCTTGCCGAAGGCGGCCTCGGAGGGTGTAATGCCCGTGCTGCAATCGTTCGTGCCCAGTTTTATCACCACGATGTCGGGCTTGTAGCCCCGGAAATCCCACCGCGGCGAGTCGGTCATGTCGAATGTCCGCAGGATGCGCTGGCGCATAGTCAGGTCGGAGGTTTCCTTTTCATCGGCCCAGTTACGGACGATCCCCTGCCCCGAATGGGCCGTGAGCACGTAATCGGCATCGAAACAGCGCGCCACGATGCAGCCCCATGCCAGGTCGCAGTTCTCGGTCTCGGGGGTGAAAGGCTCCGAGACGGTTTTCCCCTCGGTACCGTAGCCGCACGTGTGCGAGTCGCCGATGAACTCGATCAGCCGCGACGGGGCGGGCGGCAGGTCGAGCAGGGCACCGTCGGCCTCGATGCCGTAGAGCGTCGTGCGCCCCTGCTCGGCTTCGGTGCGTTTCTGCACCGTCACGGTATGCGGCCCCCGCGCAAGCCCTTCGGCGAGGGGCACGCACGACGAGGCTCCCTCGACGGTCGCCTTGCCGTACAGGCGCCCGTCGACGAATACGTTGTAGTAGTTACGCCCGGTATCCGCAGCACGCATCGCACAGCGACTGCCGTCGAAACGGAACGTGAAATGACAGCCGCTCCAGTCGAACGACAGGCTGCCGTCGCCGTTTTCGGCGGCGCGGCCGGTAAAGCGGATCTTGTCCGAACGGGCTTCATAGAAGCGCATGTCGCCGCCGACCATGCAGGCCCCCGACGCCGCGCACAATGCCAGCGCGAAAAACAGACGTTTCATCCGGGCAGCTTATTTGACGTAGGGCCTGATCTTCTCGATCCACACGGCATAACCCGCCGCCTTGAGGTGGATGCCGTCGAACGTGTACTCTTCGGGCAGTTCCCCGTTGCGCTGCATAGCGCTCCAGATGTCGATGAAGGTCAGCCCGCGGCGTTCGGCCATGGCACGCAGCAGTGCGTTGAACTCGGCGAAACGGGCATTCTTGCCCTTCATGAAGGCTTCGTTATGCGCCTCGTTGAGCGGCAGCAGGCTCTGGATATAGACCCTCGTGCGGGGTGTCCCCCGGGCGATGATGTCAAGCAGGCGTTCGTATTGCTGCAGGAGTTTCTCGTTCGAAATCTTCGAGAAAAGCAGGTCGTTGGCGCCGCCCATGATGAAGATGGCCTTCGGTCGTCCGTCGACGATCGGCTGCACGCGGTTGATCATGCCCGATATGCAGTCGCCGCCGATGCCGCGGTTGAGCACGCGTTTCCCCTGGAAATACTCCGCCCAGAAACCGCGCTCGGTAAGGCTGTTGCCCAGCATCACGATATTTTGCCCGGTGACCGGCACCAGCTCCTCGACATTGCGTTTGGAGAAATAATAGTCGTTGTTGAAGGTCAGCGTATCGCGCTGCGCCTGTGCGGCTGCGGTCGTCGCGACGGCAGCGGCCAGCAGCAGGAGGATGAGTTTCTTCATGGTTCGTTATTTTATCAGGTTTCCTTCGAAATCGACGTCGCGGTCGAACGGATGCACCCCGAGGGGCTCGAGAGGTTGCTGGAATTCGTGCGGCAGGGTGGCCGCCTCTTCTGTGTCGACAGGCAGCCGTGCCTTTCGCTGGGCTGGAACGGACATGAAGCCGCCGACCGGCGGGTGCGGGAGCTTGTTCGGCAACTGCGCGGGTACCCCGACCGTTTCATCGTGCTCGAGAAGCCTGCCGACAACGATTTCATGGGTTGGTATGCCGGGGTACAGCGGCAATATGCCCTCACGCCCTATTTGACGTTCTCCGATCCCGATCCTTTCCTGATCCAGAACCGCTATACGGCCGACGGAGGCGAAGAGGTGTTCTTCATCGCCAACACGCGCCTGTACGAACCGCACCGCACGCGGGTCACCTTCTCCGGGGAGCTTTTGCGGGGCAAATATCCGTGGTATTGGGACCTGATGAGCGGGGAGCGCTACCGGATGGAACTGGACCGCGACGGGGGGATCGACCTCGATTTGGGGCCCGCCGAATCGATGCTGATCGTTTTCGACCGCAACCGCAAGGGGCCGAGGTGGAACCCGCTGCCGGACACCGGCGGGAATACGCTCGTGCTGAAAGGCTGGGATGTCGGGCTGCACCATGCCCGCGAGGGCTGGACGCGGACGATGCGGATGGAGGAGCCGGCGGACCTGCGCGGGACCGAATACGTGAATTTCGCTGGCGATGTCGTTTATCGCACGCGGTTCACCGTGGAGGAGCTGCCTGCGCGTCCGGTGTTGAACCTGGGGCGCGTGGCCGGAATCGCCGAGGTGGCGCTGAACGGCCGTCCCTGCGGTGTGCGTTGGTGCGGACGGCGGCTCTACGACCTGACGGGATTGCTGCACGCCGGGGAGAATACCCTCGAAGTGAAGGTAACCACCACATTGGGCAATTATATGCGGACATTGACGGATAATCCTACCGCTCAGAAGTGGACGGCGGGACGCAAAACCCAACCCGAACAGTCGATGGGACTGATCGGACCGGTGACGCTTTATGCGGGGTAGTTCTTATGCCGTGCAGTTCGCTTTGCTCATGATTTTTTCGCACGATCTATAAGCTTTTTCTCCATCAGGCACACCTCGAACGGCGGGTTTTATTGTGTACAGCCGCCGGGAAATCCCTTTTGTCTTTATATTCGGCTATACATTAGTTGCTGATAATTCACTTTTCAAGTTTCAGCATCAGGTGTCAGTAGTGGTATGGCGGCCGTTTCGTGCGAATGAAAGGCATGTATCGTTTCCGGAACTTAACCATTCAATCATTTTGTCGGCACTCTTCTTAAAATCCCATGGCTTTTTTTATGACTTCCATTTCTTTTTCGGAGGTCAGCATTTTTAATAATTCAAATGCGACTTTCGGAGCTGTCTCAGGACAATAGGACGTGATAATATTCCCATCAACGACTACAGGTTCGTTCACAACGTTCACTCCAAGTTCTTTCAGCTTGTTTTGCCAATAGCCGTTTTTTAAGTGGTAAGTTGTTCCTTTCCTATTTTGCAGGACTCCGCTTTTCGCTACCGGGAATGCCCCGGAGCAAACTGCCGCAATGATTTTACCTTGTGCATTAAATTCCTTTATTAATTTTAGGAATCTTTCGTCATAGGCTTCTTCATAAAAACCAAATTCACCAAATCCGCCAGGTATTGCTAAAGCATCATATTCGTCAACGTTTATTTCTTCAATGGTCCTGTCTACTATTACGGGGACATTAAAAGTGCTGATAACTTTTTCAGTAAAACCACAAGTATCAACGATTATATTATGTCCATAATCAACTCTGGCCCAGCCCAGGACATCTATAAAAGTGCAAAATTCCATCGTCTCGAACGCCTTGGCCAGAAACACCACTACTTTCTTGTTTTCCATACTTTTCAAAGTTATCAGATTGGTTAATAGTTCTCTTCGTTTTGTGGTTCCCGCCATACAGCTAAGGTGTTCTTTTTGCTCATAAGCCTGTAGTTGCCGGATAGGCCAGTGCGCTTGTCTCCCGGTGCCTTTGTCGTTGTCCTTTTCAGATTTGAGGCTGGCGCTTTGATCGTAATTTGTTGTCGGCTTTATTTCCAGATATTTCGGCTTGAACCTGTCGGAGAATATGCTGCCCGATTGTGTTCAGGCGAATCTAATTTGCTTGTAAAAGGTACAGATTTGCCAGCGAACAACTTTTTAATGAAACTCGAAGTTGTACAAATCTTTATCGATTACCAGGTAGGCGAGAAGAAAAAGAAACACCCGATTTTACTTTTTTTGCAAAATCGGGTAATTAATCTGTACTTAGTTGATTATTAGTACTTATTTGTACTCTGTAAGGGAATCGAACCCTTATTTACAGACTGAGAATCTGTCGTCCTAACCGTTAGACGAACAGAGCATCGGGCGGTTTTTGTGGTGCAAAGATAAACAAAATTTTTTTCGCTCCAAATACCTGCCGCAACTTTTGATCCGCTTTTCGGAGTGAATACGCAGGGTCGTCTTCCTTCCTGTTTTCGTCCCATGCCTGCCGGTGTTGCCGTTCGGGCGCATGGAGCGTGCATGCGCGGAGTCGTATGTGCCTGTATATGGAGTATGAATACTAAAAGGGAGCCGTTCAAAACGTTTCGGCTCCCTTTATCTTTGTTTTTGTGTGATCATTTTTGCGGCACGCCGGATTTTGCAGTGTTCCGGCCATTCGTCGTTCCGGGGGTTAGCGGGCGGCGAGCGCCTGTGCGATGTCGGCGATGATGTCCCCCGCGTCTTCGATGCCGACCGACAGGCGGATCAGGTCGGGCGCTACGCCTGCGGCCGCCAGCTGCTCGTCGGTGAGCTGGCGGTGCGTGTGGCTCGCGGGATGAAGTACCGAAGTGCGCGCGTCGGCTACGTGCGTGACGATCGCGCACAGTTTGAGCGCGTCCATGAAGCGGATCGACTCTTCGCGGCCTCCCTTGAGCCCGAACGCGATCACGCCGCACGAAC
>ERZ825137.1656-NODE-1656-length-28062-cov-20.745528_pt1 | contig 28062 bp, 19 predicted proteins | sample MGYA00519873_ERZ825137 | MGnify/ENA primary metagenome ERZ825137 (study PRJEB31778, sample SAMEA3449190) | human gut metagenome | biome: human gut; feature: human-associated habitat; material: faeces | place: United Kingdom | collected 2010/2012 ...
CGACGACGCCGTGCGAAGCACCCACACCTCTTCACTCTTCACTATTACCTATTACCTCGCCCAAAGGGCGTCATTACGCCGTCAATACAGCTTAAAAATATAGCAAATAATTCCGTAAAGGAACGCTGCGGCGGTGCCGTAAACTATTACGGGCCCCGCTATCGAAAACAGCTTTGCGCCCGTACCGAGGATTTTGCCCTCGCTTCTGAACTCCATCGCAGGCGAAACAATGGAATTTGCAAAGCCCGTTATCGGAACAATCGTGCCTGCGCCCGCATGCTTCGCAATCTTGTCAAACACACCGATACCCGTTAGAATTGCGGTCAATACTATAAGCACAACCGAGGTAAGCGTTTTTACCTCCTGCTCGTTAAAGCCCGCCTTTTGGAAAAGGAACATCAGCACCTGACCGATAAGACAGATAAAGCCGCCTATCAGAAACGCTTTTATGCAATTCATAAGCTTCGGAGATTTCGGCGAAGCCTTTTTCGCCATATCCGAGTATTCTTTTCCGGTTGTGGACATAACAATCACTCCTTTTTCGTATTTTTACCGTTAATGCGTTAAAAATTCATAAATTATTTATTGATTTATATACGATTTTACTATAAAATTTACTTGTTAGGCGGTGTTTACCAAATGAGTTTAATCGAAGTTAAGGACATTTATAAAATTTACAATCCCGGAGAAAACGAGGTAAGAGCCTTGGACGGCATCAACCTCACTATCGAAAGGGGCGAATTTGTTGCGATAGTCGGTCAGTCGGGCTCGGGCAAATCCACGCTTATGAATATGCTCGGACTTCTTGATGTGCCGACAAGCGGCGAATATTTTCTCGACGGCGAAAATGTTTCGCATATGACGGACGACCAGCTTTCGGAAATACGCAACAAACAGATAGGCTTCATTTTTCAGGGCTTCAACCTCATCTCAAGCCTTACCGCACAGGCAAATGTCGAGCTTCCGCTTGTTTACAGGGGTATGAGACCCGAGGAACGCCATAAGCTCTCAAAAGAGGCTCTTGAAAGGGTGGGACTTTCACACCGCATAAACCATCTTCCCAAGCAGATGTCGGGCGGTCAGCAGCAGAGGGTTGCGATAGCGAGAGCGGTTGCCGCACGCCCCCCTATCATTCTTGCCGACGAGCCTACGGGCAACCTTGACAGCCGTTCGGGCGAGGATGTTATGAAAATACTCAAGGGTCTTCACGAAGAGGGCAGGACGGTAATTCTTATCACGCACGACAACGGCATAGCGGATCAGGCAAAGCGTGTTATAAGAATACAGGACGGTCAGATTATAGAGGACTATATAAACGAATAAAAATTCAAGTATTCTATTGTATTTTTACTTTAATTGGTATATAATAGCAAATGTATATTGATTTTCTTAGGAGGTGGCAAAATGTTAGATCCGAACAAGACTATTAAATTTTCCATTAAAGATGAGTGTGACGAGCAAATGCGTCAAACCCTGCTCACCGTTTACAACGCTTTGCAGGAAAAGGGCTACAACCCGATAAGCCAGATTGTCGGATATATACTTTCAGAGGACCCGACGTACATTACTACACATAATAACGCACGCAGCCTTATCCGCCGCCTTGACAGAGACGAACTTTTGCAGACTCTCGTTAAAGAATATCTCAAATCAAGTTCCGAAAAGTAATTGAGGTGTAAAAATGGCTGAAAAGAAAAATGATTTTTTGACTTATAAGGGCAAGCCCCTTGTAAGGAGCGGAAATACCATTTACTACGGCGATATGAACGACGATTATGTTATTATGATGCGTATTCTCAGTTCCAAGGAGTTCGGCGATACCGACCTCGCTTCGAAGGTTTCCGTTCAGCTTGTCAATACAGACCCGAATGTCAGCATAAAGGAAAAAATCGTTAAAACGAGTGAGAAAAAAGGTCTTTATGCGGCAATGGACATTGCGGACATCTGGCTGACAAGGGCGTTAAATTCAAAGGACGAATAATCAAAGTTAAAAAGACCTCTTAACCGATTGGCTAAGAGGTCTTTTTCTGTCTGTTTTTATTTTTCCTCGCCTGCGGGGTTGTCTCCGAGGCGGTAAAGGAAGTGCATGCTCAAAAGGCAGATAATCGAACCGACAAACGGGATAAAGCCTGTCATAAAGTAGATGTTTTCTGCAACTCCCGCCGCCTGTTCCAAAGCGCCGAGCTTTTCGTTATAGCCCGTAAGTCCGAGTGAAAGCGAAATTATCGCCGCACCGAGGCCCTGTGCAACTTTTCTGAACAGCGAATAGGTGGCATAAATCGAGCTCTCCTCTCTCCTGCCCGTTTTCATCTCCTGATAGTCAATGCAATCGGCAACAAGCGCCCATGTAAGGACAAGATAGAACGCCGAACCGAACATTGCAATTCCGATGAAAACAATCCATATATACGGATTCTTAAAGCGTACAAACGCAGCAATGCCGCTGGCTATCGCCGAAATGAGGAAAGGATATGTGCAAAGCTGTTTCTTTGTAAACTTATTTGACAGCGGCTTTACCGCAAGGATACCGAGAACGGTCGGCAAACCGGCAATAATCGTCGCTATGGAGATAAGTCCGGTATTTTTGAAATAGCACATAAAGATGTACGGCATCGAGGTCGTTACGGTCATCATAAGCGCAAGGTAAGACATTGACGAAATCGTAACACCGAGCATATTTTTATTTTTGAAAAACGAAGCGAGGGTCTTGAAATAGTTGAACTTCTGCGTCTTGTCGGCAACAGCGGGTTCAAGCCTTTCGGTCGTAAGTTTACGAAGCAGAATAAATGCGATAAAGCCTATAATGCCCATTACCGCAACGATTATGAAGAACAGGTTACCCCTCGGGTTGTCATTTTTATCATAGACGATAAGCGGAAGCAAAATCATAACGGGGATTTGGGCAAACATTGCGCCAACGCTCCTGCAAGTGGAAAGAGCGCTTCTCTCCTCGGGAACATTTGTAATTACAGACTGCATTGAGCCGTAGGGAACATTTACGCTTGTGTAGGAGATACTCCACACGCAATAGAGTCCGAAACACATTGCTACTTTGGCTGCGTACGGAAGCGACGGAGCATAAATGAACAGGAGTATGCTCGAAATAAGAAGCGGCAGACTTGCCCATTTTATCCAGGTTTTGAACTTACCCTCTTTGCCGGGTTTTGCCGCATCGCAAATTCCGCCGATAATCGGGTCGTTTATTGCGTCGAATATTTTCGCAAGCAAAATAATGATTGCAAAATGACGAGGCTTAATATTCATACAAGTGACATAAAAGATCATAAGGTAGTTGTTTATGAACGCAAAGCTCATATTACAGCCGAAGTCGCCGAGCGCATAACCTATCTTGTCTCTTATGCCGAACGGTTTTAATTGTTTTTCTTCCATCTTAGTCCCCTCAAATTCAAAATATATAAATATTATATACTTTTTATGTGGTTATTATCAATTAGCAAAGTTACTATATTTAGAGGGCGGAATACGGATAAAATAACAATAAAAATTTGTGATTTTATATGATTTTGTAAAATCCCTCAGTCATTTTTTGTTTTACAAAAAATGACAGCTCCCTTTACAAGGGAGCCTGTATATGTGCACGAACTATAATTTATATCATACCGTAGGGACAGCCCTTGCGGCTGTCCGCAGTGGGATATGTAACAAATTAGGACAGGGCTTGCCCCTGTCCGTAAATCCGCAAAAGTCGGTAGCGACAGCGAGCCGTCGGGAGGGCGTTTACAACCGAGCAGGCGAGCCGAGCGTGATTTTTGCGGAAAAGGAGGAGTTGCGTAGCGAGTGAGAAATAGCCAAAGGCTGTTGCGAACGATACGAAGCAAACGACGACGTGCGAAGCACCCACACCTCTTCACTGTTCACTATTCACTCTTACCTCGCCCGTAAGGGCGCTGTGTAATTACTGAATATACTGTTTAATCGTTTCAAGGTAATGAATATTGACTGTGGCGTCTATGAGCGTTCCGTTTTCGGTGTACTCCTCGGAATGGATTGCGCCGTCTTTTCTTATATCCGCAATTATCGAGCCCTTGTCAAACGGGATAAGCAGCTTTTTCCTCGCTCTGCTTTTCGGCAAGGCTTCCTCGATAGCGGCAAGCAACTCGTCCGTGCCCTCGCCGTTTAATGCGCTTATCATAACCGCCATGCCGATTGTCGGCAAATCATAAATATCGGGCACAAGGTCGCACTTATTCATTACGGAAATTACGGGCGTTTGCTCACATTCAAGCTCACGCAAAAGGTTCGCCGTAACCTCGAGGTGTTCCGCACACTCATCGCTTGACGCATCGCACACATTGAGTATCAGGTCGGCGTTTTTCGCCTCTTCAAGCGTTGACTTGAAAGCCTCGACAAGCTTGTGAGGAAGTCTTCTTACAAGTCCTACGGTGTCTATGAGCATAACATCCTGCCCGTTCGGAAGCGTCAGTTTTCTTGCGGTCGGGTCAAGGGTTGCAAAGAGCTTATCCTCGGCAAGTACGCCTGCATTCGTCAGTGTGTTCATAAGCGTTGACTTGCCTGCGTTGGTGTAGCCGACTATCGCAACGGAGATTATGCCGTCCTTTTTTCTGCGGCTGCGCATTGTGTTGCGGCGCTTTTCAATCTGCTTTAATTCGTCCTCAAGGGCGTAAATTTTACGGCGCATATGCCGCTTATCGCTCTCAAGCTTGCTCTCGCCGGGGCCTCTTGTGCCGATGCCGCCGCCGAGCCTGGAAAGGCTTTTACCTTTACCCGTCAAAAACGGCAATGAATATTTAAGCTGTGCCAATTCGACCTGCAATTTGCCCTCGCTGCTCCTCGCCCTCAAAGCAAAGATGTCAAGGATGAGCATTGTGCGGTCGATTACCCTTGTGTCGGTAATGTCCTCAATATTTTTAAGCTGTGCGGGCGACAGCTCGTCGTCGGCAACAATAAGGTCGATAGCGTTGTTTCTGCAAATTTCGCTTATCTCCTGTATTCTGCCGCTTCCCACATATGTCGCCGGGTTTACCGACGGCATTTTCTGCGTTGAAGTAACAACAGCCTCGCCGCCTGCGGTCTCAACAAGCAGGGCAAGCTCCTCTATGGACTCCTCGGCATTGAAATCGCCCGTGTCAACCGAAATAAGCATTACTCTCTCGGGAGCGTCGATGTTTTCATAAAAAGCCATACCGTCTCCTTAATAGACCGCAAACTGACTGTTATAAAGCTCTGAATAGAAACCGCCCTTTTCGAGCAATTCCTCGTGAGTGCCACGCTCTATAATTGAGCCGTCCTTCATAACAAGTATTCTGTCCGCATTTTTTATCGTTGAAAGCCTGTGAGCGACGATAAACGCCGTTCTGCCGTTCATAAGCTCAAGGAATGCCTTTTGTATTCTCAATTCCGTTCTTGTATCGATGCTTGAAGTCGCCTCGTCAAGGATGAGCATCGGCGGGTCGGAAAGCATTACTCTCGCAATGGAAATCAACTGCCGCTGACCCTGTGAAAGGTTGTCGCCGTTGCCTGTAATAACCGTTTCGTAGCCGTCGGGCAAACGCTTGATAAAGCTGTGTGCGTGAGCCTTTTTAGCCGCTTCGATAACCTCGTCCTCGGTGGCGTCGGGCTTTCCGTAAGCGATATTCTCATAGATAGTGCCCGAGAAAAGCCATGTGTCCTGAAGCACCATACCGAACTGACTGTGGAGACTTTCCCTTGTAACCTCGGTTATATCGTTTCCGTCAACGGTAATTTTACCCGAATTTATCTCGTAAAAACGCATAAGCAGGTTTATAAGCGTTGTCTTACCGCAACCCGTAGGTCCGACAAGTGCAACGGTCTGTCCGCTCTTTACCGAAAGGTTGAGGTCCTCGATAAATTTCTTTGTATCGGTATACGAAAACTCGACATTTTTAAGTTCAACATCGCCGTTTACGGCTTCAAGCGCTCTGTTGCCCTCATCGCTCTCCTCCTCGGGTGCGTCAAGCACGGAGAAAATACGCTCGGCAGAGCTTATGGCGTTCTGGAATTCCGCAATGACAGCCGAAATTTCATTGAACGGCTTTGTGTACTGCGAACAGTAAGCGAGGAACGAAGCCAACGCACCGACGGTTATTGCGCCGCCGACAACATAGATGCCGCCGAAAACGGCAACAGCCGCATAGACAAGCGCATTGACAAACCTTGTAAGCGGGTTTGTGAGCGCCGAATAGAAATGCGCTATAACGCCTACCTTTTCCCACTTATTGTTCATATCTCTGAACTCTTCGGTCGTCTTTTCCTGCATATTGAACGCCTTGACAACCTGTGCGCCGTCTATCATCTCAGAAGCATAGCCCGTAAGTTTACCTCTGAGTCTTGCCTGCTCGGTATACTTTGAATGCGCCCTCTTTGCGATAAATGACGCCATAAAGAACGAAACGGGAGTAAGCAGCATAACGACAAGCGTAATATACGGGTTAATCGTAAACATAAACACAAGCGTTGCAAGGATTGTTACAATGCCCGAAAGCACCTGTGTAAAGCCCTGTAAAAGTCCCGTCGAAACAATATCGACATCCGTGATTACCGAGTTTATGAGGTCACCGTGCGGAACGCTGTCAATGTATTTAAGCCCTACCCTGTTGAGCTTTGAAATCGTTTCCCGTCTCAAAAGTTTGACGGTCTTATACGACAGCTTATTTGAATTGTAGGTCATTATCCACTGAAGTATTGCCGAAGCGATAACTATTGCGAAAAGCTCGACGCAAACCTTTATAAGCGCCGAAAAATCGACATTGTCCTTGCCGACTATGCAGTCAATACCCTTACCTATCATTATCGGAACAAGCAGTGAAAGCAATATCCCGCCTATTGCGGAAATGACGGCAAAAGCAATGTTTGTCCTGAACGGTTTTACATATTTGAAAAGTCTTTTTACCGTTTTCACTGTGCGTTCACCTCTTTTTCCGAAAGCTGAGAAAGGCAAATTTCATTATATACCTCGTTGTTTTTGTAGAGCTCGGAATGTGTGCCCGTTCCGGAAATTCCGCCCTCGTTCATTACAATTATCTTGTCGCAGTTCTTAACCGTGTTGACCCTCTGTGAAACGATGATTACCGTCGTGCCCGAAAGCTCATCGTGTACAGCCTTGCGAAGCTTTGAGTCGGTCGCAAAGTCAAGAGCCGACGAAGAATCGTCAAAAATTATAATTTTCGGATTGCCGAGCAGGGCCCTTGCGATACAAAGCCTCTGTCTCTGTCCGCCCGAAAGGTTCTTACTGTTTTCGTTAATCTCCGTATCGAGCTTTTTGGGGAGCTTTTCGACAAATTCCGCAGCCTGCGAAATTCTCAAAGCCCTTCTGATATCCGCATCGCTTGCATTTCGGTCGCCGTAAAGCAGATTTTCACGCACAGTGCCCGAGAAAAGTCGGTTTTCCTGCGGAACAATGTGGGCAATATCCCTCAAAGCCGAGAATTTATAATCACGGACATCGTGGCCGAAAACATCTATTTCGCCGCTGTCGACATCATAAAAACGCATAATCAGGTTTACAAGCGTCGTTTTACCGCTGCCCGTACCGCCGATTACGCCGACCGTCTCCCCTGCGTTTATGCAAAGGTCAACATCCGTAAGAACATTTTCGTCGGCCTCGCCGTAGGAATAGCAAACCTTTTTGAACTCAACCGCAGGTCTTTCTTCGTCAGCCTCGGTAAAGCGTGCGTTCTCGTCGGTCATACTCGGTGTGAAATCGAGCACCTCTTTAAGGCGCTGATAGCTTGCGCCCGCCTTTGTGAAAATTACGATAACATTTGAAAAGACGATAATCGAAAGCAAAATCTGCGTCATATAGTTTGTAAACGCAAGCACCTCGCCCTGTGTGAGATTGCCTGTGTTTACCTTTATACCGCCGAAATAGAGGATTAAAACAATAGCCGTGTTCATAACCGCAAAGGTAAGCGGATTAAGAAGCGCCGTGAGCCTGCCGACCCTAACGCTGCGGACGGTAAGCTCCTCGTTTGCCTTTTCAAATTTGTCCTTTTCGTACTCCGTTCTCGAAAAAGCACGGATAACACGCACGCCCGAAAGGCTGTCCTTTACGATTGAAGCCGCCTTGTCAAGCTTTTTCTGTATCTGTGAGTAGAGCGGCAGAGAGCGGCTCAAAATGTAATAGAGAATAACGCTTACAAGCAATGCCGCAACAAAGAAGATTATCGACATTTTGGCGTCAAGTCCGACCGCCGCTATGAGCGAGCCCGCTATTAAGAACGGCGAACGGAAAACAAGGCGTATGAGCATTGCCACCGCCGACTGAATTTGCGTGATGTCGTTGGTTATCCTTGTTGTGAGCGATGCGCTTGTAAACTTGTCTATGTCCTCTCTCGACATAAGATTTATCTTGTCAAACACATCATTCCTCAAATGTGTGCCGACGCCCTGCTGTGCGACCGCCGCCGAATACTGGCAGACAACCGCAAACATAACTCCGAACAGCGCCAAAAGGAAAAGCACAATTCCCATTTTGAAAATGTACGCTTTATCGCCCACGGCAATGCCCTTGTCTATCATACTTGCGACCGCAATCGGCACAAACAGCTCAAGTATAGCCTCGGCAAGCTTGAAAGCGGGTCCGAGGATAAATTGCTTTTTATAAAGATTAAAATACTTTTTCATTTTATCTCTCCGTGATTTGTTGTTTATATATCCTTTTAATTATACACTTTTTTTATTATTTTTCAATATTCAACCGTTCTTCGCCGCCTATTTTATATAATGTTACAAAAATGTCTTTTTTATTTGCATTCCACTTATGCTTAGAGTATAATTGACTACGGAAAAATGAGAAAGGATATGTGTTTTATGGAAACTTATGCTGTGTTCAAAAGCTTGTGCATAATCATAATTGCCGCTAAAATTTTCGGAATAATCGCACGCAAGCTCAAAGCACCGCAGGTCGTCGGTGAAATAATCGCCGGTCTTGTCATAGGTCCGAGCGTTCTTCATCTTGTTGACCAGACGGACTTTATATCTCAGCTTGCCGAAATCGGCGTTGTATTGCTTATGTTCTCGGCAGGTCTCGGAACCAACCTCAAAGATTTGGTACGGACGGGCTTTAAGGCGTTTTTGATTGCCTGTGCAGGTGTTTTTGTGCCGCTCGTAGGCGGAACATTGCTTTATTTTGCGTTTTACGGCGCTTCTCCGTGGGGCTCGCCCGATTTTTACAAGGCGGTATTTATCGGCGTTATTCTGACGGCAACTTCGGTCAGCATTACCGTACAGACCCTTAAAGAGCTCGGGAAGCTCTCGACCGAGGTCGGAACCACAATTATGAGCGCCGCAATTATAGACGATGTTATCGGAATTATCGTTCTTACCTTTGTAATCGGTATGAGCGGCGGCGAGGCAAAGCCCGTTTCGGTTATTGTCAAGACGCTGTTGTTCTTTGTATTTGCGTTTGTTGTCGGCTATATTATTTATAAGATTTTCAGATTTTCGGACAAAATGTGGCCGCACACAAGGCGTATTCCGATTATGGGTCTTGCGCTGTGCCTCGGTATGGCGTATGTTGCGGAAAAATACTTCGGTATTGCCGACATCACGGGCGCATATGTTGCGGGAATTATACTTTGCAGTATTCACGACTCAAACTACATTGCCGAGAAAATGGATATCAGCTCGTATATGCTCTTCGGTCCAGTATTCTTTGCAAGTATCGGTCTTAAAACCTCAATCGACGGCTTTACGGGCGAAATGCTGCTGTTTGCGGTGTGCTTCGTCCTTGTAGGTCTTATATGCAAGATAATCGGCTGCTCGCTTATGGCAAAGGCTTGCCGTTTCAAGTTTGCGGACTCAATTAAAATCGGCGTCGGAATGATGACGCGAGGCGAGGTTGCGTTGATTGTGGCGCAAAAAGGTCTCTCCTGCGGAATAATCTCAAATGAATACTTCACGCCCGTTATCGTGCTTATTATGGTGTCGTCAATCATAACCCCGATAATCCTCAAACTTCTCTATTCAAGAGACGAAAAAAAGCGTTGAGCAAGGCATAAATAAACAAAAAGGTCAGCAAAAGCACATCCTGCATAATAGTAAATTAAAAAAGCAATTCGGTAATTAGTACCGGATTGCTTTTTTAATGGTTACGGTGGTGTGCCAATCCCACATTTCTTTTGACCCAAAGGGTGTGTAGCAGCACATTCTCTACTTCTAAACCACTTCTATTGTGTCTTTATTATAGCAGATTTATTCCTTGTTGTAAAGCGTTTTGCTGTTTTTCCTCAAACGCTTCAATGTTTTAATATAATAATGAATTTAATCTTTCTGTCATTTATATATATTCACTCTGATTATTTCACGGCTTTACCCGTTACAGCCTCAAAATGATATTCGGCTATACCCAAATCAAGCTTTGTGTAAAAGCCTTTTCCTGAGGTTGCTTTTACGGAAGAATCCTGCAAAAGCTCAAAATAAAATTTTTGCTGATTAACCGCCGTGGGCGCAAGCAATGCGGCTTCAACGCCCTGTAAGAACCATTCGGGCATCCCCTGATGATAATTGCTTACCTGTGAAACGGATTTACTTTTATGCGGCACGCCGTTTGTTGCACCGTAGCCGAGAGAAATCAGGCACACCTGCTTCTCGCCCTTATCAATATGCGCTTTGCTCTTACCGTGGCTCATGGCAACCCAGCAGGTATTAAGTCCGAGCTCCTGCGCCTTCAAAACAAGCTGTTCGCCGTAAAAGCCGAGCTTTTCGTCTAAATCGGCGGACTTTTTGCCGACAAGCGCAATGTAATTATTCACGCCGTAAAATTTTCCGTAATGAGCCATCATTGAGTCAAAGCACTTCGGCTCGTCATAAATTATTTGAATGTGCAAGCCTGTTTTTTCGTTTATCCGAGTTGCGAGTTCGTCTAATGCGCCTCGCTTTTCTTTTTCGATTTTCTTATCCGTATATTGCCTTACGCTGTGCCTTTGTTTCATAATTTCAAGCGTTTCCATTGTAGCTTACCTCCATAATTTGTTCTTTAACCGACGGGGCGTGATTTACAAACACGCCTTTTCGTTTAAGCGCTTAAACCATTATATCATAAATTCCTTGTGCGACAGCACAAGCGGCACGAAGTGACGGCGGCAACAGCCGCCAATTTAGTCATTCAATGTTCTCCGAAACGGTCAAAATCTTTGATTTTGTAATCGTTTCGTGAGGTTATTATAACATATAATTTTGCCAAATGCTCATCGTAAAGAAAATCGAGACGGAAGAAAACCCGTATAAAAAAGGCATACAAAAACTCCCTTACCGTTTCCGATAAGGGAGTTTCTATTTTTAATTGTTATCTTGTGGGATAATAATTATTCGCTGATTGCAGTAACAACGCCTGAACCAACTGTTCTGCCGCCCTCACGGATAGCAAAACGAAGACCTTCTTCGATAGCGATGGGAGTGATGAGCTCAACGTTCATTTCAACGTTATCGCCGGGCATGCACATCTCAGTTCCCTCGGGAAGAGTGATGATACCTGTAACGTCTGTTGTTCTGAAGTAGAACTGGGGACGATAGTTGTTGAAGAAAGGTGTGTGACGGCCGCCCTCGTCCTTATTAAGAACGTAAACCTGACCCTTGAACTTTGTGTGGGGGTGGATTGTGCCGGGCTTAGAAAGAACCTGTCCACGCTCGATGCCTTTTCTGTCGATACCACGAAGAAGAGCACCGATGTTGTCGCCTGCCTCAGCGTAATCAAGAGTCTTTCTGAACATCTCGATACCTGTAACAACTGACTTTGTCTTTTCGTCCTTAAGACCAACGATTTCAACTTCCTCGCCTGTCTTAAGCTGTCCACGCTCAACTCTACCTGTAGCAACTGTACCACGGCCTGTGATTGTCATAACGTCCTCGACAGGCATAAGGAACGGCTGGTCAGCCTTACGGTCGGGTGTGGGGATGTAGTTATCAACTGCATCCATAAGTTCCCAAATGCACTGTACTTCGGGAGCATCGGGATCGGTAGCCTCAAGAGCCTTAAGAGCTGAACCCTTGATGATCGGGCAGTTCTCATCGAAATCATATTCAGCAAGAGTCTCACGGATTTCCATCTCAACAAGCTCAAGGAGCTCGGGATCGTCAACCTGATCGCACTTGTTCATGAATACAACGATTGCCGGAACGCCAACCTGACGAGCAAGAAGAAGGTGCTCCTTGGTCTGAGCCATGGGGCCGTCTGTTGCTGCGATAACAAGGATAGCGCCGTCCATCTGAGCTGCACCTGTAATCATGTTCTTGATGTAGTCAGCATGGCCGGGGCAGTCAACGTGAGCATAGTGACGCTTTTCGGTCTCATACTCAACGTGAGCTGTGTTGATTGTGATACCACGCTCTCTCTCTTCGGGAGCCTTATCGATGTTTGCATAATCAACGAAGTCAGCCTGACCCTTAGATGCGAGTGTCTTTGTAATAGCTGCTGTTAATGTTGTCTTACCATGGTCAACGTGGCCGATAGTACCAATATTAACATGGGGTTTAGTTCTTTCGAATTTTGCCTTTGCCATTGGAATTTCCTCCTTTTATTAACGGAAAATATTTTATATTTCTCTGTGCTTGATATTTTACCAATAAATCGGTAAAATATCAAGCCTTTTTAATGAAATAATCAGTCTTTCTTAGACCTTTCACTGATAATTTTTTCTGCTACGCTCTTGGGAACCGGTTTATAACCGTCGGGCTCCATAACATACTGTCCGCGTCCCTGTGTCTGAGAACGGAGGTCTGTTGCGTAACCGAACATCTCTGCAAGAGGAACTCTTGCGTTGATCTGCTTGAGTCCCGAACGGTCCTCAAAGCCCTGAATTTCGCCGCGGCGAGCGATAAGGTTGCCCTGTACGGTGCCGAAATAGTCATCGGGAACGATAACTACAACCTTCATGATAGGTTCAAGAAGAATCGGGTCTGCAAGCTTTGCAGCCTCCTTGAATGCCATTGAACCGGCAATCTTGAACGCCATTTCCGAAGAGTCGACTTCGTGGTAAGAACCGTCGTAAAGAGTAACTTTAACGTCAACTACGGGATAATTTGCAAGTACGCCCGAGTTCAACGCACCCTGGATACCCTGGTCAACAGGTCCGATGAATTCCTTCGGAATCGAACCGCCTGTTACTGCGTTTACGAACTCATAACCCTTACCGGGCTCGTTGGGCTCAAGTATAATCTTAACATGACCGTACTGACCCGAACCGCCCGACTGGCGTTTGTACTTGGTTTCATGGTCAACTCTCTTGCGGATGGTCTCCTTGTAAGCAACCTGAGGCTTACCAACATTTGCTTCGACTTTGAACTCACGAAGAAGTCTGTCAACGATGATTTCAAGGTGAAGCTCGCCCATACCTGCGATGATTGTCTGACCTGTTTCTTCATCTGTATAGCACTTGAAAGTGGGGTCCTCTTCAGCAAGCTTCTGAAGACCGATGCCCATTTTCTCCTGTCCTGCCTTTGTCTTAGGCTCGATAGCTACACGGATAACCGGATCCGGGAAGTTCATTGACTCAAGAACGATGGGGTTCTTTTCGTCGCAGAGAGTGTCGCCCGTAGTAGTGTTCTTAAGACCTACGACAGCAGCGATGTCGCCTGCGTAAACGGTTTCAATGTCTTCTCTGTGGTTAGCGTGCATCTGAAGAATACGGCCCATTCTCTCTCTGGTGTCCTTAACGGAGTTGTAAACGGTTGTACCTGCGTTTACGGTACCGGAGTAAACTCTGAAGAAGCAAAGCTTACCTACGAACGGGTCCGTAGCTATCTTAAATGCAAGAGCCGAGAACGGCTCTGAGTCTGATGAATGTCTCTGCTCCTCTTCATCGGTCTCGGGGTTTACACCCTTGATGGACTCGATGTCTGTGGGAGCGGGCATAAAGTCAACGATTGCGTCAAGGAGCGGCTGAACGCCCTTGTTGCGGTAAGCTGTACCGCAGGTAATCGGAACCATCTCGTTGGCAATGGTAGCCTTACGGATGACCTTCTTAATCTCCTCAACTGTCGGCTCAACGCCTTCAAAATATTTCTCCATGAGAGCGTCATCCTGCTCAACGACAGATTCGATAAGCTGTGTGCGGTATTTCGCAGCAAGCTCCTTCATGTCGTCCGGGATTTCCTCACGGCGAATGTCTTTACCGAGGTCGTCATAATAAACTTCGGCATCGTTATTGATAAGGTCAACGATACCCTTGAAGGTATCCTCCGAACCTATCGGGAGCTGAATCGGAACTGCGTTGCAGTTGAAACGCTCTTTAACCATATCAAGAACTCTGTAGAAATCAGCGCCCATAATGTCCATCTTGTTGACGAAAATCATTCTGGGTACCTTGTATTCGTCAGCCTGACGCCATACGGTCTCAGACTGAGGCTCAACACCGCCCTTAGCGCACAAAACGGTAACCGAACCGTCAAGTACACGAAGCGAACGCTGAACTTCAACGGTGAAGTCAACGTGGCCGGGAGTGTCGATGATATTGATACGATGCTCTTTCCAGAAACAGGTGGTAGCAGCAGAAGTAATGGTAATACCTCTCTCCTGCTCCTGAGCCATCCAGTCCATTGTAGCGTCGCCGTCGTGTGTTTCACCCAACTTGTGGTTAACACCAGTGTAAAACAAAATTCTTTCGGTAGTAGTTGTTTTACCGGCGTCGATATGAGCCATGATACCAATATTTCTTGTTTTTTCAAGAGATACCTTTCTTGGCATAATATCCTCCATTGCCGAATTACTCGGCGTAAAAATTCTCCGGTAAAATTACCATCTGAAATGTGCAAAAGCTTTGTTAGCTTCAGCCATTCTGTGTGTTTCTTCACGCTTCTTGAATGCTGCACCGGTCTCGTTGACAGCGTCAAGGATTTCGTTTGCAAGCCTTTCCTTCATCGTTCTTTCCGAACGAGAACGCGCATAAAGCGTGATCCAACGGAGTCCCAAAGTCTGTCTTCTCTCGGGACGAACTTCCATCGGAACCTGATAAGTTGCACCGCCTACACGGCGAGCCTTAACTTCGAGAACAGGCATAACATTTTCCATTGCAGCGTCAAAAACCTCCAACGGCTCTTTACCTGTTTTCTCAGCGATAATGTCGAATGCGTCGTAAACGATCTTCTGGGCAACACCCTTCTTACCGTCGAGCATAACGCTGTTGATAAGCCTTGTTACAAGCTTTGAATTGTAAAGCGGATCCGGCAAAACATCACGTTTTGCAATCTGGCCTCTTCTTGGCACTTCGCTTCCCTCCTTCATAGTAATGATATCATAGGTACTCTGGTGACAAAACCCGTGGTGTCAATGCAAAGAGGCATATATATTATACACCAATTTTAGCATTTGACTGAATTGGTAGATTCTGTCTGTTAATAATTTAAGGTCTGACTACCTTATTTTTTTGCGCCCTTGGGTCTCTTAGCGCCGTACTTCGAACGACTCTGCATTCTTCCGTTAACGCCCTGTGTATCGAGTGTACCGCGGATAATGTGGTAACGGACACCGGGGAGATCCTTAACACGGCCGCCTCTGATAAGAACAACTGAGTGTTCCTGGAGATTGTGACCTACGCCCGGGATATAAGCAGAAACTTCGATTCCGTTCGTAAGACGAACTCTGGCAAGCTTACGGAGAGCTGAGTTGGGCTTTTTGGGTGTATCTGTCTTAACAACAGTGCAGACACCTCTCTTCTGAGGAGACGCATTATTTGTCATAACGTTCTTCTTAGAGTTAAGTCCCTTACCGAGAGCAGGAGCTTTTGACTTCTTTTCAAGAGTCTCTCTTCCGCTGCGAACAAGCTGGTTAAAGGTTGGCATTTTTTCACCTCCGATAAAAATATATGACACGATGTGTCAGCAAAACAAACACTATCGGTTAAAATAGTGTTTATTTTGCTCACACAACCAAAGATTTTAGCATTAAAAACCTTCGGTTGTCAAGCATTATTTGATTTTTAGTCGTTATTTTCTCCGTCGGAAGCTGTAGAAGAGGTATAAACTCTCTCGTTTTCTACCTCGCTGTAGCAGCGCATTCCCGTACCGGAGGGAAGAAGCTTACCGATAATAACGTTCTCTTTAAGACCCATAAGGTTATCAACCTTACCCTTGATAGCCGCATCGGTAAGAACTCTTGTTGTCTCTTGGAACGAAGCCGCAGACATAAAGGAGTTTGTAGCCAACGAAGCCTTTGTGATACCGAGAAGTACGGGCTCGCAAACGGGTTCGATAAATTCTTCGCCGTTTTCTTCGCATTTCTGCTTAGCCTTTCTCGACTCGATGGTAAAGTCAACCTTTTCAACCGTCTCTCCGGGAAGGAAGTGGGTTGAGCCGGGTTCTTCGACTCTGAGCTTTCTCATCATCTGACGAACGATTACTTCGATATGCTTATCGTTGATGTCAACACCCTGCATACGGTAAGTTCTCTGAACTTCCTTGATGAGGTAATCGTGAACCGCATGAACGCCGTTGATAGCGAGTATATCGTGCGGGTTGGGAGAACCTTCCGTAAGAGCTGTACCCTTCTTTACATAAATGGGGTTGCCGTTTTCGTCGGTCTCCATATTAAATTTCTTACGGTAGCCGTAAGGAATAAGATATGATTTTTCGTCGCCCGTTTCATCGTTGGTAATAACGATGTGCTCGTTTCTCTTGATTTCTCTGAACGAAAGGCGTCCGTCGATTTCGGAGAGAATAGCGAGAGTCTTGGGCTTTCTTGCCTCGAACAGTTCCTCGACACGGGGAAGACCCTGTGTGATATCCTGGCTCGATGCAACACCGCCGGTGTGGAAGGTACGCATTGTAAGCTGTGTACCGGGCTCACCGATTGACTGAGCAGCGATGATACCGACTGCTTCGCCGACCGTAACGGGCTTGCCTGTCGCAAGGTTCGAGCCGTAGCACTTGATACATACGCCGTGTTCGGATTCGCAGGTAAGAAGAGAACGGATTTTAATCTTTCTGTCCTCGGGATTCTCCCTTGCGTTTACTATATCGGCAACAATCTTTGCGTCTGCCTCGGACATCATCTTGTCCTTGGACATGATAACTTCGCCGTTTTCGTCTGTGAAATCTTCAAGCAGGAAGCGTCCTGTAAGTCTCTCCTGGAGGCTCTCGATAAGCTCCTTGCCCTCCATAATATCATAGACCTCGATACCGTCGTGGCAGTGGCAGTCCTCTTCACGGATGATAACATCCTGAGAAACGTCAACAAGACGGCGGGTAAGGTAACCCGAGTCGGCTGTACGAAGAGCGGTATCGGCAAGACCTTTACGCGCACCACGCGAAGAGATGAAGTATTCGAGTACGTTAAGTCCCTCACGGTAGTTAGCACGAATCGGAACCTCAATGACTTTACCTGAAGTGTTGGCGATAAGTCCGCGCATACCTGCCAACTGACGAAGCTGTGAATCGGAACCACGGGCACCGGAGTCAACCATCATATAGATGGGGTTGTGCTTGCCGAGGTTTTCTTTAAGGCCGGCAGCGACATCGTTTGTGCACTTCTCCCAAACCTTAATAACTTTCTGGCTTCTCTCGGAGTTGCTCATAAGACCCATTCTGTAGTTATCAGTAATCTTATCAACCTGCTTCTCAGCCTCTGCGAGGAGCTCTGCCTTCTGCGGCGGGATTGTTGCGTCGCATACCGCAACCGTAATACCTGATTTTGTCGAATATTTATAGCCCTGCGCCTTGATAGCGTCAAGAACCTGTGACGAAACATTTACGCCGTGAACCTTGATACATTTATCAATTATCTTACCGAGCGTTTTCTTGTTTACAAGGAAGTCAACCTCAAGCTTGAAAGCATTTGCGGGGTCGCTTCTGTCAACAAAGCCGAGGTCCTGCGGGATGGGATTGTTGAAGATTATCTTACCGAGAGTGGTCTCAACAAGCTGTGAAACCTGCTCGCCGTTTATCTCCTTGGTCATTCTGACCTTTATCTTTGAATGAAGACCGATATAGCCCTCATCATAAGCCATTACAGCCTCGTCAACCGTTGAGAACGCCTTGCCCTCGCCGGGCTCTCCGTCCTTATCCATTGTAAGGTAATAAGAACCGAGTATCATATCCTGCGTGGGAACGGTTACGGGTTTACCGTCAGAGGGTTTGAGGAGGTTGTTCGCGGCAAGCATAAGAAGTCTTGCCTCAGCCTGTGCCTCTGCCGAAAGCGGAACATGGACAGCCATCTGGTCGCCGTCGAAGTCCGCATTGAATGCCGTACAAGCAAGGGGATGAAGCTTGATAGCTCTGCCCTCGACAAGAACGGGCTCAAATGCCTGAATACCGAGTCTGTGAAGTGTGGGAGCACGGTTAAGCATTACGGGGTGACCCTTGATAACAACTTCAAGAGCGTCCCAAACCTCGGGCTTAGCGCGTTCAACCATTTTTCTTGCAGACTTGATGTTGCCTGTGGCACCCGTCTCAACAAGGCGCTTCATAACAAACGGCTTGAACAGCTCGAGAGCCATCTCCTTGGGAAGACCGCACTGATACATTTTAAGCTCGGGTCCTACGACGATAACCGAACGGCCCGAATAGTCAACACGCTTACCGAGAAGGTTCTGACGGAAACGGCCCTGCTTACCTTTAAGCATATCGGAAAGAGACTTCAACGCTCTGTTGTTGGGACCTGTAACGGGTCTGCCTCTTCTGCCGTTGTCTATAAGTGCGTCAACCGCTTCCTGAAGCATTCTCTTTTCGTTTCTTACGATAATGTCGGGAGCGTTAAGCTCAAGGAGCTTTTTAAGACGGTTGTTTCTGTTGATAACACGCCTGTAAAGGTCGTTGAGGTCGGAGGTTGCGAACCTGCCGCCGTCAAGCTGAACCATAGGACGAATATCGGGGGGAATTACCGGGATAACATCCAAAATCATCCATTCGGGACGGTTGCCCGACTGTCTGAATGCTTCGGCAACTTCAAGGCGTTTAAGTATTCTTGTCTTTTTCTGACCGCTTGCTTCTTCAAGCTCCGCACGAAGCTCATTTGAAAGCTTTTCAACATCTATCTGACAAAGAAGCTCTTTGATAGCCTCTGCGCCCATACCCGCCTTGAAATCGTCCTCATACTTCTCTCTCATATCGAGATATTCTTTCTCGGAGAGAATCTGATTCTTTTCAAGTTCGGTGTCGCCGGGATCGGTAACTATATATCTTGAGAAATAGAGTACCTTTTCAAGGTCTCTCGGAGATATGTCAAGGATAAGACCCATTCTTGAGGGGATACCCTTGAAATACCAAATGTGAGAAACGGGAGCAACGAGTTCAATGTGGCCCATTCTCTCTCTTCTTACTTTAGCCTTTGTAATTTCAACGCCGCAGCGTTCGCATACCTTGCCCTTATAACGGACTCTTTTATACTTTCCGCAGTAACATTCCCAGTCCTTTGTGGGTCCGAAAATCTTTTCGCAGAAAAGTCCTTCTTTTTCGGGCTTTAACGTGCGGTAGTTAATTGTTTCGGGCTTCTTGACTTCGCCGTAAGACCACTCTCTGATCTGTTCCGGTGAGGCAAGGCCGATTTTAATTGACTCAAAGGTTATATTTTCCATTAAATTTTTACCTTCTTCCTTAAAATCTGAACTGTGAGTTTACTCGGTTAAAATTCGTCGTCGTTGAATTCGCCGTCGTCAAACGAATCCTCATCGCCTGTGATGTATTCGTTGAAAGCGTCCTCTCCGAGTTCTTTTTCCGCATCCTCATCCGTAACATAGCCGTCGTCGAGTGAAGCGTCGTTTACATAAGACATATCTTCGTTAGCCATAGCGGGAACATCCATCTCATCGTCGAAGTTCTGTTTAAGGTCAATTTCGTTGTTGTCCTTATCGAGAACCCTGACATCAAGAGCAAGTGCCTGAAGCTCCTTGACAAGAACCTTGAACGACTCGGGAATACCGGGCTGAGGAATGTTCTGTCCCTTAACGATAGATTCATAAGTTTTAACTCTTCCGACAACGTCGTCAGATTTAACAGTAAGGATTTCCTGAAGTGTATAAGCTGCGCCGTAAGCCTCAAGTGCCCAAACTTCCATCTCACCGAAACGCTGACCGCCGAACTGAGCTTTACCGCCCAAGGGCTGCTGTGTAACGAGTGAGTAAGGACCTGTCGAACGGGCGTGAATCTTATCGTCAACAAGGTGGTGGAGCTTAAGGTAATACATAACGCCGACAGTAACGGGGTTATCGAACTTAAGACCTGTTCTGCCGTCTGTAAGGATTGATTTACCGTCCTCACGGTAACCTGCCTCACGCAGAGCGTCTCTGATGTCAGCCTCGTGTGCGCCGTCGAATACCGGAGTGGCAATCTTCTGTCCGAGCTTTCTGTAAGCAAAGCCGAGATGTACTTCAAGAACCTGTCCGATGTTCATTCGGGAAGGAACGCCCAACGGGTTAAGAACTATATCAAGCGGAGTACCGTCGTCAAGGAACGGCATATCCTCCTGGGGAAGTATTCTCGAAACGACACCCTTGTTACCGTGACGGCCTGCCATCTTATCGCCGACGGAGAGCTTTCTCTTCTGTGCGATATAGCAGCGGACAACCTTGTTTACGCCGGGGCTCAATTCGTCGGAATTCTCTCTTGTGAACACCTCGACATCAACTACGATACCGTATTCGCCGTGAGGTACTTTAAGAGATGTATCACGAACCTCTCTCGCCTTTTCGCCGAAGATAGCACGGAGAAGTCTTTCCTCTGCCGTAAGCTCGGTTTCGCCCTTGGGCGTTACCTTACCTACAAGGATGTCTCCCGAGTGAACCTCTGCGCCGACACGGATAATACCGTTTTCGTCAAGGTTTGCGAGAGCGTCCTCGCCGACATTGGGAATATCTCTTGTGATTTCCTCTGCGCCGAGCTTGGTGTCTCTTGCTTCGATTTCAAATTCTTCTATGTGAACCGATGTATAAACATCGTCACGAACAAGCTTTTCGTTGATAAGAACGGCGTCCTCGTAGTTATAACCTTCCCAGGTCATAAAGCCGATAAGTGCGTTCTTACCGAGTGAAATTTCGCCGTTAGCGGTTGCGGGACCGTCTGCGATAACCTGTCCTTCGATAACATCCTCGCCCTCGGAAACAATCGGGCGCTGATTGATACAGGTATCCTGGTTGGAGCGCATGAACTTGATAAGCTCATATGTGTCAACATCTCCGCCCTTAACTGCGATTTCAATCTTCTGAGCGTCAACCTTGACAACCTTACCCGCACGCTTAGCGAGAACTACGGTGCCCGAGTCAACAGCTGCCTTGTATTCCATACCGGTACCGACAATCGGCGAATCGGTTTTAAGAAGCGGAACTGCCTGTCTCTGCATGTTCGAGCCCATCAACGCACGGTTTGCGTCGTCGTTTTCAAGGAACGGAATCATTGCCGTAGCGACAGAAACAACCATCTTGGGCGATACGTCCATATAGTCAGCGTCGGCAGCGTTGACTTCGAGGAATTCATCCCTGTGTCTTGCCGAAACCTTTGAATGAACAAATCTGCCGTTTTCGTCAAGGGGTTCGTTCGCCTGAGCGACAATGTAGTTATCCTCGACATCTGCGGTCATATATTCGACATCTTCAAGTACAACGCCTGTCTCCTTGTCAATCTTTCTGAAAGGAGCCTCGATAAAGCCGTACTTGTTTATTCTTGCGAATGTAGCAAGGTAAGAGATAAGACCGATGTTCGGACCTTCGGGAGTCTCGATAGGACACATACGGCCGTAGTGAGAGTAGTGAACGTCACGAACCTCAAATCCTGCACGGTCTCTCGAAAGACCGCCGGGGCCCAATGCGGAAAGTCTTCTCTTATGAGTAAGCTCTGCGAGCGGGTTTGTCTGATCCATGAACTGTGAAAGCGGCGAAGAACCGAAGAATTCCTTGATAGCCGCCATAACGGGTCTGATGTTTATAAGACCTGCGGGAGTAACCTTGTCAGGCTCCTGCGCCTGAAGAGTCATTCTCTCCTTGACAACTCTTTCCATTCTCGAGAAGCCGATTCTGAACTGGTTCTGAAGAAGCTCGCCGACAGAGCGGATTCGTCTGTTGCCGAGATGGTCAATGTCGTCCGTAACGCCTACGCCGCAAGCGATGCAGTCAAGGTAGTTGATGGACGCAAAGATGTCGTCAATGGTAATGTGCTTCGGAATAAGGTCGTCTGCACGGTTTGCAAGCTCTTCACGCAGAGCGTTCTTGTCGTCGCCGCACTTGTTGAGAATTTCCTGAAGAACGACGAATTTAACCTTTTCGTTAATTCCGATTTCTTCAAGCTCTTCCTCGGTAAACATAGGAACATACTCGCCGATGTCAACCATACCGTTCGAGAATACCTTTACTTCCTCGCCCTCCGAGTCAACAAAGGCAACGGTTACGCCCTCCTGCTCGATTCTGTATGCAAGCTCGGGAGAAATCATATCGCCTGCGTCGGCAAGGATTTCGCCTGTGAGCTCACTGATAACGGGCTGTGTAACCTTGAAGCCTTCGATTCTCGAAGAAATACGAAGCTTTTTATTGTATTTATATCTGCCGACTCTCGAGAGGTCGTAACGCCTCGGGTCGAAGAAAAGGCCGTCAAGATGAGCCTGAGCCGTTTCAAGTGTGGGCGGCTCGCCGGGACGGAGTCTCTTATAAACCTCGATAAGAGCCTGCTCGGTGTTGATTGTCGTATCCTTTTCGAGCGTAGCCTTAATTCTCTCGTCATAGCCGAAGAACTCGAGGATTTCGGCGTTTGAGCTCAGACCCAATGCTCTGATAAAGGTTGTGATGTAAATCTTTCTGTTCTTATCTATTCTTACATAGAAAAGATCGTTCTGGTCGGTCTCATATTCAAGCCAAGCACCCCTGTTCGGGATAACGGTTGCGGAATAGAGCTCCTTACCGGTCTTGTCATGAGTCATATCAAAGTACACGCTGGGAGAACGCACGAGCTGTGAAATGATAACACGCTCTGCGCCGTTGATAACGAATGTTCCCGAATCTGTCATAAGCGGGAAGTCGCCCATATAAACTTCGTTTTCTTTGATTTCGCCCGTTTCTTTGTTGAGAAGTCTTGCGGTTACTCTTAAAGGAGCAGCGTAAGTGGCGTCTCTCTCTTTACATTCTTTTACCGTGTATTTCGGGGTGTCATCCATTCTGTAATCTACGAAACTCAGCGCAAGATTTCCGGAAAAGTCCGTAATATCGGCAACATCACGGAATACTTCTTTCAATCCTTCGTCAAGGAACCACTTGTACGAATCTTTCTGAATTTCAATAAGATTGGGCATCTGCATAACCTCATTGATTTTTGAAAAAGTCATACGGGTTGTTTTTCCGAATTTTTCAGGTTTGACATTCACCATAGGGCTTATCACTCTCCATAATTATTTTTATCTTAAAGGCTTTTTCACGGCCCGGAGATTACTCTCAAAACGGTCATATACACACTTGATTTTCAACGCCTTTTATGTTAAACTACAAATGCGTCAGTAAATGAAAAGGCATACATTTCCATTCTAATAGCAGTTTATTATATACCATCAAGTCAACAATGTCAATAGATATTGTTGAAATATTTTATAATAATGTATTTAACCTATTTATATATAAAAACGGAGTGATAAAATGGCAAAAATCAAATACGATTGGGAGAATCCCGCCGTCATCAAAAGAAATAAAGAGGACGGTCATGTTATAGCTTTCTGCTATGACGACGAAAAGTCTGCGCTTGAAAGAAAGCCGTCGGACTATAAGATTACTCTCAACGGAAAATGGAAATTCTATTGGCAGATGGGTCTCGAGGGCTGCCCCGAGAGCTTCTATAAGCCCGATTTTGACGACAGCGAATGGAAGTACATTACCGTTCCGTCCGTATGGCAGACCGAAAAGACGGGAAGCTATCCCTATTATTATGCGAGCACCTTCCCCCGTGCTATAAGCCGTCAGAAGTCAAAAATTCCGTCAATCGACCACGATATGCAGGAAATCGGAATTTACAGAAGAGAATTCGATTTGCCCGAAAACTTCTCGGACAAGGAGGTTTTCCTCCACTTCGGCGCATTGAAATCGGCTGTCGAGGTCTATGTAAACGGCAGCTTCGTGGGTTATTCGCAGGGCGCTATGACTCCGCACGAGTTTGACATAACAAAATATCTTGTTCCCGGTAAGAACAGTGTTGCCGCAAAGGTTTACCGTTACAGCGACGCACAGTACATCGAGGACCAGGATATGTGGCTGCTTTGCGGTATTTACAGAGAGGTTTATCTCTTTGCGGAGCCCAAGGTGTGCCTGAGAGACTTTTTTATCACTACCGACCTTGATAAGGACTACAACAATGCCGAGGTTGAGCTCGAGGTTCAGATAAACAACTATCATTCAAAGAGCAAGAACGCCAAGGTAACCGCTTACATCGAAAAGGACGGCAATAAAATCCCCGTCGGCGAAGCAGATACGGTTGCCGAAAAGGGTGTAAACAAGGTACATCTTAAAACAACGGTCGAGTCTCCCGAAAAATGGTCGGCGGAGACCCCCGTGCTCTATAATCTTGTTATCGAGCTTGACGCGGAAAAGCACACAAAGGTTTATAAGTCAATCCGCTTCGGCTTCAAAAAAGTTGAAATCGTCGGCGAAAAAATCCTCTTCAACGGTCAGCCCATGATGATAAGGGGCACAAACCGTCATGACTTTGACCCCGACCACGGCTGGGCTGTTCCCAAGGAGAGATTTTTGCAGGATTTGAGCCTTATGAAAAAGGCAAACATCAACGCAATCCGCACCTCGCACTATCCCGACGACCCGTATCTCTACGATTTGGCTGACGAATACGGTTTCTATGTTATGGACGAGTGCGATATGGAAAGCCACGGCGTAAGGCGCAAGGGCGTACCCGGAAGCAATCCCGTATGGACGCCTGCGGTAGTCGACAAAATGGAAAGAATGGTTCTCCGTGACAGAAACCATGCCTGCGTGTTTATGTGGTCCCTCGGTAACGAGGCGGGCGACGGCGACAACTTCGTTAAAATGAAGCAGGCGGCTCTGAAGCTTGACAAGACCCGTCAATTCCACTACGAGGGCGACTTTGACTTTACAAAGAGCGATGTCATTTCGAGAATGTATCCGCTTGAGGACACAATGAGAAAGCTCGGTAACCGTGAGCCCATCACAATTTCGCTTTACGACAATATCGCAAATCAGCTTGCGGCGGACTCAAAACCCATTCCGAAAGAGGCTTATACACGCCCCGTTATCCTCTGCGAATTTGCCCACGCTATGGAAAACAGCCTCGGCAACTTCCAGGAATATATGGACGACTTTGAAAAGTACGACAATATGTGCGGCGGATTTATCTGGGACTTCGTTGACCAGTCCATCCGTTTCAAGGCGGAGGACGGAGACCATTGGCTCTACGGCACCGACTTTGAAAAAATGGAGCCGAGAAAACCGTTCCAGCTTCCGAACACTACCGCAATGACAGGCTCAAACACCTATTTCTGCGCAAACGGTATCGTTGCCGCAGACAGAAAGCCCCACCCCTCATATTATGAGGTCAAAAAGGTCTATGCGGAAATGAAGATAAAGGAAAAGGACCTTGAAAACAAAAAATTCACGCTTATAAACAAGCACCTTTTCACGGACCTTTCCGAATTTGAGATAAAATGGGTTGTGAACGCAGACGGCGAAGAGGTTCAGTCGGGCTCTCTCGGCACTGTCAGGGTTGCACCGCTGAGCGAAACGGAAATCACAATCCCCTTTGACATAAAGGAATATGAAAACAAGGAATATGTTCTCATTGTTTCGTTTATCACGAAAGAGGATAAACCCTACTGCGAAAAGGGATATGAACAGGCGTTCGACCAGTTTATTATAAAGGAAAAGACCGATGTCGAAGAGGAATTTGAGCCGAAAGAGGTTTCATACTCCGACCACGAGGGCAAAATCGTCGTAAACGGCGACGGCTTCTCACTTGTCATTAAAAACGGCAAGATAGTATCGCTCAAATACAACGAAAAGGAATATGTAAAGACCGAAATAAAGCCCAATTTCTTCCGCCCCGTTACGGACAACGACCTTTCAAACACAAACTTTGTTCCGTTCCTCATTCCGTTCCACCCGTATTACAGATGGCAGAAAGCTACGGACAAATTGAGCGGTATTCTCTCGGGCGTTGACAGAAAAGCCGACGGCTCGCTTGAATTGAGCTTTGAATGGGATGTTCTTTCAATGTCGGGCGTTCGCTCAAAGCTTACGGTTTATCCCAACGGCAAGATTAAATTCTTCCTCAAGGGCAATCCCAAGGGCGGTCCTCTTCTTCGCTTCGGCACGCAGTTCGGACTTGTCAAGGAGCTTGACAATGTCAAGTGGTACGGCAGAGGCCCGCAGGAAACCTATCCCGACAGAAAGACCGGCGGTAAAATCGGTATCTGGGAAAAGAGTGTAAACGACCTTGAGCACCACTATATGCGACCGCAGGAGAATGCGAACAGAACAGATGTAAGATATGTTGAGCTGACCTCTGCGGACAACAAAAAGGGTCTTAAATTCACGGCTCCGTGTGCAACTCCCCTTGCGTTCAGCGCTTGGCACTACACACAAAACGAGCTTGAAAAGGCAACGCATATCCACTCGCTCAAGCACACCGACATCACAACCTTCAACTTCGACCTCGCTCAGATGGGCGTAGGCGGAGATATGCCGGGCGACGCTCATGTAAGAGAGCCGTACATTCTCCATTCCAACAGAGAATACGAATACAGCTTTACTGTTGAGCCGATTGAATAACTGTAAATAACGCATAAAGCGGATACAAGCCTCGTACAGGCAATTTGTATCCGCTTTTTTTATTGACTTTACGGGTATCTTATTGTAGAATTATACGGCATTATGTAAAGAAAGGTTTTTAGAAAATTATGTGGTTTTGGTTTTCACTGATTGCACTGTTCTGCTGGAGCGGCTCGGATTTGTTCTCAAAGCTCGGCTGCGCAGATAAGTCGGACAAGTACAGTCATTACAAAATGGTTACCGCAGTAGGCGTTGTTATGGGTCTTCATGCGGCATTTGAAATATTTGTACAGGGAGTCGAGGTAACAGGCGCGGCAATGCTCCGCTATCTCCCCGTTTCCGCTTTGTACATAGTCTCAATGGCGATAGGATACATCGGACTTCGTTATATCGAGCTTTCGATTTCCTCGCCTATCTGCAACTCCTCGGGTGCGCTTGTTGCCGTAATCTGCCTTATCACGGGTCAGACGCTTGCCGTTCCGCAGTACATTGCGGTTGCGCTTGTCTGTATTGCGGTTGTCGCTCTCGGCTTTGTCGAGGCTAACGAGGATGACGAGCTGCGTGCTCTTCGTCAGGAAAAGTCGAATTACAAATATTCAAAATCGGCTCTCGCCATTGTTCTTCCGCTTATCTACTGCTTGCTTGACGCACTTGGAACATTTGCGGACAGCCTTGTGCTTGAAACCCTTGACGAGGATGTTGCAAACACCGCTTATGAGCTTACTTTCCTTATCTGCGGCATTGTAGCTTTCATCTATGTAAAATTCATCAAAAAGCAGAAGTTCTTCCCCAAAAAGGAAGTTCCGAAGTATGCGGGCGCAGCTTTCGAAACAGCAGGTCAGTTCGCTTATATCTACGCTCTTGCGGACTCCGAGCATGTTGCGATGGCAGCTCCCATTATCTCGGCTTACTGCCTGCTCTCCGTTGTTTGGGGCAGGATATTCATTAAGGAAAAGCTTTCCTGGAAGCATTACCTTACCATTGCGGTTGCAATAGTCGGTATTGTCATCCTCGGAGTTTACGACGCTTAAAATTGAGATTTATTAAAGCTATATAATGTACGGCGGCAGTAAGCCGCCGTTATTTTTATGAAATTGCAGTTATAATCAACGCACAACCCGTAGGGACAGTGGCGAGCCCTTGCGGGCAAAGTAATAGGTAATAGTGAAGAGTGAAGGAGTGTGGGTGCTTCGCACGGATTAGAATATTACCGTAGGGACAGGGCTCGCCCCTGTCCTAATTTGTTATATATGCCACCTCGGACAGCCGCAAGGGCTGTCCCTACGGTCGCATAAATTTTCGGATTTGATAAAACCGGGCTCCCTCTGACGAGGGAGCTGTCATTTTTCTTCTGAAAAATGACTGAGGGAGA
>ERZ825137.1659-NODE-1659-length-27947-cov-3.971533_pt1 | contig 27947 bp, 23 predicted proteins | sample MGYA00519873_ERZ825137 | MGnify/ENA primary metagenome ERZ825137 (study PRJEB31778, sample SAMEA3449190) | human gut metagenome | biome: human gut; feature: human-associated habitat; material: faeces | place: United Kingdom | collected 2010/2012 ...
CGTTACGCTCTTACCAACATTATCTGCCCATAAATATTACCGGTGAGGAACTTACGGTAAACCGAGTGTTGCGAGAAACAGCTGTTCCTACACAAAAAGATGAAAACGGGAACATTTACTATATTCCTTTATCCGAATTGGTAAAAGTATATCCCGGAGAGGATCTGAAAAATATCACTGCCGGCAAAAACGGGGAATATATACCTTTCCGCTTTTATGAAGTAAATAATCCAACGGAATTGATTGAGACTGCTCGCCAATACATCACCGGTTCCGAACAATGGGAGGCGGATTTTTCGGGGAGTTTCTTCTCTAACAAACAAATGATAGGAGAACTAACTATTATTCTGTTTATCTCTATATTGTTGATGTATTTTATTTTGTCCGCCCAATTCGAAAGTTTTGTGCAGCCTCTTATCGTATTAATAGAAATTCCTATTGATGTGGCTTTCGCACTTCTGTTACTATGGATATGTGGGCATACGCTGAACCTGATGTCGGCTATCGGTATCATTGTCACTTGTGGTATCATTATTAATGATTCCATTTTAAAGTTGGACACTATCAACGAACTGCGTAAAAACGGTATGCCCTTGATTGAAGCCATACACGAAGCTGGTCGCCGACGGTTAAGGGCTATTATCATGACGTCCCTTACTACTATTTTTGCCATGGTTCCACTCTTATTTTCTTACGACATGGGATCGGAACTGCAAAAGCCCCTCTCTATAGCAATGATTGGCGCCATGGTTATCGGAACATTAGTGAGTTTATTTATTGTACCCCTATTTTATTGGTTTATATATAGAAAAAGAGCTTTATGAAACATTGTTTATGCATACTATGCCTGTTGGGTACTTGGTTTCAAGTCCCCGCACAAAAGGTTTTAAAACTAAATTTGGAGCAAGCCATCGAAATAGCAAACGATAGTTCCTTATCTGCTTACCGATACCAAAACCAATATCTGTCAGGATATTGGGCATATCGGACATACAAAGCCAACCGACTTCCTAGTCTTACGCTAAATATGACGCCCGCGCAATACAATCGAAATATTATTCAACGATATGATTCGGAGAGCAATAAAGACGTATACCGGGAACAGCAGTCATTTAATGCATATGGACAGCTGGCCATTAAACAAAACTTCGATCTGACGGGAGGTACATTTTATATTAATACTGATTTGGAATATTTGAGGAATTTCGGTGAAACACATAATACCCAATATTCAAGTGTTCCGGTACGTATCGGTTACTCACAAGATTTAGTGGGATATAATCCTTTTAAATGGGATCGCAAGATAGAGCCCCTGAAATATGAAAAAGTACGAAAACAGTTTATATATAATATGGAGTCGGTATCGGAAAGCGTTGTCAACTACTTTTTCACATTGGCTATGGCGCAAGCCGAATATCAGTTGGCTTTAGATAACGTAGCATCAACGGATACTCTTTATAGAATCGGAAAAGAGCGCCATAAGATAGCTATGATTTCCCGAGCAGACCTTTTAACTTTACAATTGGATGTCGTAAACGCACAAAATACTTTGCAAAATGCGCAAATGAGTGTTAAGCGTGCTTCATTCAGTCTAGCCTCATTTCTTAATTTAGATAAAAATACTGAAATAGATCTGGAATTGCCGGGATTACCTTTGCGAATGGAAATCTCTGCCGATGTTGCTTTAATAAAAGCGAAAGAAAATAATCCGACTTTGTTGGCACAGCGACAGAATGTACTGGAAGCAGAACAGGCTGTAGACCGAACTAAAAAAGAGTCTCGTTTTAATGCTAAAATTAATGCCAGCATTGGATTTAATCAAGTTGCCGACAAGCTGGGAGATGCTTATCGCAATCCGTTACAACAGGATATGGTATCAATAAGTGTCTCTGTACCATTAATTGACTGGGGTGTAGCAAAAGGCAAACATAATATGGCAAGAAATGATTTAAATGTGATTCGGAGCACCGCTCAACAAGAAGAATTAAGCCTGGAAGAAGAAGTGGTTATGACTGTAAACGACTTTAATGTACAACGTAATTTGATTGCCAGTGCCCAAGAAGCATTGGACTTGGCCCAACTAGCTTACGAACAAACACGCCAGCGTTTCATTATCGGCAAAGCGGATGTAAATAGCTTGACACTTTCTTTGAATCGTCAGCAGGAGGCACAAAAAAATTATATCAGTGCCTTACAGAATTATTGGCTGAGCTATTATAAAATAAGAAAATTGACTCTTTTCGATTTTGCTACGGGACTCTCATTAGCTAACAAGTTGAACCAGAAAATAATTTCATTGAAGTGAAAAACTCATACGGCATATCTTCGTTTACACTTATTGTCACCTTTGTTTGCCTGGCAATTGTAGGAGTGGCCCTTGTGCCCCTTTTACCGGTGAAATTAGCTCCCTCGCAAGAGTTGCCGGGGCTCAGCATCAGTTATTCGATGTCGGGGAATTCTTCACGCATCGTCGAAGCTGAAGTAACCAGCCGACTGGAAGCCATGCTTTCTCGTGTGAAAGGTATTCGTAAAATATCGTCTTCTTCGAACAATGGGAGCGGTTCCATCAGCCTGTCTTTGGACAAGCATGCCGATATTGACGCAACCCGTTTTGAAGTTTCCACCATTATCCGTCAGGCATGGCCCCAATTGCCAGAGGGCGTAAGTTACCCGCAAATAAGAACCAAACAGTCGGACAGTGAAAGTTCACGTCCATTTCTTGTGTATACCATAAATGCTCCAGCTACTCCAATTTTAATTCAACAATATGCGGAAGAAAAACTCAAACCGGTACTGGCACAGTTGAAAGGTATCTATAAAGTGGAGTTAAGCGGAGCAACTCCCATGGAATGGCGGATGGAATATAACCAGGAAGAACTTGTAAGGCTTGGAGTAAACGTGAGTAATATACAACAAGCTATCTCGGAATATCTGAGCAAAGAGTTTCTCGGTACGTGCAACATAGAAAGGGGAGAAGGAAAATCTGACGAATGGATTCGTCTAGTCGTGACATCTCCTTCCGAATCACAAAAGACTTTCGATTTGTCGTCTATTTACGTAAAAGGAAGTGGTAAAGAAAAAAGCCTGATACCTTTATCGAAATTGGTATCAGTCAAACATATTGAAGAAAAGCCCCGAAGCTACTATCGTATTAACGGACTGAACTCCATTTATCTTTCTATAACTGCAGATGAGACGGCAAATCAGTTGCAGCTAAGTAAAGAAGTAAAAAGTACGTTAAGCCGCTTAATTGCTCAAATGCCGATAGGTTACGAAATCCATATCAGTCACGATGCGACGGAATACATACAAAGTGAACTCAATAAAATATATTTCCGCACAGCGCTGACTATCATCATTCTTCTGTTATTCGTACTTTTGATTACTCGGAAAGTACGTTACTTATTACTCATCACCATCAGCTTGGCTGTAAACATTGCAATTGCCGTTATATTTTATTATTTATTCGGATTGGAGATGCAGCTCTACTCACTGGCAGGTATCACAATCTCACTGAATTTGGTTATTGACAATACTATTGTGATGGCCGATCATTATATGCGACAAAAGAATCTGAAGGTTTTCCTTTCCATATTGGCCGCCACCCTTACTACTATCGGAGCTTTAACAATCATATTCTTTCTGGAAGAAAAAGTACGGCTTAACCTGCAAGATTTTGCAGCTATAGTAATTATCAATTTGGCTGTATCGCTTTTTGTCTCACTGTTCTTTGTCCCCTCATTGATGGAGAGGTTGAAAGTGCGGCAAAAACGTGTTGGAAAAAGAGTACGTCTGAGGATGAAGCGCATTACCGTTTATTTTACTCGCATATATCGTACCTTTATTTGTTATCTATGTCGTTACCGGATATTTGCCTGCCTTCTGCTGTTGCTAGGTTTCGGGCTTCCTGTATTCCTGTTGCCGGAAAAAATAGAAAAAGAAGGAGAATGGGCCACTTTTTATAATAAAACAATAGGTTCTACTGTCTATAAGGAAGATATTAAACCTATAGTAGACGTAGCTTTGGGAGGAAGCTTACGTCTGTTTGTACAAAAAGTATATAACGGAAGTTATTTTTCCCGAAATGAAGAAACGGTATTGTCGGTTAATGCAACACTGCCGAATGGCAGTACTATCGATCAAATGAATGCGTTAATGAAACAGATGGAAACTTATCTGAGTGAATTTAAAGAAATTAAACAGTTTCAGACTTCCGTAATGGGAGCACGTCGAGCATCCATTTCAATCTATTTCAAAAAAGAACATCAATATAGCGGATTCCCTTATTTGCTGAAAGCAAACATTATCAGCAAAGCGATAGAGTTAGGAGGAGGAAGCTGGAGTGTATACGGACTACAAGATCAGGGGTTCAACAATGACGTACGCGAGAGTGCCGGTTCATTCCGCGTAAAGATGTACGGGTATAATTACGATGAATTATATCACTGGGCGGAAGAATTAAAGAAGCAATTACTTACTTACCGACGAATCAAGGAAGTAATCATCAACTCGGAATTCTCTTGGTGGAAAGATGATTATAAAGAGTTTTACATGCGCCCGGACAAAGAACGGATGGCTCAGGAAGGAATTACCGCATCTCAACTGTTTACTATCCTACGTCCGCTATTCGGACGGGATATGTCGTGCGGCAATATTTGGACGGATAACGCTTTCGAACGCTTAACACTCTCATCGAGCCAGTCACAGGAATACGATATATGGGGACTGCAAAATATGCCTTGCAAGGTAGGTAATAAAATCTATAAGCTATCCGATTTAGTTACTATAGAAAAGGAACAAGCTCCTCAGAAAGTGGTGAAAGAAAACCAGCAATATAAACTTTGCCTGCAATACGAATATATTGGTTCATCGGAGCAAGGCAGAAAAATATTAGATAAAGAAATAGAAGCTTTTAATAAGATCCTTCCGATGGGCTACTCGGTGGAATCGGAAATAAACCAATGGAGATGGAATGAAGAGGATAACGGACAGTATATGTTATTATTACTCATCATCGGTATTCTATTCTTCATTACGAGCATTCTCTTTAACTCGCTCAAACAACCTTTCGCTATTTTGTTTATCGTACCGGTATCGTATATAGGCGTATTCCTTACTTTTTATTTGTTCGAATTGAATTTCGATCAAGGCGGGTTCGCATCATTTGTCTTGCTATGTGGTATCACGGTCAATGCCAGCATCTATATTCTAAACGAATATAATGCCATACGGAAAAGAATGCCATTGCTTTCTCCTTTAAAAGCCTATACTAAAGCTTGGAACACTAAAATCATTCCTATTTTTCTCACTGTGGTTTCTACCATATTGGGATTCCTTCCCTTTATGATTGGCGAAAACAAAGAAGCATTTTGGTTTCCATTGGCAGCCGGAACCATTGGTGGTTTGGTAATGTCTCTTATTGGAATCTTTTTTTATTTGCCTATCTTCAGTCTGTCACGTAAACAACTTCCGAAGAAAAGCCGTTTACGTTCAAAAATAAAAAAAACATTTCATTTGACCAGAACATAGGTTTATTATACTTTTGCACATCTATTTATCAAACATTATGCAAAAGATTATTGAAATTGTAAACGGAGTGACACGTCATCCGCTCTACCGGATGAAGGAGCCTATTCATTTTTCTTTAGAAGGAAATGAACACATTGCCATTATCGGACCAAACGGAGCGGGAAAAAGTATTTTAGTAGATACTATTATAGGAAAATATCCGTTGTTGATGAATGAAGTTAGATATGATTTTTCACCGTCTCCTTCCTCCATGGTTTACAAAAACATCAAATATATTGCTTTTCGTGACACCTATGGGGATGCCGACGGGAACTATTATTACCAACAACGATGGAATTCCCAAGATTTGGAGGAAACACCTTTAGTACGGGAACTCCTGCCAGAGACTTCCAATGAAATATTACGCAATCAATTATATGCGCTCTTTGGTATAAACTCCTTGTTGGATAAACATATTATTTTATTGTCAAGTGGGGAACTGCGCAAATTTCAATTAACGAAAACGCTTCTGAGTAATCCTCGCGTGCTAATTATGGATAATCCCTTTATTGGTTTAGATGCTCAGACACGAGAACAATTGCACCAACTGCTAAACACATTAACAACCTTGTCGCAACTGCAAGTTATTTTGGTATTATCAAAAACAGATGACATTCCTCAGTTTATTACTCACGTAGTACCAGTAAAGAATATGGTATGTGGAAAGAAAATAACGAAAGAAGAGTATATCAATCAACAGGAAGCATATCCGAAAAGCGTATTGAGTAAAGAGAAAAGAGAACGAATACTGCAATTACCGTACAATCCAGAAATTTACCATACCGAGCATGTGGTGGATTTAAATAAAGTAAGTATCCGTTATGGAGAGCGAACCATCCTGAAAGAATTGGACTGGTCTGTAAAGTGTGGTGAAAAATGGGCTCTTTCTGGCGAAAACGGGGCAGGCAAATCAACATTGTTGAGTCTGGTTTGTGCAGACAACCCCCAATCATATGCCTGCGACATTAGTCTGTTCGGTCGTAAAAGAGGGACAGGAGAGAGCATCTGGGAGATAAAAAAACATATTGGATATGTGTCTCCTGAAATGCATCGCGCTTACTTAAAGAATCTACCAACTATTGATATAGTAGCGTCCGGGCTGCATGATTCCATTGGTTTGTATAAACGTACTCATCAAGAAGATATGGACAAATGCGCTTGGTGGCTAGACATATTCGGCATTCTGGATTTGAAAGACCGCAACTTCCTACAGCTTTCAAGCGGTGAACAGCGATTGGTATTGCTTGCGCGTGCTTTTGTCAAAGACCCCGAACTTCTTATTTTGGATGAACCGTTACATGGACTAGATATGAGGAACAGGCGTCTGGCTAAAGATGTAATCGAAACTTTTTGTCAGCGAAAAGATAAAACCTTGATTATGGTGACACATTATCAAAACGAATTGCCTAATGTAATAGACCACCAGCTTTATTTACGAAAGAACCGATAAGTAGATAAAACTTTATTAAGGTTTATTTGTTATATGTTCAACGAATCTTAAAATGTCGTTGAACATATGATTATTCAATTACTCTTTGTACTGGTTTGTATCATTGTTGGCGCCCGATTAGGTGGCATCGGATTAGGCGTAATGGGTGGCTTGGGAATGGCAATCCTTACTTTCTTGTTCGATTTGCAACCCACATCTCCGCCTATCGATGTCATGCTGATGATATTATCAGTCATTACGGCAGCTTCATGTATGCAAGCAGCCGGCGGGTTAGATTACTTAGTCAGGGTAGCCGAAAGATTACTTCGTAAACATCCGACTTACATAACTTATCTAAGTCCATTAGTTACCTATCTCTTCACTTTTATAGCCGGAACCGGTCATGTAGCTTATTCCGTATTGCCTGTTATTGCGGAAGTAGCTACCGAAACTAAAGTCAGACCGGAACGACCGTTGAGTATTGCTGTAATTGCTTCGCAACAAGCGATTACGGCAAGCCCTATATCTGCGGCAACTGTAGCACTGCTCGCGTTGCTCACTCCTTATCATCTTTCTTTGTTCGACATCTTAAAGGTAACCATCCCCGCAACATTAATCGGTGTACTGGCGGGTGCTGTTTATTCTTTAAAAGCAGGGAAAGAATTGCATGAAGATCCTGAATATAGGGCTAGAGTAGAAGCCGGATTAATAAACATATCGGCCTCACGCCCAATATATAAAGAAAGCAATGTCACTGCCAAACTTTCCGTATTACTATTTCTCATAGCCACCTTGCTTATTGTCTTATTCGGTTCATTCAGTTCACTCCGCCCAAGCTTTCTTGTACACGAAGAAGTTATTCGTGTGGGAATGCCTCATATTATTGAAATTATCATGCTGGCTACCGCCGCACTCATTCTCCTCGTTACACGGACAAATGGTCTGGACGCTTGTAAAGGAAATGTTTTCTCTGCCGGAATGCAGGCTGTAATCGCTATATTCGGCATTGCATGGATGGGGGATACTTTTATCAACGGGAATTTACAATCGTTGACTTCAACTATGGAACAGACAATTCAAGAAATGCCTTATCTATTCGGAATCGCACTTTTCATCATGTCTATTTTATTATATAGCCAGGCTGCTACAGTAAGAGCCGTCATGCCATTGGGCATTGCTTTGGGTTTGTCTCCCTACATGTTGGTTGCCTTGTTTCCGGCAGTAAACGGATATTTCTTTATTCCGAACTATCCTACGTTAATTGCCGCCATCAACTTTGATCGAACCGGTACAACACGGATAGGCAAATATGTGCTTAACCATTCGTTTATGCTTCCGGGACTCATTTCTACCGGAGTGGCATTATTAATAGGCTTTTTACTTATTCAACTTTATACATGAGTAACAGAAAGCTAAATGCAAGCAACAATAAAAAAGAACGGATTTCTTCTTTAAAAGATACATTTCTGAAAATAGAGCACACGATTGTCAACAAAAATAAATGCATATCGTATAAAGAGTTTAATCTCTATATTATTAACTTATAAAATTTTACAATTATGAAGAATTTAATGCGATTGAATTGGGTAATAGTATTTTGCTTATTATCCACCTTTACCCTGATGGCTCAGAAGCCTCATATTTACATTTTAGCAACCGGCGGAACCATTGCCGGAACAGGTGCTTCGGCTACACAGACGAACTATACAGCCGGACAAGTAGCTATCGAAACCTTGCTGGATGCTGTACCGCAAATCAGCGATATAGCAAAAGTAACTGGGGAACAAATAGTTAAAATAGGTTCTCAGGACATGAATGATAACGTATGGCTTACTTTGGCCAAGCGTATCAATGAACTTACATCTCGTGATGACATTGACGGCATCGTAATTACTCACGGAACAGACACGATGGAGGAAACCGCTTATTTCTTGAACTTGACCGTAAAAAGTGACAAGCCTGTTGTTTTGGTAGGAGCCATGCGCCCTTCCACTTCCTTGAGCGCCGACGGACCTTTAAATCTGTACAATGCCGTGGTTACGGCTGCAGCACCGGAAAGTCGGAATAAAGGAGTAACAATTGCCATGAATGGACTTATATTGGGCGCTCACGGAGCTACCAAAACCAATACGGTAGACGTACAAACCTTCCAATCCCCAAATTCTGGAGCAATAGGTTACATTCAAAACGGAAAGGTTGTATACAACATGTGCCCTTTGAAAAAGCATACCACCCAATCGGTGTTTGATGTAACCAACCTGATTTCTCTTCCCAAAGTAGGTATTGTTTACAGCTATTCCAACATATACCCTGATGTAATGCACCCGTTCCTGCATAACCATTATATGGGAATTATCCATGCGGGAGTAGGTAACGGAAATATCTATAAAGATATATTTCCCTTATTGCAAGAGGCTCGCAAAAAAGGAATCTTAGTAGTTCGCTCGAGCCGTGTACCCACAGGTCCAACTACTTTAGATGCAGAAGTGGACGATGCGGCTTATCAATTTGTGGCTTCACAAGAACTAAATCCCCAGAAAGCTAGGGTCCTTCTGATGCTGGCACTTACACAGACAACCGACTGGCAGGCTATTCAACAATTCTTTAACGAATACTAAGAAACAGAAAGATGAAAAAACACATATTACTTTTATGGTGCATGGCTATATTGCCATGCATCGTTCAAGCACAATCGGCACAAGACAGTATAAATTCAAGGACATTATTTAGCGAACTGACCGGAATTAAAAAGAAAACAGACAAGTTCAATCTATACTTGAATATGCACGGAGCTTTCAATGCCAAGTTCCAGGATGGATTTCAGGAAGGGGCCTTTGAAATGAAACAATTACGTATTGAAGCCAAAGGAGACATCAATAATTGGCTCTCATATCGATATCGTCAACGTCTGAACCGTGGCAATGCAGGCAACGGTAACATAGATAACTTACCAACTTCTATCGACATTGCCGGCATCGGATTGAAGCTGAACCGGAAGGTTGCTTTATTCTTAGGAAAGCAATGTACGGTATACGGAGGTATTGAGTTTGATTTAAATCCGATTGAAATATATGAGTATTCAGACATGATTGAATACATGAGCAACTTTATGACCGGTATAAATGTAGCTTATAATCCGGTAGAGAGCCAACAAATACAGTTCCAGATATTAGATAGCCGTAACGGTTCGCTGGAAGAAACTTACGGAAAATCGGAATATTTACAAGCTACCAAATTACCTCTTGTCTATACATTAAATTGGAACGGTAACTTTAGCGATGTATACAAAACACGTTGGTCTGCCACTGTAATGAACGAAGTAAAAGGAAGGCGCATGTACTATTACGCATTAGGCAATGAGTTGAATCTGAATAAATTCGGAGCTTATTTCGATTGGATGTATTCACGCGAAGGTATCGACAGAAAAGGAATTATGACTTCCATCGTAGGTACCGAAAACGGACATAACGCATTTAATGCCGAATATATGTCGTTTGTTTTACATGGAAATTACCGTTTCCTCCCTAAATGGAATGTATTTGTGAAAGGAATGTACGAAACAGCTTCCATCTATAAATCCAATGAGCTGATAGAAAAAGGGAAATACAGAACTTCTTGGGGATACCTAGGAGGTATCGAGTTTTATCCCATGGAACAAAATTTACATTTCTTCGTCACATACGTAGGGCGATCTTATTGTTATACTGAAATGGCAAAAACTTTGGGAGCGGAAAATTATGATACCAATCGCATTTCAGTAGGCTTTATTTGGCAACTTCCTTTATTCTAAGGTTTATCTACCCTTACATACCAATTAACGCAGGTTATGGCAAACAGTTTCAGTCAAAACGTTGCGATAACTTGCGTTAATCCATCTGTACGAAAAAATATCCAAAGTCGGACAGTTACCGGCTAATTCTTTTCTTCTTTATTTTCCAATCATGGTTCCTTTCACCTTCAGACGTACAATCTCCTCTTTCGTATTGGTTCGTAAAGTAATTGCCTTATCAAACTCTCCCGGCCTCTTTCCCGTTCCATTATAAGTTACTTTTATTTCACCGCTGGCTCCCGGTTTAATCGGTTCTTTAGGAAAAGTAGGAGAGGTGCATCCACATGAAGCGATTGCCTGATATATAACCAACATTCCAGTTCCTGTATTTTTAAATTTGAAAGTACAAGAAACCGGGCCGTCCGCTTCTTTAATAGTTCCAAAATCATGAGTGAGTTTTTCAAAGGTGATTTCTGCTTTTTTGTCTTGTGCAACGGCCACGCCTACAGCCATACATATAAACAGAACGGATGCTAAAATTTTTTTCATTATTCCTCTTTTTTAGTATTGTGTACGCAAAAGTAAAGTATTTTAGTTGAAGTTGTTTGAGAATCTATATAAAAATGTCTAAATTTGCCGCCATAATGATTATATAACCATATATTACTTATGAAAATAATACGACGGGCTGCGCTTCTCTTCCTGAACATAGCCTTATTTACCTCTCACCTGACAGCCCAAGAAACAACACTTTCCGGACTGCAACGCAAACTTTTTCAAACCGAAATAGATGGAAATTATGTTGACCTATTTACCCTGACCAATAAAAACGGAATGGAAGTGTGCATCACTAATTACGGAGGAAGGGTCGTATCTGTCATGGTTCCCGATAAAGATGGAAAGATGGAAGATGTTGTTTGCGGATTTCCTTCTATACAAGACTATAGGGAACTGAGACAAAACTTTGGAGCTGCTATAGGGCGTTATATAGGAAGAATATTAAACGCACGCTTTTCTCTAGATAGTGTTGAGTACAAATTAAGCGGCGCCAAACATTGTGCTCATGGAGGCTATCCGGGATTTGCCGACAGGGTATGGAGTCCCCGGCAGGAAGACCCGCAAACGCTGCATCTATACTATCTATCACCTGATGGTGAGAACGGATTCCCTGGCAACCTGAATGTACATTTAATCTACAAACTCACAGATGACAATGCTTTGGATATTATTTACGAGGCAACAACCGATAAACCGACAGTTGTTAATCTTTCTCATCATTCGTTCTTCAATATTTCTGGAGATCTAAGTTCGTCCGTTGAAAATGCTTATTTACAAATCGATTCAGACTATATAACGGAATACGATGAAGAAAAATGCGTTACCGGTGCATTTCTTCCGGTAAAAAATACTCCTTTTGACTTCAACGAGCCTAAACGCATAGGGGAAGATATTCATGAGCCTGACAAACAGTTGAAAATAACTAACGGATACGACCATACCTGGGTATTGAACACAAACGGGGATGATACTTGTGTGGCTGTTCGTTTAACCGATCCGGAAAGCGGAAGAATATTAGAAGTCTGCACGACCGAACCCGGAATACAGATATATACGGCTAACGGATTGAATGGAAAAACAATTGGCAAAAACGGAGTTGCTTATCCTTTTAGAGGAGCCGTTTGTTTTGAAACTTTGCACTTTGCCGATAGTCCTAACAAACCACAATTCCCATCCACAACACTTCGCCCTGGAGATACGTATTATTCTCACACTGTGTATAAGTTCGGAACGGTTAATTCAAAGAAATAAAAGAGTAAAAAACGAAGATAAGGGAGACTAAACTCCTTTATCTTCTTTCTACGCTGATGATTCAACTCCGGCTTACTTGTTTCACTCCTTTCACCCCACGCAATTTCTTTATTAAAGCTTCCAATTTGGAAGTATCGTCAACCATTACCGTCAGCATTCCGGAGAATAATCCGTCGTGCGAATCAATGGCAATAGAACGGAGCTGTATATTATTTTCTTTAGATATAATAGAAGTGATATTATTCACAATACCGATATCATCATGCCCTATTACGCTCAGACGTATGGAATATTGGCTATCTTTTCCTTTTCCCGCCCAACGGGCCGGCACGATACGATAACCGAAACGAGCCTGCATTTGCGGAGCGTTGGGACAATCTTTCCGGTGGATTTTAATGCCCCCGTTTACCGTTACAAAACCGAATACATCATCTCCATATATGGGATTGCAACACTTTGCCAAAGTAAAATCTATTCCTTTCAGATTACGATCAATAACCAAAACATCGCTTCCACTACTATTCTTTACAATCTCTTCATTAGGTTGCAGATTATAATTTCCCGCACTACGATAAGTATCCTGCTGCGCTTCGTTCTCCTTTTTTTGAAGAGCCAGATACCTGTCAATCACTTCGTTTACATCCAATGTTTCATCAGCTATCTTCTGATAAAATTCGGTCACCTCTTTGAAACCTTCTTTCTTGATAAGACGCATCATCACAGCTTCGTCATATTCAAGCTTCCGGTTTTTGAACTTACGTTCCAACGTTTCTTTCGCATAAGCGGACTGGCGCGCGGTAATCTCTTTCAAAGCCTGACGTATCTTAGAACGGGCACGTGAAGTAGTCACTATATTCAACCAGTCATGTTTCGGAGTCTGCGCATTGGAAGTCATAATCTCCACTTGGTCTCCGCTATTTAATACTTGACGAATTGGGACATTCTTTCCGTTCACCTTTCCGCCGATACACTTGCTACCTACATTGGAATGGATATGGAAAGCGAAATCGAGCACCGTAGCTCCCTTAGCCAGTTTGTACAAATCACCTTTGGGAGTAAAGACGAAAACCTCATCCTTATACAAATCCATCTTGAACTGGTCCATAGCCTGCATATCGCTATCGCTGTTTTCCAAAGCTTCACGAATGGAAGTCAACCACTCGTCCAAACCGGTTTCTCCCTTAATGCCTTTGTATCTCCAATGTGCGGCCACACCCCGCTCAGCAATATTATCCATTCGTTCCGTACGGATTTGCACTTCCACCCATTTTCCTTCAGGTCCCATCACGGTAATATGCAGCGATTCGTAGCCATTACTTTTCGGAATGGAGAGCCAGTCGCGCAAACGTTTCGGATTCGGCTGGTACATATCCGTTACAATAGAATAAGCTTGCCAACACTCTTGCTTCTCTTTCTCATAGGGAGAATCCAGAATGATACGGATCGCAAACAAATCATAGATACCCTCGAAAGATGTGTGTTGCTTCTTCATTTTCTGCCAGATGGAATGGATGGATTTAGTACGTCCTTTCATATGGAACTTCAATCCCGCTTCTTCCAGTTTTTTTTGGATGGGAGCGGTAAAAGCGGCAATATAACGGTCGCGGGACGCTTTCGTTTCATTCAGCTTTTCCTTTATTAAATAGTAAACATCACGTTCCGTATATTTCAAGGAAAGATCCTCCAGTTCCGACTTCAGTTTATACAAACCCAACTTATGTGCCAAGGGGGCATATAAATAAGCCGCTTCATTCGCTACTTCCCGGCGCGCTCTTACATTTTCCGTATTTTTAATTTGGCGCATTACGTTCACACGGTCTGCAATCATTATCAAGATAACGCGCATATCCTCTGCAAAAGACAGAAGCAGGTTTCTAAAGTTTTCCGATTCCACCGTCGGACTTTTGGCATACAAATCATTAATGCGTATCAAACCTCGGATAATGCCTGCTACATCTTCACCGTATTGCTCGTGCACCTGTTCGGTAGTAATAAAATGCGAACGTACGCTATCGTGTAACATGATTCCCAGTATGGAAGCGCGTTGCATGCCTATTTCATCGGCAACAATCACTGCTGTCTGCATATTTTTGATGATGGGATTCATCCCGAAATTGTCGCGTTGTAACGAATTATTTGCCGCTGCCAGAACCAGATGATTTTTCAATTTCTTGCAATCATCTTCTTTAAGTGTATCGCCAGACAGATGCAATAATTCTTTATAAAGAACAAATAGTTGCTTACGTTCCTCGTCTGTGAAAAAAACTCTTTCTTCCATGCTTCTAAGAAATTTGCGTGTAAAAGTACTTTTTTTCTCCTTTTTATTAGCACTCTTCGGGAAGATTTTCTATTTTTGGCAATAAAATTTTGCATCCGAGAACAATTAAAAACCATAATAACTTTAAACTTTTACAGAATGTTGACACAAGAAGACAAAGATTTGCTTGCTAAAAAAGGCATCACCGAGGCGCAAATCGCCGAGCAATTAGCTTGTTTCGAAAAAGGATTTCCCTATTTGCAGTTAGATGGAGCAGCCTCTATCGGGAAAGGTATCATAGCTCCCGATGCCGAAGAGCAAAAAAAATATTTGGCGACATGGGACGAATATACATCGGAAAGCTGTAACAAAATTGTAAAGTTCGTGCCGGCATCGGGAGCAGCCAGCCGTATGTTCAAGAATTTATTCGAATTTCTGGGGGCGGAATATAACGAGCCGACTACCGACTTCGAAAAGAAATTCTTTTCTCGTATAGCCGATTTCGCTTTCTATGCCGATTTGAATGAGGCTTGCCGTAAAAACCAGGGCAAAGAGATTTCCGAACTTATCCAGGAAGGAAATTATAAAGCAGTGGTAGCGAACTTACTCGAAGCGGCAGGGCTCAATTACGGAGCGCTTCCGAAAGGATTACTCAAATTCCACCGATATGAAAACGGTGCGCGGACTCCTTTAGAAGAACATTTGGTGGAAGGAGCCTTGTATGCCGCCGGCAAGACGGGTAAAGTGAACGTACATTTCACGGTCTCAACCGAACACCGCGCACTTTTCGAACAGCTCATTGCCGAAAAGGCAAAAGAATACGCCCAAAAGTACAATGTAGAATATGACATTACACTTTCCGAACAGAAACCAAGTACGGATACCATTGCGGCGGACATGGAGAACAAACCGTTCCGTGACAACGGTAAAATCTTGTTCCGCCCGGGAGGACACGGCGCTTTGATAGAGAACCTGAACGACTTGGATGCTGACATTGTATTCATTAAGAATATAGACAATGTAGTGCCCGACCGGTTGAAAGGGGATACCGTTACTTATAAAAAACTGATTGCCGGCGTATTGGTAACCTTACAAAAGCAAGCTTTTGAATACCTCCAATTATTAGATAGCGGAACATACTCGCACGACCAAATCGAGGAGATCATTCGCTTCGTGCAACAACAACTATTCTGCCGCAAACCAGATATAAAAGATATGGAAGACGGAGATTTGGTACTGTATTTGAGAGAAAAACTGAACCGTCCGATGCGTGTGTGTGGTATGGTAAAGAATGTGGGAGAACCAGGTGGTGGTCCGTTCCTTGCTTATAATCAGGATGGAACCATATCTTTGCAGATTCTGGAAAGTTCACAAATCGACATGAACGATCCTGAGAAAAAAGAAATGTTCGAAAAAGGTACACACTTCAATCCAGTTGATTTGGTATGTGCCGTACGTGACTATAAAGGTAATAAATTCCATTTGACCGAATTTGTAGATAAGGCAACTGGGTTTATTTCATACAAGTCGAAAAACGGCAAAGACCTGAAAGCTTTGGAACTTCCGGGATTGTGGAACGGAGCTATGAGTAACTGGAACACAGTGTTTGTAGAAGTTCCCCTCAGCACATTCAATCCAGTGAAGACCGTGAACGATTTATTGAGAGAGCAACATCAATAAATAGGATTTTACGGATATAAAATATCTGAGAATAAAAAAGATATTGTGATAATAAAAACTGTCCAAATGCGACAGCCATAGAAGAATTGAAAGCGAAAAACATCTGATAACGAAAGAAAAGTCCGGACTTCCGATTCATTATGTCGAAAGTACGGACTTTGCATTCGTTTCCAAGTTTAATTGATAATCCGACGATTTCGTCCGTTTTGTCCGACATCTATTTTCATGTTCGAAACAAAGCAAACGTTCGCCCGATTCATACGACACTGGATTTGCCATACATTCAATAGAGAAGCATACTAAAATCTTCCTTTCATAATGAAAAAAGAATACTTGATCCAACATAAAACAATAAAAGAATATTTATTGGAACTGGCTCAAAACGGGAATAAAAAGTTTACGGAATCGCTGCATCCTGGTATACCAAACATATTGGGGCTGCGAATTCCGGATATACGCAAATTGGCCCAACAAATAGCGAAAGACGATTGGAAAACGTATCTGGAAAGCGCAGGATCCGACTATATGGAAGAAAGGATGCTACAGGGGTTCGTTATCGGCTATATTCCCCATCTGGATATAGAAGAACGCCTTCAATGGATAGCCCGGTTTGTTCCGCTTATCAATTCGTGGTCTGTGTGCGATACGTTTTGTCCCACGCTAAAATTTGTAAACAAGAATCGGGAAAGAGTATGGGATTTCATGCAGACCTATCTGCATTCCGATAAAGAGTATGAACTTCGTTTCGGCATCATCATGCTATTGGAATATTACATTGACACACAGTATCTTCCACTCATTTTTACTCATTTCAATCGTATCCGGCACGAAGGATACTATGTTAAAATGGCTATTGCTTGGACATTGTCCGTCTGCTATGTCAAATTCCCTCAAGAAACAGAAGCCTATTTGCAAAAGAATCGATTGGATGATTTTACGCAAAACAAAACCATTCAGAAAATAAATGAATCTTTCAGGGTGAAAAAGGAAGATAAAATACGGTTGAAACAATACAGAAGGCAATAGCATTTACCGGATATTTGATAAATGGAATGTCCTACGCAAAAACTTAAAAACGGCGGTGGTCGGTTATCAGCGTTTTCTTCATAGAAATAGAATGGGAGAAAGAAGAAATATAGAAAAGTACTGGGTGCAAAAACAGTATTACTCATCTGTAGAAATTATACATTCTTATCCCCTTTGCTTATACAAACGATTATATTTTTATCCGAAAATAAATGGAAATTGTCAAATTAAAAAACAAGCGGAAATAAATCATTGTAGTTCTTATTCGTATCGTCGCCGAGCTCGGAGAAAACAGAAAATACCATGCCACCGATAAATCGTTACTGAAGATGGCTGGAACAACATGCGAATTCCTCAAAGCTGAAAGAATTCTAAGTGTGTCGTCTCTCCCTCCCCTCTATAAGAAGTTCCAAGCTTTATATTAGAAGTCAAGTTTACATGGTTTGGGAACTACTGATAAATATAAAGATGTAAGAGTAAGAATTTCTATTCCCTTTCCCAGTTTAATACTTAGTTAAATTCATATGTTTCCGCTATTATTTGTCTGCAGCTCAAAGAACTATTATTTGATATGTATCCTATAATACAAAGGGACTGTCCGTCGCGGACAACCCCTTTGCAAAAGTCATTCAAGCTCCATTAAAGAGTGCTGAATTTCAAAACAAAAAATAGAAATGGAAAAAACAAAAACAAGCAAAAAATAAAAATGAACAAAAACAAACAATTATCTGAAATTATAGAGTGAGGAGTAGGGAAAATCAATATCCTGTTTCTTACTTCTGTATACTTATACTATTCAAAAATCCATGGCCATTATATAGTCATTCATATAAAACCCGTTCCCAATAGGAAAATCTCCCTCCCGAGCCTTACGCATTCCCATTCTTTCATAAAAAAGCACAGCCTTATTATTCCGGTTCACATTTAATTCCACCACGCAACAGCCAGGATGCATTTCTTTAATAGCCTTTAATGCCCTCTCAAATAATGCCCTACCTAAGCCTAAGCCTTGATAGGAAGGGAGCACATATATTTTTTGTAAATGGAATAAATCTTTGTCTTGTGGCTGTATGGATACATAACCTACCGGTGTATTTTCTTGCCAGGCTATATAATAAATATGGCCCTCTTGCTCCATCTGCTTGTGCAGGTTCTCAGTTGAGTACATCCAATCCATCATATAGTCCAACTGTTGCGGAGTGAGGATTTCCTTGTATGTTGCAGGAAAAACCACCTCTGCAACTTTCTGTATAGCAGTATAATCCTCCAGATTGGCTCTTTTGATTTCAAACATAATGCAAAATTTTTAAGGCAAAGATAATCATATTTCATTTTAATGTTATATCTTTGCAACATATTTAAAACATCTTAATATAGTAATGACTAAGAAGATTCTTTTGTTAGGCTCAGGCGAATTGGGTAAAGAATTCGTTATCGCAGCACAGCGTAAAGGACAATATATTATTGCTTGTGATTCTTATGCAGGTGCCCCGGCTATGCAAGTAGCAGATGAATATGAAGTATTCGACATGTTGAACGGCGACCAGTTGATAGCAGTTGTAGAAAAACACAAGCCGGATTTAATTGTGCCTGAAATAGAAGCGATCCGTACCGAACGGTTATACGATTGCGAGAAGAAAGGCATTCAGGTTGTTCCAAGCGCCAAAGCGGTAAACTATACCATGAACCGTAAAGCCATCCGCGATTTGGCAGCAAAAGAATTAGGGTTGAAAACAGCCAAATATTTTTACGCCAAAACTTTTGAAGAATTGAAAAAAGCTTCCGAAGAAATCGGCTTCCCTTGTGTAGTAAAACCATTGATGTCCTCATCAGGTAAAGGACAATCCGTAGTGAAGAGTGCGGAAGAACTTGAACACGCATGGGAATATGGCTGTAGCGGAAGTAGGGGTGACATAAAAGAACTCATTATTGAAGAATTTATTCACTTTGATAGTGAAATAACACTACTTACTGTCACTCAAAAGGATGGTCCTACTTTATTTTGTCCTCCTATTGGGCATATTCAGAAAAACGGTGATTACCGAGAGAGTTTTCAACCGGCCCAAATCGCTCCCGAACACTTGAAGGAGGCGCAGGATATGGCAGATAAGGTGACTAAAGCACTGACTGGTGCCGGTATTTGGGGAGTTGAATTTTTCTTGAGCCATGAAAATGGAGTCTACTTCTCTGAATTGTCTCCACGTCCTCATGACACAGGTATGGTCACTTTGGCAGGAACACAAAATTTAAGTGAGTTTGAATTGCATTGTCGTGCGGTGTTAGGACTTCCTATTCCGAGTATTACGTTGGAAAAAATGGGAGCAAGCGCTGTCATCCTGTCTCCGATAGCAAGCAAAGAGCATCCCAATTACAGAGGAGAAGAAGAAGTTTTAAAAGAAAACAATACTTATCTCCGCATATTTGGCAAACCCTATACAAAATTAAACCGTCGCATGGGAGTTGTGCTTTGTTACGCTCCTCTCGGCAGTGATATGGAGGTTTTACGTAATAAATGTAAGGCGGCAGCATCAAAAGTAGAAGTGTATTAAACGCTTCATCTGCGGTAATAGCTCAGTTGGTAGAGCGTTGGCTTCCCAAGCCGAAGGTCGCGGGTTCGGGCCCCGTTTACCGCTCTTATTTAAAATAAAGGAGTTACATGTAAATGTGGCTCCTTTTTTATTTATCTTTCAGCTTATAAAACACCACTATTTTTATGCGTTCTTATCTATTTTATCGGTGCAAATACGGTGTCTAATTATGAACTACGGCAACAGTAAACTTCTACTTAGATATGCACAATACTGAAAAAAACAGAATGTGCCTCACGAAAATGAATATCTTCTAAAACACAAATAGAATTGTTTAAAACTTTTTCCAGAAAGTCAGAACATTAAGCCGTGGATGTCATCGACTAGTCCATTCGCAAAAGTACACGGAAAAACAAACTATATGTCGAAAATGAGTTTTTCAAGAGAATGGGTAATAACGGTAACACATCATTGCTGTTACTTGAAAATTTCGCAAATAGATTGAATAGGAAAAATTTGAAGGAATGGACATGGAAAGGAAAGACATAGTAGAACCTTTTAGCGTACATTAGTTAGATGTAGACCCTACTAGGAAAGTAAAAAACACGATCGCATAGTTGTTAGCCCCAACGAGCTGAACAAGTATCTTGCTATCGTTATTGTTATCCCATTGATATCGATAAGCAAGAATGATCCTTTCAGAGGAGATTGCCTCGTTGCAAACATGGAAAGGGAAACGGCTACAGTTCCAATCGGAAACGTTGGCAAATCTCCTACGAGAAATACATTTCTTCTTTGTAGAATAACAAATTAGAGAAGTGACACAACAGAGGTTTAAATAGAAAGTTATTGTTCTCCAAGATCCTCTTTAACCACTTCTTCCATCTCTTTTAAACGCTCATTTCGATATTCCTCCTGTCGGGATTTATTACATTCTTCCGGATGAGGGATTTCCACTATATCGACAATTTCCTCTTCAAAATCATCATACATGTTTGTTGCTGGATGTCCTGATAACGTCTCATTTTCTTCTGAAATGGGAACATTTCTTTCAATAACTTTTGCCATAATCTAACTTGTTTATTATTTATCTTATTACAAATAAATAAGAACAATGGTTTAAGAACTTGGAAAATTATGACAAATATTGGAATTATTTTAAAATTAATATACAAAGAAGTTATAAGAATCCAGATCTTTTAATTTTCATACTTCAAAGGATTATAGTATAAAATTAGAAGTGACTTTTCAAAATTTTATTCATTTCATATTATTTAATTGTTATATTTTTACATTTCTTTGTCTATTAGGTATTAACTGAAATAATAGAAGAGGAGTATTCTTTTGTTCTTCATAATAGCCATTTTAGGAATCTTAAAGATAATATTAGTCCAAAACACCTTTACATTGCTTCTATCCTCATTTTTTAGTTTAAAAGTAGTTAAGTTAAAAACAATCCAGTCGATTTATTTTTATTTTTGCGAAGATTTTAAGCAAAAGTACATGCTAAGAATCAAAAATAGAGATAAAATCGAATATAATATTAAATATAAAAATATAGCTTTTATGTCATCACAAATAGTAGGACATATATCACAAGTAATCGGTCCGGTTGTGGATGTTTTTTTCGATGGAAAAGATATCGATGCCGACTTACTTCTTCCGAGTATCCATGATGCATTGGAAATTAAGCGCCAAGATGGTAAAACCCTTATCGTTGAAGTGCAGCAACACATTGGTGAAGATACGGTGAGGACTGTAGCAATGGACCGTACAGACGGATTAAAAAGGGGGATGGAAGTTATTCCAACCGGTAAACCAATTACAATGCCTGTAGGAGAGCAAGTAAAAGGTAGAATGATGAATGTAACAGGAGATTCCATTGACGGAATGAAACCTCTCAGTAGGGAAGGAGCCTATCCGATACATCGTGATCCGCCGAAATTCGAAGATTTGTCAACCATTCAAGAAGTACTTTATACTGGTATTAAAGTCATCGATTTGTTAGAGCCTTATGCAAAAGGAGGTAAAATCGGACTATTCGGTGGTGCTGGAGTAGGAAAGACTGTATTGATTATGGAATTGATTAATAACATTGCTAAAAAGCATAATGGTTTTTCCGTATTTGCCGGTGTAGGAGAACGTACACGCGAAGGTAACGACTTATTACGCGAAATGATTGAATCCAACGTAATCCGTTATGGTAAGGAATTTGAAGAAGGAATGGAAAAAGGAGAGTGGAATCTCTCTAAAGTTGACTATAATGAAATAGAAAAATCTCAAGCAACATTAGTGTACGGACAAATGAATGAACCCCCAGGAGCACGTGCTTCCGTCGCTTTATCCGGATTAACTGTTGCTGAATCATTTCGGGATGCCGGCGGAAAAGATGGAAAATCAACTGATATTTTACTCTTTATCGATAACATATTTCGTTTCACACAAGCCGGTTCCGAGGTGTCAGCATTATTAGGACGTATGCCATCGGCTGTAGGTTATCAACCGACACTTGCCACGGAAATGGGGCAGATGCAGGAACGAATCACGTCTACTAAAAACGGCTCTATTACTTCGGTACAGGCTGTTTATGTACCGGCGGATGATTTAACTGACCCAGCTCCGGCTACCACGTTCTCTCACTTGGACGCTACCACGGTGTTAAGCCGCAAAATTACAGAGTTGGGTATCTATCCGGCAGTAGATCCGTTGGAATCGACTTCCCGCATTCTTGACCCGCTGATTGTGGGAGAGGAACATTATAATACCGCACAGCGGGTGACACAAATTCTCCAACGCAACAAAGAGTTACAAGACATAATTTCCATTCTGGGTATGGATGAACTCTCCGAGGAAGACCGTATCACAGTGAACCGTGCTAGACGAGTTCAACGATTTTTGTCGCAGCCCTTTACCGTGGCCGAGAAATTTACAGGTGTGCCAGGGGTAATGGTCTCTATCGAAGATACGATAAAAGGATTCAACATGATTCTTGATGGACAAGTCGATCATCTCCCTGAACAAGCTTTCTTAAATGTAGGAACCATTGAAGAAGCCATAGAAAAGGGTAACCGGTTGCTGGAAGCTGCCAAGAAACAAAAAGATGAATAATAAATGGAATCGAAAGAATTACATATAGTGATTGTATCGCCTGAGAAAACAATATTCAATGGCATGGCGGAAAGCGTAACGGTTCCGGGGTCATTAGGCAGCTTTACAGTATTACCGCAACACGCCCCAATCATATCCTCTTTAAGTAAGGGAAATGTTGAATATACAACTCAAGGGAAGAAGCAATCCTATGAAATAACAGGAGGTTTTATAGAAGTAAATAATAACGAAGTTTCTATTTGCATAGAATAATTAAAGGAAATAAAATGACTATTACCGAAGCCAAACGTAAATTTATAATATATTTGACCTTGATGATTGTCGTGCTCGGCTTTGGCGGAGCTGCTGCATTTAATCAATGGATGCCGGAAAATTATCCGCCTTTTTATCCCAGCATTCCTATTTTCTTCTATGTATACGGACTTTTTTTTATTTATATATACGGATTATTTCCTAATAAAAGATTAGAAATACAAATCCTAGGAAAGGGAGTCAAATTGATTTTCGGACTTTTATTTGTGGTGGCTTATGCACATTTTATCGGAGTTCATGTGAAGGCATTTTTAATCACATTTTTATGTTATTATATCATCTATCTGATATTCGAAAGTGGTTTCTTCCTTAAACATGAGATGGAAATGAAAAAAGAAAATAAAAAATGAAAACGTTGAAATATATATGGGTGAGCCTGTTGTTGTGTCTTATATGTAGTCCGATAAAAGCGGACGAATCTGAAAGCAAAGTCAATGTGCAAGAAATTGTATTCGGGCATATTGGTGATTCGTATGAATGGCACATTACAGACTGGAAAGGAAAAGCAATATCCATTCCGTTACCTATTATCGTATATAGTTCGCAAAGCGGTTGGCATGCATTTCTGTCTTCACGGCTCGAACATAATAAAGAATACGAAGGCTTTTACATTGCCCCAGAGGGGAAGTACCAAGGAAAAGTGGTAGAAAAAAATGTTGAAGGAGAAGAAATAAGACCTTTTGATATTTCTATAACAAAAACAGTTTTATCTCTATTAATCAATAGCTTATTATTAGTTCTGATCATTCTTGGAGTGGCTAAGTGGTATAAAAAGCATAAGCCGGAAGATTCTACACCGAAAGGGTTTGTGGGATTTATGGAGATGTTTATTATGATGGTTAACGACGACATCATTAAAAGCTGTATCGGTAAAGATTATAAAAGATATGCCCCATACCTTCTAACAGCCTTTTTCTTTATTTTCCTCAACAACTTGATGGGATTAGTTCCTATTTTTCCGGGTGGCGGAAATGTGACGGGAAACATTGCTATCACTTTAGTTTTGGCATGTATGACATTTCTAGCCGTCAACATATGGGGAAGTAAAGAATATTGGAGAGAAATCTTATGGCCGGACGTGCCTTTATGGCTCAAAATTCCTATACCTATAATGCCTCTTATAGAGATTTTTGGAATATTTACCAAACCTTTTGCTTTAACGGTTCGTCTATTTGCTAATATTATGGCCGGACATTCCGTTATATTAGCATTAACGTGTATTATTTTTATTACGGCTTCCCTCGGACCTGTATTAAACGGATCCATGTCTGTAATATCTGTATTGTTCGCCGTGTTTATGAATTTCCTAGAATTATTGGTGGCATTTATTCAAGCCTACGTGTTCACTATGCTTTCGGCTGTATTTATAGGACTTTCAAGAGTAGAAGCACATAAAAAATAAATTAATTTATATAATAAAAAACTTAAAAGTAAAGGATTATGTTAGCATTAATTATGTTGCAAGCTGTAGCATCAGCAGGAATCGCACAGGTAGGCGCTGCAATCGGCGCAGGTTTAGCCGTTATTGGCGCAGGTTTGGGTATCGGTAAAATAGGTAGTGCAGCTATGGAGGCGATCGGTCGTCAACCCGAAGCTGCCAGTGATATCCGAATGAATATGATTATTATTGGTGCTCTAGTAGAAGGTGTTGCATTATTTGCTGTTATCGTTTGTTTGTTAGCACTTTACGCATAAATAAAGCATATGTCACTACTTAATCCTGATAGCGCATTAATTTTTTGGATGCTCATAGCTTTTGGAATCGTATTCATTATATTGGCAAAATACGGATTTCCTGTCATTGTTGGAATGGTGGAAAAACGGAAACAATATATTGATGAATCCTTACAGGCTGCCCGAGAAGCCAATGAAAAATTAGCGCATATCAAAGAAGAAAGTGAATCCATTTTGACCCAAGCTCGTGAGGAACAAGCGAATATTCTAAAAGAAGCGGTCGAAACTCGTCAACGGATTATAAGCGAAGCTAAAAATAAAGCGCAATCCGAAGGAGGAAAGCTTTTAGAGGAAGCACGCGAACAAATTCAAAAAGAGAAAGATGATGCAATCCGGGATATCCGCAAACAAGTTGCGGAATTATCTGTTGGTATAGCAGAAAAGATCCTTCGTCAGAACCTCGACAACGAGCAAAAGCAAAATGGAATGATTGAACGATTGCTCGATGAAGTTTCCGATATTAAAAAATAAGAAGTCATGGACATAGGAACCATCTCCAAACGCTATGCAAAAGCTTTATATGAGTATGCTTACGAGAGCAGAAACGAAAAAGTTGTTTACAAGGAAATGCAAATACTTGTAAATTGCTATAAAAAAGTTCCCAAGTTGCGCCCTGCTCTCGAGAATCCAATTTTGTCTAAAGAAGAAAAGATAAAGTTGTTATGCGAAGCTGCCGGAGGAAATGTAAGCAATGAATATGAACGTTTTGTTACATTAGTTTTAAAAGAACGGCGGGAGAAATTCATGCAATTCATAGCTTATTCATACATTGATTTGTATCGTCAGATGAATCATATCAATATCGGTAAACTGATTACCGCTTCACCTGTAAAAGAAGAGACAATTGAACGGATGAAGAATATGGTAGCAAAAGGAACTCAAGGAACTGTAGAATTTGAAACTTATGTAGAACCGTCGATTTTAGGCGGATTCATTTTCGAGATAAACTTTAATCGTCTAGATGCAAGTATTGCAACACAGATAAATAGAGTTCGCCAACAGTTCATCGATAAAAATAGAAGAATTGTATAAGTAAAAAACAAGAAATATGTCTGAAAATATAAAACCCAGCGAAGTCTCCGAAGTGTTGCTCGAGCAATTGAAAGGTATCGACACGAACCTCAAATTTGAGGAAGTAGGTACTGTATTGCAGGTAAGCGACGGAGTGGTCCGCATATATGGATTACGAAATGCTGAATCTGAGGAATTACTTGAGTTCGAAAATGGAGTGAAAGCTATCGTTATGAACTTGGAGGAAGATAACGTGGGAGCCGTGCTTTTAGGACCAACCGACAGAATTAAAGAAGGTATGGTTGTAAAACGTACCGGACGTATCGCTTCCATCAATGTCAGCGAAAAAATGTTAGGTCGTGTGGTAAATCCATTAGGAGAGCCACTTGACGGAGCGGGCGAAATTGGAGGAGAACTAACTGAGATGCCTATAGAACGTAAATCTCCGGGAGTTATATACCGCCAACCGGTTACAGAACCGCTTCAAACGGGATTAAAGGCTATTGATTCTATGATTCCTATCGGAAGAGGTCAACGTGAATTAATCATTGGCGACCGCCAAACAGGAAAAACGTCTATAGCCATTGACACCATCCTTAACCAACGCGAGAACTATGAAGCCGGTAAACCGGTATATTGTATTTATGTAGCTGTAGGACAGAAAGGTTCCACTATTGCCAACATCGTGAACATATTACGTGATAGAGGAGCTCTTCCTTATACGGTTGTGGTTGCCGCCACAGCATCCGATCCGGCTGCGTTACAATATTTCGCTCCTTTTGCGGGAGCTGCTATCGGAGAATATTTCCGTGATACCGGCAGACATGCGTTAGTTGTATACGATGATTTGTCGAAACAAGCTGTAGCTTACCGTGAAGTTTCATTGATCTTACGTCGTCCTTCCGGGCGTGAAGCTTATCCGGGTGATATCTTTTATTTGCATTCTCGTTTGTTGGAACGTGCGGCAAAGATTATCCAGCAACAGGAAGTAGCCGAGCAGATGAACGATCTTCCCCAAAGTCTGAAAGGGAAGGTAAAAGGAGGTGGTTCGCTAACGGCTTTGCCAATCATCGAGACACAGGCAGGTGATGTTTCCGCCTATATCCCGACCAATGTTATTTCTATTACCGATGGCCAAATATTCCTTGAAACTGATTTGTTTAACCAAGGTTTTCGTCCGGCTATAAACGTAGGTATTTCTGTATCACGCGTAGGAGGCAGCGCTCAAATAAAGTCTATGAAAAAAGTAGCTGGTACGTTAAAGATAGACCAGGCACAATATCGTGAACTTGAAGCATTCTCCAAATTTAGTAGCGACGTAGATCCCGTTACTGCTATGGCGCTAGACAGAGGACGTAAAAACAATCAGTTACTGATTCAACCTCAATACTCGCCGATGCCTGTAGGAGAGGAAATCGCCATATTATATTGCGGAACCCAAGGATTGATGAAAGATATCGCTGTAAGCCAAGTAAAAGAGTTTCAGAACAGATTTTTGGAACAACTTCGCGCCGCTCATCAGCAAGACGTTCTGGATGTTTTATCAAGTGGTGTTATTAATGATGACGTAACAAAAATCATTGCCCAAGTAGCACAAAATATTTGTCTGAATCTTAAACGATAACCCATGGCATCTCTAAAAGAAATAAAAGGAAGAATCGGCTCGGTGAAAAGTACGTTGAAAATTACTTCAGCTATGAAAGTCGTAGCTTCAAC
>ERZ825137.1661-NODE-1661-length-27929-cov-5.942563_pt1 | contig 27929 bp, 18 predicted proteins | sample MGYA00519873_ERZ825137 | MGnify/ENA primary metagenome ERZ825137 (study PRJEB31778, sample SAMEA3449190) | human gut metagenome | biome: human gut; feature: human-associated habitat; material: faeces | place: United Kingdom | collected 2010/2012 ...
GAGTGGTAGTAATAGCTGTTAATGCCTGTGTATTTGTTGATTAATTGATATTGTAGCCTCCTTGTTTTTTACTTAAATGTGTGGATGTGAAACCGGGGAGGCATGGCCAACCCAAATCAGGACGAGACAGGGTGAAGGCAAATTTTTGAGGTGAAGGCAGTCCGGATGTCTGTCTTCACCTTTGTGTGATATGATAATCAAAAGGTTTCAAGGGGGGGTGAAGCTGAAATGATTCATATCTGCCAATATGTGAACTTCGATGGTAAATTAGAAACGACCGTCATATCATCATGTTTCTTGTGTGAGGATTGGTGATATAATATACAGGTATGACAGTTGTTTCCGTTATATCATGTAGAGATCGATTTTGTTTATATATTTAATGTACGCATGTACATTAATTTCAGATATGTAGGGCTTTGGGGTAGTTCCTCTATAAATATCAGAGTTTGTCTCGTAAATAAGCATTTTCGTACAGGATAGCTTATCTTGTTGATAAGAAAGAATATAGAAAAGGAAAAAATATTAAGGAAAAGGATTGTCGGTTGAAAAGTTATGCGTATTTTTGCCAAGAGAAAATCGTACGCAATGGTATTTGATTATAAGATTTAGAAGACGTACGTGTTATTTGATTGATTTATTTACACTTTAGTATTAATATTAAATTATTTGATTATGAACAAAAAGTTTTCTACTCTTTTGGCAGGGGTTGCATTGTTAGGTGCGATGTCTGCTAATGCAGGGAATCCTGTAACATCTTTGCAGAAAACGGGTAATGGCTTGTATCAATTGAAAGCTGCTGATGGAGTGTTAGCGATGACTCCGGAAGGTGCTTTAAAATTGGAAGCAACTACTGAATCTGCAAATTTAGCAAGTACATTGTGTGTGTTGAAGTAACTGAAGAAGGTTACGGTAAAGCTCCTATCTTTGATTTTACAAACAAAGCTACCGGTCAGCGTCTGGATATCCAGTATGCTGGTACTCTGTTGGAAGGTTTGGCTGAAAAAACGCCTTCTTATACGGACGTAGAAACGGCAAATGATTCTACTCGTGTCGGTGGTGAAATCTCTGGTTGGGCATACTTGAACCAGTATACATCTATTCCGGCAGCAGAACAAGCTGGTAAGACATTGTATTCTTATTTTAAAGCTGACTCTGTAATCGGTTTGGTTGCTAACGGAACAAATATTCAAGTGAAGAAGTTAGGTGCAGCTGATGCTTATAAAGATGCAGCTGCTGGTTCTGAATTAACGACGTTTATTCTTCAAGAAGCCGATATGATTCGTTTGCAGGCTCCTGAAATCAATACAATTTTGGGGTTGCAAGCTGCGGATAAGGGGGTTGCTTTGACATTTACACCGGATGAACAGGGCGAAAAGGTTGCTGTCGCCAACCCGTTCAATGGAAAGAATGCTGGCAAATTCTTGGCTGAAGCTATTTCTGGTGATAATGATTATGTATTTGTGTTGACGGCAGATAGTTCTTATCTGCGTGTTGATACTGCTATCGTTAACGAAAGCGGTGAGAGATTCCGTGCATTTAAGTGGTCTGATCTGAGCTATGCTAAACGTCAGGCAAGTACTGCTGCTACAAAGCCGACTTCTGCTGCAGACTCTATTTCCAAAGTAACAGGTCTTTCAGATCAGTATAAGTTCGCATTCTCTTACTATCCTTCAAAAGATAGCTTGGTAATCCAGGTTAAATCTGCAATGGATTATGATCCGAAAACTGCTACTAATGGTTCTGATTGGATTGATGATGCTGCTGCAACTGTGCTTCCTACAGCTGCTGGTACGAAAGGTGAGAACAACTTTGTAACTGTTCAGGATTTGATCAAAGATAAAGTACGTATTGTAACTATCTATGACAAGAAGGAAACTGATATTTCTTTGGGTTATAAAGGCTGTGAAGCCGTTTACAACGGTCGTACTTCTGTTGAGGACGGTTTGTATTTCATCATGAATCAGAAGGGGCAATATTTGGCTTCTCCGATCCATGTAAATGGTGGCGAAGCTACTTGGGTAACAGTAAAGGCTGACGAACAGTTGACAGCTCATATGCCGGCTTATCAGTGGGTTGTGTTGAAAAAGAACACGGCTGATAAGGTAAAGGCTTATTCTCCTGTTACTATCACAAACCGTGAGTTCGCAACCGAATTGTCTGCTACAGCTCAACTGATGTTGAATGAAGGTGCTAAATATATGTATACTTCTGCTGCTACTAAAATTAATATCAAGGCAACGGACTCTTTGATCTTTGTACAAGTAAAAGATGCCGAAGGTGTTAAGGGTAATGCAGCTTTGATCGCTGAAGCTTATCAGGATTCACTGTTAGGTTATAAGAATATTCCGGACGCTAAGTTCTTATTGGATGAATATACATTCAAATATCTGCATCCGTATGCAACAGGCGAAAACAGCAAGTATTTAGCTAAGGGCGCTGGTAAAGATTCTTTGCTGAATGTATTGAACGGTAAAGATGCATTCCGTCTGATTGAAGACGAAATTGCTGATTATGGTTATACAGTAACAGCGGATGTTGCAAAACGTGTTGGCATCAAACAGTTGCGTAGAACAGAATATGCAATCTCATTGAAAGATGCTTATATGGACGAAGCTAAGGAAGACAAGTATGCAATGTCAGCTTACGCTGATCCTATCGATTATTTCTTCTTGAAAGAAAATAACCATTATGAAGGTGAATGCTATTATGCAATTGTGAAGGCTAATAGTAATGCAATTTCAAATGTTAAAGCTGGTGTAACGGATGATATTCTGGATGCAACAGTTAAGGTACAACCACTGGGAGAAACCAGAACTTCTGCATTTGCAATCAATCCTGATAAGACTCCGTTGTATCGTCGTTTCAATAATGCAAATCTTGGTGAAGCTGATGGCCGTGATACTTTGAGATTCTATGAAAACGTACGTCATGAATATCTGATGGACGAAAATAATAAGGAAGGTGGCTTGACAGACGAATTCGTTAACTATGTTGGTATGTGGACTGCAGACAAAGCAACAGGCTTGGCATTCCAGATTGATACAACTTGGGTAGTTCGTGGACGTGGCTATATCAAACCTCAGTACCTGATTTCTGTTGCTCATAATGATTTTGCAGGTATCGAAGGAACTCCTTGTACTGAAGATGGTCCGCATATTACACCTGACGGACAGATTACAGACGATCCTATGGCTTGTAAGCATGCTCATCCGGCTATCCCTGGATTCGAAAGAGCTAAATATATGGTAAGCTTCCAGGATTCTGTTGCAGTTTATGGTCAAGACAAACCGTATGCAGACGTAGCTGGTGGTTATACTCGCGTTGGTTTCGTTGAAGGTATCCGTGTTGCTGATACATTGTGGATCTTGCCGGCTCAATATAGAAGCGTGGCTAACGACAAAGTAAACTTTGCAACTCTGCAAGCTTATAATGATTCTGTTGTGGCTAAGGGTCTGCCTGCTATCAAGAATCTGTTGACTGAAGATGTTCATAAGAACTACGTATGGTCATTCCGTTATGTACATCCTGAAAAGGCTAACAATGTAACAGAAGAAGGTCCTGAAAACTCATTCTTGTTCGAATCGAACATTTGGCCGAATTCTGCAACTACCGTTAATGAATCTATCGCTCCTACAGAAAAAGCTGCATGGCTGAAGATTCAGAATGGTTGTGTAGTTTTGACAGATGATAAATCTACATTCGCTAATGCTAAGACTGGTGGTGATGGTGCTTTGGTTTTCAATGTTGAGAATAAAGAAAACGATCAGTTGGCTACAGATAACGAAACTATTACAACATCAGAAGTAACAGTGATTGCTGGTAACGGAAACGTTCAGGTAGTTGGTGCTGAAGGCAAGAAAGTTGTTATCACTAACATCTTAGGCCAGACAGTTGCTAACACAGTTATCACTTCTGACAATGCTACAATCGCTGCTCCTCAGGGTGTAGTTGTAGTAGCTGTTGAAGGCGAAGAAGCTGTTAAGGCTATCGTTAAATAAGTTCGATGCATTTATTAATTAAATAAATCGATTGCTCCTCTTCTCGTGAGAAAAGAGGGCAGAAAACAAATAAGCCTTTCCGGTAGAAATATCGGAGAGGCTTTTTGTGTATATATACGAGTGGTATGATTGGGGAAATTTGAAGAAGTCGGAGCTGCTTATCTTCCGGAGAATGCGATATTTGAAAATAACCCTGTATAATCGTCCAAATACGCGATTCTGACAGGGTTTAGGGGTGTCAGAATGTGAATGTTTTTCCGACCTGTTGATAACTTTTTGTTACTTTTCCCATATATTTCTTGGCGGTTAAATTAGGAAATGTGTACTTTTACCCTCCAATAGGGTGATGTATGTGCAAATCAACCAACTACAGGCCCTTATTTTAAGGAAAAGTTTAACATGAAGTAGCGAAGAAATGGAAGAAAAAGAAGTCTGTTATCATGTGCCGGTAATGCTTCATGAAAGTTTGGAAGGACTGGACATTCAACCATCCGGAGTGTATGTCGATGTTACTTTCGGAGGTGGAGGACATTCGCGTGAAATCTTGAACCGGCTGAATGACGAAGGGGAACTTTATGGATTTGATCAAGATGCCGATGCGGAGAAAAACATTCCGGCGGATTCCCGTTTTGTATTTGTCCGCAGTAATTTTCGTTACTTATATAACTTCATGCGTTATCATGGTGTAGCGGGTGAGGTCGATGGGTTGTTGGCCGACTTGGGCGTTTCTTCCCATCATTTTGATGACAAGGATCGCGGGTTTTCTTTCCGTTTCGACGGAGCGTTGGATATGAGGATGAATACCCGGGCTGGACAAACTGCTGCGGATATTGTTAATACATATACGGAAGAACAGTTGGCCGACCTGTTCTACCTTTACGGAGAATTGAAAGTGGCACGCAAGCTGGCTTCCGTCTTGGTGCGCAGCCGGGAAGCGAAGAAGATAGAAACGATCGCCGACTTTTTGGAAGTGATAAAGCCCTTTACGGGAAAAGATAAGGAGAAGAAATTCCTGGCTCAGGTATTTCAGGCCTTGCGTATCGAGGTGAATGATGAAATGCGTGCTTTGCGTGAGATGTTGCAACAGACGCTTCAGGTGTTGAAACCCGGCGGACGTCTGGTTGTCATCACCTACCATTCGTTGGAAGACAGGTTGGTGAAGAACTTCCTGAAGACGGGTAACTTTGAAGGAAAGGCGGAGCAGGACTTCTTTGGAAATATAAGATCTCCGTTTCGCCTGGTAAACAATAAGGTGATTGTTCCGTCGGACGAGGAGATCGAACGGAATCCCCGCTCCCGGAGTGCAAAGCTAAGGATTGCGGAGTTGGATAATAGAGTCTGATAACTTTCAACAGAAAAAGTATGGCAATGGAAACGAAACAGAAGAAAAAGAAGAAGGAGAATCGTTTTTCTTTTTTGTACATATTGGGGGGTGGGATCCTGAAAGAGGATTTCATTGTCAGGCATACGAAGATGATCGTGCTTGTTGTCGTACTGATATTCATATTTATCGGTAACCGATATGTCTGTATGCAGCGGTTGCGTGAAATCGACCGCTTACAACAGCAATTGCGCGATGTGCGGTTCGAGGCGCTGTCCATTTCTTCGGAATTGACAGGCAACAGCCGTCAGTCGCAGATTGAACTGTTGATAGAAGAACAGGGTATAGAATTGGAAGCGGCGAAGAATCCGCCGTATGAATTGTATAAGTAAAAGATGGCTGAAGAAGAGATCGGATCAAAAGAACAAGCTCCTAAGAGTAACCGGATTTTATTCTGTTACTTCTTTATCGTGCTGTTGCTCGGATTGGTAGCAATAGGCATCTTGGTGCGTGCCTTCGATACGGCTTTTGTGGAAAGGGAGACTTGGATGAAGGTGGCCGAGAGCCAGAAGCGTCCGAACCGCCTGATCTATCCTAGCCGTGGAAATATCTATTCTTCCGACGGCAAGCTGATGGCGACCAGTGTGCCTTGCTTTTATCTGTATATCGATTTCAACGCAGATTGCTATACCCATCCGACCAAGAAATGGAACAGCTTGGATACGCTTCTGAAAAGTAAACATAACGGGATCGACTCCCTTTCTTTTTACCTTTCCCGCAAATTGAAAGACAGGACGCCTGCCGGATATAAGAATTACCTGCTGAATGGTCTGAAGAAGAAAAGCCGCCAGTTCCCCGTTTGTGACGGTAAAGTTTCCTATTCCGACTTGAAGGAAATAAAGAAATTCCCGTTCTTCCGTTTGGGACGGTTCAAGAGCGGCTTCTACACGCGGGAGATGGTCGAACGGCAGAAGCCGTTCGGGACATTGGCCTCCCGTACGATCGGCGACACGTTCCGCGATATCGATCCTAAAACAGGGCTGACAAAGGGAAAGAACGGTCTGGAATTGCAATACGATACTTTGCTCCACGGCGTAGCCGGCCTGAATTCCGTACGCCGTCTCGGTGGAGGATGGACGAATGTCGTAGAGGTCGATCCGGTGGAAGGAATGGATATCCGCACGACGATCGACATCAATATCCAGGATATAGCCGAGAAGTCGTTGCTCGACATGCTGAAAAAGATCGACGCTGCATCGGGTACGGCTGTCGTCATGGAAGTCGCGACAGGCGAGGTGAAAGCCATTACCAACATGGGGCGTATTCGTGAAGGCGTCTACGGCGAGGATACCAACCATGCCGTGGCAGACGAAACGGAACCCGGTTCGACCTTTAAAGTCGCCTCCATCATGGTGGCGCTTGAAGATGGTGTCTGCCAGCCCGGCGATACGGTCGATGTCGGCAACGGTATCTATATGTATAAAGGAGCCCGTATGACGGATCATAATAACCATAAAGGCGGTTACGGCCGTATTTCGGTGGAACAGGCTATTTGGTATTCCTCCAATATCGGGGTGGCCAAGACGATCCTGAAAGGATATGAAAAGAATCCGACTAAGTATGTGGAAGGGCTTTACCGTATCGGTTTGAACGAAGACCTCCGTCTGGAAATCCCTGGAGCGGGCCGTGCTAAAATCCGCCGGCCGGACGACACTGTGCGCTACTGGTCGAAGACTGCTCTGCCGTGGATGTCTTTCGGGTATGAGACTCAGATCCCGCCGATCTATACGCTTGCTTTCTATAATGCGATTGCCAACAACGGTAAGATGGTGCGTCCGATCTTTACGAAAGAAATCTTGCACAACGGCAAGACCGTGCAGAGCTTCTCTACCGAAGTGGTGCGGGAATCCATCTGCTCGGAGCGTACGCTGAATATGATAAAGGATATGTTGTTAGGCGTAGTGGAAAAAGGAACCGGCAAGGCCGTCCATTCTGACTTTGTCCGTATTGCCGGTAAAACCGGTACGGCCCAGATCGCTTCGGGAGGTGTTTACCGCCAGGCAGGCCACCAGGTCGCCTTCTGCGGCTATTTCCCGGCCGACGAACCGAAATATTCCTGCATCGTCGTGATCCGTCAGCCGCGCAACGGCTATCCTTCGGGGGGCACGATGTCAGGCGGCGTAGTGAAGGCGATAGCCGAGAAGGTCTATGCCAGCCATATGTCATTCGATATCCGCGACATGGAAAAGGATTCATTGGCAGTGACGTTGCCGCAGCCGAAAGCCGGTGAACGGGGAGCGTTGGAATATGTTTTGGACAAACTCGATATAGAGGCCGATAACGACAGTATCGAAACCCAATGGGTGACGGCTAAGCGTGAGGACGGCAGGGAAGATGTGGAACTGAAAGATATCCCTATCCGCGAAGGATTGGTGCCGAATGTGGTTGGCATGGGAGCGAAAGACGCCGTTTACCTGTTGGAAAGCGTTGGATTACGGGCTTCGTTGAATGGTATGGGGCGGGTATCTTCTCAATCCGTATCTCCCGGTTCACGGGTTTCGAAAGGACAAACCGTTTCATTAACATTAAAATAGGCTATGGAACTAAAAGAACTTATTCATCCGTTGGAAGTGCTTGAGGTCGTAGGAAACACCGACGTGGAGATCTCCGGTATTCAGTCTGATTCCCGTAAAGTGGAAAAAGGCTTTTTGTTTGTGGCGGTTCGGGGTACGACCGTAGATGGCCATGATTATATCCAAAGCGCGATCGGGAAAGGGGCTGCCGCAATCGTTTGCGAGGAAATTCCTGCTCTTTCGGATGAAGACATACAGGTATCCGAAAGCAAACCGGTTTTTATCCGGGTGAAAGATTCGGCGGATGCTTTAGGCAAATCACTTTCTGCCTGGTATGAGAATCCTTCGGACAATCTGATATTGGTTGGAGTGACCGGCACGAACGGAAAGACGACAATTGCGACACTCCTGTACGAGATGTTCCGGAAGATGGGGCATAAAGTAGGATTACTCTCTACCGTTTGCAATTATATCGATGGCGAAGCAATCCCGACTGATCATACGACACCTGACCCTGTCACCCTTCATAATCTGATGGCTCGGATGGTGGAAGCCGGTTGCGAGTATGCTTTTATGGAAGTCAGTTCGCATTCGATCGACCAAAAGCGTATCAGCGGCCTGTCGTTCAACGGAGGTATCTTTACCAATCTGACGCGTGATCACTTGGATTATCATAAGACAGTCGAGAATTACTTGAAAGCCAAGAAGAAATTCTTCGATGATCTGCCTGCTTCGGCTTTCGCACTTACGAATGCGGACGACAAAGCCGGTCTTGTCATGTTGCAGAATACGGCTGCCAGGAAGCTGACCTATTCGCTCCGCACATTGGCCGATTTCAAAGGAAGGATATTGGAATCCCATTTCGAAGGGACTGAAATGCTGGTTAACGGGCGTGAGGTGATGACACGCTTTGTCGGCCGTTTCAATGCCTATAACCTGTTGGCAGTGTATGGAACTGCTGTTTCGTTAGGCAAAGATCCGGAAGAAGTGTTGGTGGTGTTGAGCGATCTGCATTCGGTTTCCGGTCGTTTCCAGACGATCCAGTCTCCGTTGGGATATACGGCAATCGTGGATTATGCCCATACGCCTGACGCATTGACGAACGTGCTCAACAGCATCCATGAGGTGTTGAACGGCAACGGCCATGTGATTACGGTCGTTGGCTGTGGCGGCAACCGCGACAAAGGAAAGCGCCCGATCATGGCGAAGGAGGCAGCCAAGTTGAGCGATCAGCTGATCCTGACCTCCGACAATCCCCGTTTCGAGGAACCGGATGAGATCATTAAAGATATGGTTGCCGGCCTGAATGCTGCCGATATGGAACATACGCTCTGCATTACGGACCGTGCGCAGGCGATCAAAACAGCTACCATGCTCGCCAGGAAAGGTGACGTGATCCTGGTTGCAGGCAAGGGCCATGAAGATTACCAGGAAGTAAAAGGCGTGAAGCATCATTTTGACGACCGGGAACAGTTAAAAGAAATATTTAAGAGTTGAAAGATGAAAGGTGAAAGGTGAAAGTTATATTCAGCAGTATTTAACTTTCAACTTTCAACTCTCGACTTTCAACTGAAAAACGAAGTTTTTTATGTTGTATTATTTGTTTAATTATTTGGATCAGCTCGATTTTCCGGGTGCCGGTATGTTCAAGTATGTATCATTCCGTTCCGCCCTGGCATTGATCCTGTCCTTGTTCATCTCGACGGCTATCGGACGCCGTATCATCGACAAGCTGCAACTGTTGCAGATCGGCGAGACGGTGCGTAACCTCGGCCTGGAAGGGCAGATGAGTAAGAAAGGGACGCCGACGATGGGAGGTATCATCATTATCATTGCGATTGTGGTGCCGACCTTGCTTTGTGCGAAGCTGACCAATATCTATGTGATCCTGATGCTGGTGACGACCATCTGGTTAGGGGCGTTGGGATTTGCTGACGACTATATCAAGGTGTTCCGGAAGAACAAGGAAGGCATGCACGGCAAGTTCAAGATTATCGGACAGATCGGTCTGGGGCTGATCGTCGGCCTGGTGCTTTTTATGAGTCCGGATGTGGTAATCAAGGAGAATATGGAAGTGCGGCATGACAATGTGATCGAGGAAGTCCGCTACCATGCGGTTGAAAAGAAGTCGACCAAGACGACGATCCCGTTTGTGAAGAACAACAATTTCGATTATGCGCAGTTGGTCAACTGGGCAGGCGAATATAAGGAAGAGGCAGCCTGGCTGGTCTTCGTCCTGATGGTGATCTTCGTGGTAACGGCCGTGTCGAACGGGGCGAACCTGACAGACGGCTTGGACGGTCTGGCAGCGGGAAGCTCGGCGATTATCGGGGTGGCACTCGGAATACTTGCGTATATGTCGTCGCACTTCGAGTTCGCCTCTTTCCTGAATATCATGTTCATCCCCGGAGCGGAAGAACTGGTGGTGTTTGCGGCTGCCTTTATCGGGGCAACGGTCGGATTCTTGTGGTACAACGCTTATCCGGCACAGGTGTTTATGGGGGATACGGGTAGCTTGACGTTAGGCGGTATCATCGCTGTATTCGCAATCATTATCCGGAAGGAATTACTGATCCCGATCTTGTGCGGCATCTTCCTGGTAGAGAATCTCTCCGTCCTTATGCAGACGTTCTATTTCAAATATACGAAGAAAAAATACGGTGAGGGACGGCGCATTTTCAAGATGGCTCCCCTTCATCACCATTTCCAGAAGCCCGGTAATGCGGGAATACAGGCTTTGATACAGAAACCTTTTAACGTGGTGCCCGAATCGAAGATCGTGGTCCGGTTTTGGTTGATCGGTATCATCCTGGCAGTTATAACGATTGTGACGTTAAAGATGAGGTAAAGTGATTTATGATTTATAATTTGTGATTTATTATCGACGCATAAATCATAAATCATAAATCATAAATGAATAAAGAAATCATAAATCAAATGAAGAAAAGGATTGTTATCTTAGGGGCCGGTGAAAGTGGCGCAGGTGCCGCCGTGCTGGCAAAGGCGAAAGGATTCGATGTGTTCGTTTCCGATTTCTCGTCCATCAAACCCAAGTATAAGGATATGCTGGATGCCCACGGTATCTGTTGGGAAGAGGGCCGGCATACCGAAGCCGACATCCTGAATGCCGACGAAATCATCAAGAGTCCGGGGATTCCCGACAAGGCTCCTATCATAAAGAAACTGAAGGAGAAAGGTACGCCTATCATCTCCGAGATAGAATTTGCCGGACGGTACACGGATGCCAAGATGATCTGTATCACCGGGAGCAATGGCAAGACGACGACGACCATGCTGACTTACCACATCCTCCGGCAGGCGGGAGTGGATGCGGGGCTTGCCGGGAACGTCGGGAACAGCCTTGCCCTCCAGGTGGCTGAAGATCCTCACGCCGTCTACGTGATCGAACTGAGTAGTTTCCAGCTCGACAACATGTACGAATTCAAGGCGGACATAGCCATCTTGCTGAATATAACGCCTGACCATCTGGATCGTTATAACTACGAGATGCAGAACTATGTGGATGCCAAATTCCGCATTATCCGGAACCAGACGGCTGAAGATGCTTTCATATTCTGGAACGACGATCCCATTATTGCCCGCGAAATCGCCAAACGCCATCCGCAGGCAACTCTCTACCCGTTCGCCGAAACTCACGAAGCCGGCGTAAAGGGCTATACGGAAGACAAAAAGATAATAATTGAAACCTCAAACGGAACGTTTACAATGGAAGAAGATTTATTGGCATTATCGGGAACGCATAATCTGTATAATTCGCTGGCTTCTGGTATCGCATCCAAATTGGTGGATATCCACGATGAGAATTTACGGGCTTCGCTGAGCGACTTTACCGGGGTGGAACATCGCCTGGAGAAAGTGGCACGTGTGCGCGGAGTCGATTTTATCAACGACTCGAAAGCTACGAATGTAAACTCCTGCTGGTATGCCTTGCAGAGCATGACCACTCCGCTGGTCTTGATACTGGGTGGAACGGATAAGGGAAATGATTATTCCGAAATCGAAGAGCTGGTGAAGAAAAAGGTGCACGCCCTTGTATTCCTCGGTGTGGACAATGCCAAGCTGCATGGTTTCTTCGACGGGAAGGTTCCTGTTATCGAGGATGCCCGTTCGATGGAAGAAGCCGTATCGAAAGCGTATAAGCTGGCCGAAAAGGGAGATACCGTCCTGTTGTCACCCTGCTGTGCCAGCTTCGACCTCTTCAAGAGCTATGAGGATCGTGGCGACCAGTTCAAGGCTTGTGTGCGTAACCTGTAAAGAAAGACGAAGAAATGGATTTAGCAAGTAAACTGTTCAAGGGCGACCGGGTGATATGGGTGATCTTCATGTTCCTGTGTTTGGTCTCGGTGATCGAGGTCTTCAGTGCAACCAGTACGATTGCTTATAAGAATGCGAATCATTGGGCTCCTATTGTACGTCATGCGACTTTCCTGTTGGGAGGTTTCGTGCTTGTACTGTTGATGCACAACATACCGTGCAGGTTCTATTCCTTGTTGAGTTTGCTTTTGCCGGTCTCGATGGTTCTGTTGGCCATTACGCCCTTTGTTGGTGTCGTGGTAAATGGGGAACCTCGTTGGCTGGAAATTCTCGGAATCCGTTTCCAGCCCTCGGAAATAGCCAAGATAGCCGCTATCGGTTATACGGCGTTTATCCTGAGCAAGCGGAATTGGTTCACGGATAAACAGATGTTCTGGTACATCTTGGGAGGCGTTGGGGGTGTTTGTTTTCTGATCTTCTTCAATAACGGGTCGACCGCTATCCTGCTGTTCGCCGTGACTTTCATGATGATGTTCATCGGGCAGATATCCATCGGACGTTTGCTGAGATTGGGCGGTGCGGGTATCATCGGCGTCTTGATGTTAGTGGGTTTTATACGGTTTGCCCCGGACAAGGTGATCGACTTGATGCCGGATCGTGTGCACACTTGGAAAGCACGTATCGAGCGTTTTTCCGATCCGGCGGATGCCGTCAAGTTTGAACCGGGAAGAGCTGTCAGCATTGACGGTGACGACTATCAGGTGGTGCATGCCAAGATTGCACTAGCACGTGGCGGTCTGTTCGGGAAGTTCCCCGGACATGGGCAGCAACGCGACTTTCTGCCGCAGGCTTACTCGGACTTTATCTATGCCATTATTATAGAAGAGATGGGAATCGTCGGGGGTGTCTTTGTCCTGCTCCTGTATATCATCTTGCTTGTCAGGGTGGGGATGATTGCTCGTAGATGTGATAAGCTCTTTCCTAAATTCCTGGTGCTGGGCTGCGGATTGTTGGTTGTCGTCCAGGCCTTGACGAATATGGCGGTGGCGGTAGATCTGATACCGGTGACCGGACAACCTTTGCCGTTGGTCAGCCGGGGAGGTACGTCGACTGTAATCAGTTGCGCCTATATCGGCATCATCTTGAGCGTTAGCCGTTTCGGAGCCAATATGGGAAATGAGGAAGAAATACCGGAAGAAGAAGGGACTGCTGCTATTGCCGAAGGTGGTACGCTTCCGGAAAGCGAAAGGATCGCGGATGCAATCCTTGATACCGTTTCGGATAAACCGTTCGAAGCGACCGCGAAAGCTCCCGTGGGTGAAGAGAATCCATTGGAGGCCGTGCGGACAATAGAAGAAACAACAACAGAAACTAAAATATGAAACAGTACCGAATCATCATAAGCGGCGGTGGAACCGGAGGGCATATCTTCCCGGCTATCTCCATTGCAAATACCTTCAGGAAACGTTTTCCGGAGGCGGAAATACTGTTTGTGGGAGCTGATGACCGGATGGAAATGGAGAAAGTGCCTGCCGCCGGTTATCGCATCGTGGGGTTGCCGGTTAGCGGCTTCGACCGTGCCCACTTGGCCAATAACATCCGTGTCGCAGGTCGTTTGCTCAAAAGCCTCAAGCTTGCCAAAAAGACGATACGGGAGTTCAAACCCGATATTGCCGTGGGGGTAGGCGGTTATGCCAGCGGACCGACGCTCTGGATGGCTGCTTCCTTAGGAATCCCTACCTTGATACAGGAGCAGAATTCCTATGCAGGTGTCACGAATAAGCTCCTGGCAAAGAAAGCCGGCAAAATATGCGTCGCCTACGAAGGCATGGAGAAGTTCTTCCCGGCCGACCGTATCGTCGTGACCGGCAATCCGGTCCGTCAGGATCTGGAAGAGGCGTCGGACAAGCGTGAGGAAGCCTTGAAGTTCTTCGGCCTCTCCCCGGATAAGAAGACGATTCTGGTGGTCGGCGGCAGTCTGGGTGCACGGACGATCAACCGCAGCATACAGGGAGATCTGGATAAACTTTTCGCTTCGGATGTCGACGTACAGGTAATCTGGCAAACCGGACGCTATTACCATGAAGAAGCCTTGAAACATCTGAAGGCTTACAGGGGAATGCCGATCTGGTGCTCGGACTTCATCACCCGTATGGACTATGCCTATGCGGCGGCCGATCTGATTATCTCCCGTGCAGGCGCCAGTTCTATTTCCGAACTTTGCCTGCTGAAGAAACCGGTGATCCTGGTCCCTTCTCCCAATGTGGCGGAAGACCATCAGACGAAGAATGCTTTGGCATTGGTGGGTAAAGATGCTGCTGTCATGGTGGCCGACAAAGATGCCGAACAGCAATTGGTGTCGAAGGCTCTCGAAATCATCCACGACGACGAACGTCTCCGTGTCTTGGGCCGCAACATCGCGACATTGGCCCAGCACCAGAGCGCGGAACGCATAGTGGACGAGATCGTCAAGATTATCGAAAAGAAAAACCTATGACTTTTTGCCGGAGAAGCTATGGCCTCTGGTGAAAAAAGTTATAGTCTTTTACAAGAAAAGCTATAGCCTTTTCTGAAGAAGATGCCGTTCTTTTATGGCAAATACGGTGGGAAGATCGTATCTTTGTAACAAAGAATAGTAACGAGTAAGAAAATATGGATATAAACAACATAACGGCTGTCTATTTTGTCGGGGCCGGCGGGATCGGAATGAGTGCCTTGATCCGCTATTTCCTTTCGAAGGGAAAGAAGGTGGGCGGTTACGACAAGACTCCTTCCGGTCTGACGGAGCAGTTGAATTATGAAGGAGCCGCCATTCACTATGAAGACAATGTCGACCTGATCCCCGACGACTTTACCGATCCGGTAAAGACACTGGTCGTCTATACTCCTGCCGTTCCCGAAGACCATTCGGAGCTTTGCTATTTCCGGGGGAATGGTTTCGAGGTGATGAAGCGTGCACGTGTGTTAGGCGAGATCACTGGTTGCAACCGGGGATTGTGTGTGGCTGGTACGCACGGCAAGACAACGACCTCTTCGATGGTCGCCCACCTGTTGAAACAGTCTCATGTGGATTGCAATGCTTTCTTAGGCGGTATCCTGAAGAACTATGACAGCAACCTGATGCTTTCCGACAAGAGTGACCTGACCGTGATAGAAGCGGACGAGTTCGACCGTTCGTTCCATTGGTTGAAACCTTATATGGCCGTTATTACCGCGGCCGATCCCGATCATCTGGATATCTACGGGACTCCGGAAGCCTATCGTGAAAGTTTCGAACATTTTACCTCGTTGATCCGCCCGGACGGTTGCCTGCTTATGAAACAAAGCATCAACGTCACTCCCCGCCTGCAGGAAGGCGTGAAGTTTTATACTTATACCGGCGCTCTCGACGCAAAAGAACTTTCAACTTTCAACTCTCAACTCTCAACTGGAAGTCCCGACTTTTATGCGGAGAACGTCCGCATCGGAGGTGGCGAAATCTTCTTCGACTTTGTCGGTCCTGATGTCCGCATCCCCGACATACAGCTGGGCGTGCCCGTGAAAGTAAACATCGAGAACGGAGTTGCCGCTATCGCCCTTGCCTGGCTGAACGGTGTGACACCGGAGGAGATCAAGCATGGTATGGCGACCTTTGCCGGTCCGCGCCGTCGTTTCGACTTCCATCTCAAGAAAGAAAATATCGTCCTGATCGACGACTATGCCCATCATCCTGCCGAGCTGAAGGCAAGCATCCTTTCCGTGAAGGAGCTGTATGCCGGACGCAAGGTGACCGGTATTTTCCAGCCGCACCTTTACACCCGTACGCGTGACTTTGCCGCCGACTTTGCCGCCAGCCTCTCGCTCCTGGATGAACTGATACTGCTGGATATCTACCCGGCACGTGAGGAGCCGATACCGGGTGTCACTTCACAGATTATCTTCGATGCCGTGACCATTGCCGACAAGCGGTTGATCCGCAAGGAGGAACTGTTGGACGTGGTGGCTGCCGAAGCCGGTAATCTCGAAGTCGTCCTGATGGTCGGAGCCGGCAATATTGAACTGTTGGTAGATCCGGTAAAACAAATATTGGATAAAAAAGAATAAATCGTGATCCGTATCGTATCCATAATCGTTGCAACACTGTTGTTCTGCTACATCGTGTTTGTCTCCTTCTTCTTTCGGGAAAGCAGGCAGAAGGAGTTGTGCCGTGACCTGCAAGTAGTGGTCGTGGACAGCCTTGACAAGCATTTTGTGAGCGAGAGCGATTTGGTGCATATCCTCAAGAAGGCTGACTTGAACCCGATCAAGAGGCCGATGGACGAGATCAACACCGACCGGATTGAAAACGAATTGCTGAAAAACGAAATGATTGCCCGTGTGGAAGCTTACAAGACTCCTTCCGGCATGATTAAATTGGAAGTGGAGCAAAAAATTCCTATCTTGCGTGTGATAAGTCCGAGAGGCAACTATTATGTGGATAATCTGGGAAGCACGATGCCTGTCAGCCGCCGTTATGTGGCGCACGTTCCGGTTGTGAGCGGATATGTGGAAAAAGAGCTGGCGGTAACCGACTTATACAAATTTGCATTATTTTTGCAGGAGAATGATTTCTGGAATAATCAGATAGAACAGATTTACGTTCATCCTGATAACGAGGTGGAGCTGATTCCGCGGGTCGGTAACCATCGTATCGTACTGGGCTCCTTTGCTGATTTCGAGGAGAAGCTGGACAATCTCCGGCTCTTCTACGAGAAAGCGATCCCGAAGGTGGGGTGGGAGAAGTACAGCATTATCAGTTTAAAATATAAGGATCAGATTGTTTGTACTAAAAGATAGAGAATATGGCATACACAGACTTTATAGCGGCCATCGACCTTGGCTCTTCTCACATGGTCGGCATGGTAGGCGCGAAAGGCCCTGCCGGGACACTTTCCATCATTGCCTACGAAGTGGAGAACTCCGATACCTGTATACGAAGAGGATGTGTATATAATATAAAAGATGCAGCCGGCAAGATCGTGCGGTTGATCCGCAAGCTGGAAAACAAATTGGGTGGTTCCCGTATCGGTAAGATATATGTCGGGGTGGGAGGTCAGTCGCTTCGTTCGATTAACCATGCCGTGTCGAAAGTGCTCGGTAGCGGTACGGTGACTGAAGAGGTGCTGAAGGAACTGGATCAGGAATGCCGGCAGTATCGTCCCGATATGCTGGACGTGCTGGATATAGCCGCTCCCGTTTATTATCTCGACAACCAGCCGGAAACCCATCCGATAGGTTTGGGGTGTTCGCGTATTGAAGCCCACTATAAGTTGCTCGTTGGCCGTCCGTCTCTTCGTCATGCCGTAACCACGAACATGGCGGAGCAGATCAAGCTCGATGTGGCAGGTGTTGTTGTTGCGCCGCTGGCGTTGGCAGACCTGATCCTGACGGAACAGGAGAAATTGAAAGGGTGTGCGTTGATCGACTTCGGTGCAGGCGTCACCTCTGTCACGATGTACAAGGATGGCAGTCTGGCCGGTCTCTACGTTATTCCGTTGGGCAGCCATCTGATCACTCGCGACTTGATGTCCTTGGGTATGCCGGAGAAGGAAGCGGAACGTGTCAAGCGCACCTACGGCAACGCTATCTGGGAAAAAGATAACGAACAGCAGATGGTCACGGTAGACTTGGCCGACGGACAGCATTCGAGCGAGATCAAACTTTCGGATATCAATATGGTGGTGGAAGTCCGCAGCCGTGAGATCATCGAAAACATATACGCCCGCATGGAAGATGCGGGAGTGGCGAAAGATCCCGGTTACAGTATCGTGATTGCCGGCAACGGAGCCGCTCTGAAGAACATGCGTGAAGCCCTCAGCGAACGTTTCAAGATGGATGTTCGTTATGCTTCCGTCCGGAAAGATCTGATTGCCGACGGCGAGATGATTGCCAATAATCCCGAATATACGACCGCAGCCGCCCTGTTGCTGAAAGGAACGGAGAACTGCGCCCTTTATATCGCTCCCGAACCGGAGAGACCGAAAGTGGTAGAACCGAAGATCGAGCCGAAAGAAGAACCCGTGATCGCTGAAATAGAAGAAAAGCAGGAAGAACCGCCTGTTGAAAAGCAGTCAGCGGCTACGACTAAGAACCGCAATTCCGGAACAAAGAAGGAGGAAGAGAAAAAGAACCGTAAGGGCTGGGGTATCGGCGACCTTTTCAAAAATGCGGTGGATAAGGTGGGAGAAGGCATTGACAAGGCCTTGAAAGATGAGCAATAATCGGTAACAATAAAAGACAGACGACAATGGACGATAATACATACGATTTTGATTTGGCAAAAGCGCCTCAGACAATCATCAAAGTGATCGGTGTCGGTGGCGGTGGTGGTAATGCGGTCAGCAATATGTATCGCGAAGGTATCCGGGATGTATCTTTCGTGTTATGCAATACCGATAATCAGGCGTTGCAGAAGTCGGAGGTTCCTAATAAATTGCTGATCGGACAGAATACGACGCATGGACTTGGTTCGGGGAATGTTCCGGAAGTGGGAGAAAAAGCCGCCTTGGAAAGTGAAGAAGACATCTACCGGATGTTGGATGACGGTACTCGTATGGCCTTTGTTACGGCCGGAATGGGGGGTGGTACGGGAACAGGAGCCGGGCCGGTAGTCGCTAAGATCTCTAAAGATATGGGGATTCTGACTGTCGGTATCGTTACGATACCTTTTGTCTTTGAAGGACGGCCGAAAATCGTGAAAGCGCTCCGTGGTGTCAGAAATATGGCGCAGAATGTCGATTCGCTTTTAGTGATTAACAATGAGCGATTGAGAAATTTTGCCGACATGCCGGTTCCACAGGCGAATCGTAAAGCGGATGAAACATTGACAATCGCGGCCAAGAGCATAGCCGAAATCGTGACGACCGATTTGGAACAGAATGTCGACTTTGCCGATGTCGACACGACGATGCGTAACAGTGGCGTAGCTTTGATCAGTATCGGTTTCGGAGAAGGAGAAGGACGTTTGCGACAAGCGATTACGGAAGCTTTGGAGAGTACGTTGGTCAACGATGTGAACAATATTTTCAATGCTAAACGGGTAGCGTTTGTCATTTATTATAGCCATGAAGACGAACTTCGTATCAGTGAAATGGACGATATACATGATTTCATGTCGCAATTCAAGACTGAATACGAGGTGAAGTGGGGACATGGTTATGATGACAGTTTAGGGCATAAGATCAAGATTACGATCTTGGTGACCGGTTTCGGGTTGGAAGATATCCTGACCAAGACGGAACAGCAGGAGCTTGTCACAGAAGAACAACTGCGCGAAATGGCAGAGAAGGAAGAAGCGGAAAGAAAAAGACGAGCGGAAGAAGATGCCTTGATGGGACGTTATTACGGTGAATATATCGACTCGCGTCCGAATGCCGAAATCGTTGTATTTGCCGTCGACGAATTGGACGATGACGCTCTGATCTCTTTCATGGAAGACAAACCTGCCTACAAGCGGACTGCCAAAGACGTGCAGCAGATACGCCGGAAGGGTGAGGAACCGGTACGTACCCAAGGCATGTCGTTCACCTCGCCTGCCGCTAACCAAAACAAGAAGCCTAAATCTGGCGGCACAGTTATTAGTTTTAGGTAATGAATAATGACTAATTGATAATTAATAATGAAAAATTAATGATGAGTAGTTGGATACGCGAAGGTTTAATTATTCATTCTTAATTCTTTAATTTGCAAAACTATGGATTTGTTCGAAAGAGTCAGCGAAGACATTAAAAACGCAATGAAGGCGAAAGATAAAGTCGCCCTTGAAACACTGAGAAACGTGAAGAAGTTTTTCCTCGAAGCGAAGACCGCTCCGGGAGCCAACGATACATTGACAGATGCCGATGCATTGAAGATCATGCAAAAGCTCGTCAAACAGGGTAAGGATTCCGCCGCTATCTACGTGCAGCAGGGACGTCAGGATTTGGCCGATGTCGAACTGGCACAGGTAGCCGTTATCGAAAAGTACCTGCCGAAACAGATGTCTGCCGAAGAGCTGGAAGTCGAGCTGAAGGCAATCATTGCACAGGTCGGGGCTACCGGTCCGAAGGACATGGGTAAGGTAATGGGCATTGCCTCCAAGGCATTAGCCGGAAAAGCCGAAGGACGTATGATCTCGGAAGTCGTTAAAAAACTTCTGAATTGAAGATTGGAAATGGAAAATTGAAAGATAAAGAAGAATTGTTTTATTTTTCAGTTTTCCATTTTCAATTTTCTCTCTCTTGTTGTATCCTTATCAATCTAATTTTCAATTCTCAATTTTCCATTTTCAATTACCGATTATGATTACTTTTGTTTGTTGCCTTATTGCACTCATCGTAGGTTATTTCGTCTACGGTAAATTCATCGAACGTATTTTCGGCATAGATGCCAAACGGCAGACTCCTGCCTATACGCACCAGGACGGCGTGGATTATATTCCGATGCCAACTTGGAAAGTCTTTATGATCCAGTTTCTGAACATCGCCGGACTGGGACCGATCTTCGGCGCCATTATGGGAGCGAAGTTCGGAACCGCTTCTTTCCTGTGGATCGTGTTGGGAAGTATCTTTGCCGGTTCAGTACACGATTACCTGTCCGGGATGTTGTCCCTGCGTCATAACGGGGAGAGCTTGCCTGAGATTATCGGCCGTTACCTGGGCGTGAACTTCAAGCAGTTCATGCGTGGTTTTACGGTAATCCTGATGGTGCTGGTCGGCTCCGTGTTTGTGGCCGGGCCTGCCGGCTTGCTGGCAAAGCTGACACCGGAACATCTGGATACTACTTTCTGGATCATTGTCGTGTTCTTGTATTACATCCTGGCGACCTTGTTGCCGGTCGATAAGATTATCGGAAAAATCTATCCTTTGTTTGCTGCCGCTTTGTTGTTTATGGCGATCGGCATTCTGGTGATGTTGTTCGTCAATCATCCGCCGTTGCCTGAAATCACGGACGGGATGCCGAACACCTATCCCGGTCATCTGCCTATCTTCCCGATTATGTTCGTCAGCATTGCCTGCGGTGCCATTTCCGGTTTTCACGCGACACAAAGTCCGTTGATGGCCCGTTGCATCAAGAATGAGAAGTACGGACGTCCTATTTTCTTCGGCTCCATGATTACGGAAGGTATCGTTGCGTTGATCTGGGCTGCTGCTGCTACTTATTTCTATCATAACAACGGTATGGGTGAAAACAATGCTGCCGTTGTCGTCGACAGTATTACGAAAGAATGGCTCGGTACGGTAGGTGGTATATTGGCAGTCTTAGGTGTGATCGCCGCCCCAATTACCTCCGGTGATACGGCGTTTCGTTCGGCCCGCCTGATTGTGGCGGACTTTCTGCATCTTGAACAGCGCAGTGTCTCCAAGCGGCTCGTGATTTGCATTCCTTTGTTCTTGGTGGCTATCGCTCTTTTGCTTTACAGCCAGAAAGACAAGGATGGTTTCGATATGATTTGGCGCTATTTTGCTTGGAGTAACCAGACACTCGCGGTGTTTACCTTATGGGCATTGACTGTCTACTTGGTGATCTCGAAGAAGCCCTATATCGTTACGCTGATTCCGGCTTTGTTTATGACGGCTGTCTGCTCGACATACATCTTTGTCGCTCCTGAAGGCTTAGGCATGGAAAACGGCATTTCACAGATTATCGGCTTTGCCATAACAATCGTTGTTTTAGCCTTCTTCCTGGTTTGGAAGAAGAAGACCGGCAATATATAATATAGTAGGACCGGTCTTCTCTGGTACTCAAGGATGGCCGATGCAGCCTGCTCCTTTGCCCGGAGTAGACCGGACGGTTAAGCCTTGATTTTTGGGTTACTTTTGGATCAAGCCAAAAGTAACAAGTAAACCATTATTTACCAGAAATCGAAGGAAAAATGTCAGAACTGTAAACTGAGGCTTGGCGGCAATCTCTTATCTTTATCCACAGAAACATATAAAAGGATAACTACCATGAAAAAACTGATAAGTTTAGTCAGCCTCTTTTGCCTGTCGGTCTTTTTACCTTTGTCTGTTATGGGAGAGCCCATTGACCGGGAGGCCGTTGTCAAGCGGCATCGCGTGTGTACGACCGGGACGCTTCTGAAAAGTCCGGCACAAGTAGGTAACGGCAAGTTTGCCTTCGGGATGGATATAACCGGATTGCAGACTTTCGTCCCCTTCAACACCCTGTCCGACTGGAGCTGGCACAGTTTCCCCCTCCCCGAAGGGATGAGAGCCGAAGATTACCGTCCGGTTGTCGTGGAGACGCACGGCAAAAAGATTGCTTATGAACTCCGCAATCCCGACCAGCCCGAGCTGTCCGAATGGCTGACCAAGAACCCTCATCGCTATAACCTGGGCCGTATCGGTTTCCGTCTACTGCGTGAAGACGGTACGGAAGCGCGGGAAATTGACCTGGGCAATGCCCGGCAGGAAATCGATCTGTGGACAGGTGTCGTCTATAGCCGTTTCGAACTGAACCGCAAAGAGGTGAAAGTGCGTACCGTCTGTCATCCCGATAAAGATATGATCGGAGTCAGTATCGAGTCCGAACTGTTGAACGATGGTAATATGAGCATCTATCTCGACTTTCCTTATCCCGACGGACGCTATTTCAAACATTACATAGGACGCTACGACACGATCTCTGGCCATACTTCCACCTTCGAGAAGTTGGCTCCGAACTCGGTCCGTATCGCCCGTACGATGGATGACACGCACTACTACGCCACCCTTGACTGGACCGGCCCTGCCACTTTCAGCCGTGAATCTGAAAAGGAGCATACCTTCCTCCTCCAGCCCCGGCATACTTCCACCTTTTCCTTTACCTGCTGCTTCTCTCCTGAACCGGTCGCCGATGTGACCGAGTCGGTTGCCTCTATCGAACGGAAGAGTGCTGCCAGTTGGGAGAAATACTGGCGTTCGGGAGCTGCCGTCGACCTCTCCGGAAGCAAAGATCCCCGCTGGCTGGAACTGGAGCGGCGTATTGTCCTCTCGCAGTACTTGATGCGTGCAAATGAAAGCGGACTGTTCCCACCTCAGGAATCCGGTTTGGTGAATAACGGCTGGTTCGGCCGTTTCCACTTCGAGATGATTTGGTGGCATGGTGTGCACTACGGGTTGTGGAACCGGATGGAATGTTTTGATAACTATCTGAACGTCTATAAGGACTTTATGCCGAAGGCCCTTGAACGCGCCAAGAGCGAAGGTCGTAGCGGTGCACGTTGGCCGAAGTGCACCGGAAACTTCAACCGCGAATGGCCGGGTAGCGCCCATGCCTATCTGATCTGGCACGAACCCCATCCGATCTACTTCGCCGAGATGCAATACCGTCAGAAACCTGCTCCCGAAACATTGGAGAAATGGAAAGACGTCGTGCTGAACACGGCCGATTATATGGCAGATTACCTTTTCTACGACAAAAAGACGAAACAATATGTCCTGGGTCCTCCTGTCGTTGTCGTTTCCGAGAATACGGACCCGTTGCAGACCATCAATCCGATTTTCGAGTTAGGCTATTTCCGCTACGGCTTGCGCACGGCGTTGGAATGGGCGGACCGGCTGGGCCTGTCGGAAAAAAGAACGAAGAAATGGAAGGAAGTACTTTCGAAGATGGCTCCCCTTCCCGTTGCCGACGGCGTCTATACTACCTACGAGGGCATCCCCGATATGTGGACAAAATATACCTACGAGCATCCGGCCCTGACCGGTGTCTACGGCATGTTGCCTGGTGATGGGGTAGACCAGCCGACTTTCAAGCGCACGTTGGAGAAAGTCAGCAAAGAATGGCAATTCAATCGCATATGGGGCTGGGATTTCCCGATGTTGGCCATGGCTGCCGCCCGTACGGGACAGCCGGCACTGGCTATTGACATGCTGATGCACCCTTCCGCCGGATTCCAGTTCGACGAACATGGTTTGGCGACAGGCGGTCCGTTTCCCTATTTCCCTTCCAACGGAGCGTTGCTGACGGCAGTCGCCATGATGTGTGGCGGTTGGGACGGCTCGGAGGGTGAGGCTCCCGGTTTCCCGAAAGACGGGAGCTGGACGGTCCGCTACGAAGGGTTTGTGCCGATGCAGTAATAATGGCCGTTTGGGGGAGGAAAATCGGGCAATCACCGAAAAACAAACAAATAGGCATCGGATCAAAAACGGATAAGTATCCCTCTGAAACGTAGTAAGCATCAAGGATTTCCTTGAAAAAGACCGATTTTTGAACCAAAACGGGACTGATGAAATTTAAGACTTGGTAATTGGGAAAATAATTTATTGTAAATCAAGTGATTGGTGGGTCAAAAAATGACTAAAAAAAACGTTCCTTTTTTTTAGTCATTTTTTTTGCCTATCTTCGAAGTTCGTATTGGAAAGATGGTTTTTTGTACTCCAATTGCTATCTAATTGATAAGAAAGGATATAGGGGTACGAATTTTTTTACAGAAAAGAGTTGTGGTTTAAAAAGGAATGCGTATTTTTGTCTCGGGAAAATGACAAATTTAAAGGAACGTTTTTGCTATCAAAGTACAAATGTTAACACGTGTACATTATATATACGTGTACATAATGATAGTAAGAAGTAAGAACTGATATTTCATTAACTGTATTATTAATATTAAAATTTAGATTATGAACAAGAGATTTTCTACTCTCGTTGCTGCCTTCGCAGCAATTGCTACTGTCTCTTATGCACAGATCGGTGACAAGTATGTGCATTTGAAGGCTAGTTCTACTTACCTGACTTGGGATAAGGCTTCTTTGGCAGACTCTGTGGCACTTGGTAGTAAAGGTACTACTAAGGCGGATATGGACTCTGCTTTGTGGAAAGCCAATTTGGTTCGTGTCAATATGCCGGGTAATGACTCTATCTACACATTGACGAACAAAGCTACTCAGAAACAGCTTTCTTTCTCTGCTAAATTGAATGGCGCAGATAAATTCGGTACGGCTATTGCTGCTGGTATTAGCGAATTTAAAATTAAACATGGTACGGGTGGTTATAGTATTATCGGTACAACTACTGATGGCAAGTTGGTTGAGATGACTCAAACTTCCGGCTTGTTGATGGTTGATGGCAAAACTGACAAAGCTGGTACAACAGGTACGGCTGCTGTTTTCACAGTAGAAGCAGCTGAAGCAAATTATGATGTAACAAAAGCAGACCTTGCTCCGGTTCTTCCTTCATTCAAATTTGACTTTGCCGGTCGTGACGGTGGTCTTTTCACTGCTAATGAATTGATTCCGGTTCCTGTCGGTGACAAATTCCGCTTCCAGGTAGTTGGTCAGGAAAACAGCACGAAGGGTACAAAGAAGCCGCAGTATATTACAATCGATACTGTAATGGTGGGTACTGCCGCTTCTGTAAAAGCTGCTTCTTTCCAGTTGGATACAACTATTACTGTTACATCTTCTGCATATAAAGGTGCTTTGAATGAAGGTTTGCAGACATTTACTTTGAAAATGGACTTGGGTAACGATTCTATCGTTATGACAACTGATTCTATTGTTCGTTTCAATACAGCTGGCGAATTTGAAGTTGCAGATCATGGTGCTGGTTCAGGAGTTACTTATCTTGTAGGTTACAAGAGCTTTGATGGTAGTGCTAAGTTGGTTGTAGACTCTATCCAGATCAATGCTCCGCTTATCACAATCTCTAAAGGTACTCCGGTTAAACTGGCTGGTGGAACAGGTGTTTATTCTTTGCAGTTTAAAGGTACAGGCGGTAATGCAACTAATAATGATAAGTATTTGACTGGTACAAGTGGTACTTATGCCGAAGCTGCTTCTGTATATGTTCCTTCTACTCAGTTCTATGTAAAGGAAAACGAAGATGGTACTTATTCTGCTCAGGCTCGTGATATTGTCTCTGCAACTGTTTCTTCAGGCGTTACCACAGGCTCTAATGGTGAAAGTTTAGCTGTTGTTGCTCCGGCACAACCGTTTACAAATCAACCTTTGTACGCAGTAGATGCAGCTAAGAGCATTTACACTACTGTTGGTGATGATACTTTGGTATTCACAAAACTCGATGTAGATATGGCTAACAAGCACATCGGTTACAAGTACTATACAAAAGAAGAAATGGGTTACGGTGCTGTTAAGTTCAATCTGGCTTCTAAAGCTGCTGATGATATCTATTTGACTTTGGTTCAGGATTCTGTAATTGCTGGTGCTAAAGGTGCTGACAAAGCTGTTGAATTGCGTCTGATGGAAGGGGCTGATTTGGCTACTGTTGGTGATACTATTTATTATGGTGCTCAGGCTTTAGGTGATACATTGGTTCGTGTTGCTTATGCAATGGAAAAAGCTTATAATGCTGAAGGTCGATTTGCTTATGAAGGCACTGTTGTAAAATTGACATCTTCTACTAACGGAGCTGTTAATGAAAATCAAAAACGTTTCTTCTTCGCAGAAAATCCTGTCGGTGGCTCTTATAAGGTGGTAGCTGCTAATGAAAATACTGCTAAGATGGTTACAATGAATATCTCTAATCTTACTGTAACTTATGATAATCCGACTGCAAGTGTTGAAACTTACTTCAACATCGAAGGTGCTGAAGCTCCTGTCTATGCTAAGGTTGATGCAGGTCATTACAATGTAGTAAACGGTAGTGAAATGTTGACTGCTTCTGCTGGTATCGCTAAGATGTTGCGCGTAGGTGACGAACTGAAAGCTGCTGCTGATGATTCTGACTTCTCTCTGTATGTTGACTCTGCTTATGTGAATCGTGGCGATGACAATACAGAATATGGTTACTACATCTACAAAGGTGCAGAAGTTAAGAACGACACAATCGTTGGTAACGTTTTGGCTGCTAAGGGTGACTTCGTTGCAAACAATGCTACAGGCGACAGCGCAATCTTCCGTGGTGTAACTGTTGTTGCTGATACGATTGCTTATACTGGCGATCTGAAAGATGGCAAACAGAATAAATATAAAGTAAGAGATGCTAAGAATACTTCTCTTGTTGGCTTCAAAGTTGTTGACGGTGAAGGTTATGAAATCGTAGCTCTTAATACAAACAAGAGTTTGGCTGTAGTTAACGGTACGGTTATCTTCTCTAACACTGTTGCTCCTCAGGTATTTACTTTGGACGCTGCTGAAGCTCCTACTGCAAACGAAGGTGTTGAAGTATCTGAAGTGAAAGTGATCGCTACTGAAGGTGGTGTTCAGATCGTAGGCGCTACCGGTAAGAAAGTTGTTGTCAGCAACATTTTAGGCCAGGTAGTGGCTAACACAGTTATCACTTCCGACAACGCAACTATCGCTGCTCCTCAGGGTGTGGTTGTAGTAGCTGTTGAAGGCGAAGAAGCTGTTAAAGCTATTGTTAAGTAATTGGCAAATAGATTGTAAAAGTGTCGCGTACATCAGTGCGCGGCACTTTCGAAATATTAAAATCAAATAATTCTAAGATTCATCGTGTGGTATTCCCGGAACACATCAGCTTTTACAGCTCTCCGTCCGGATCGACCAATTACCCCGCGAGGGCGAACAAGCGGTGAATATTAATACTAAAGTAATGAAATTAAAAAAAGTTCATCTGCTCTCCCTCTGTGAAGACCGAAGCAGACAAAAAACAATCCCCTGTAGTCAATGATTGCAGGGGATTCGTTTTTTCTGGAAAGAAATAGGAAAGATACTTGATCTTCCGTCCTTTATGACGATATATTTACCGTCGAAGTAACAGGGCAACCGCATCAAAATTTTCCAATATGACGTTTTATCATATTGTTGAATAGGTATTAAATTGGCGAAATACGGTTCTTCATTTCACAAAAGCCCTCTCTTT
>ERZ825137.1667-NODE-1667-length-27858-cov-3.703449_pt1 | contig 27858 bp, 24 predicted proteins | sample MGYA00519873_ERZ825137 | MGnify/ENA primary metagenome ERZ825137 (study PRJEB31778, sample SAMEA3449190) | human gut metagenome | biome: human gut; feature: human-associated habitat; material: faeces | place: United Kingdom | collected 2010/2012 ...
TTCCTTTACCAGGCGCTGGCTCAGCAGCACGGCGTCCTCGTAGTTGTAGCCTTCCCAGGTCATGAAACCGATGAGCATGTTGCGGCCCAGGCCGATCTCACCGTTCTCGGTAGAGGGGCCATCCGCCAGCAGATCGCCCTTTTCAATGACCTGACCGGCCTTGACGCGGGGACGCTGGTTGATGCAGGTGCCCTGATTGGAACGGGCGAACTTGCTCAGATGATAGGTGTGTAGCTCGCGATTTTCATCGCGGATCACGACCTCGCTGCCGGAGACCTTTTCCACCACGCCGCTCTGCTTGCTCAACAGGGTAACGCCGCTGTCATGAGCCGCCTTGTATTCCATGCCCGTGCCGACGAAGGGAGCTTCGGGCACCAGCAGAGGCACGGCCTGACGCTGCATGTTGCAGCCCATCAGAGCGCGGGTAGCGTCGTCGTTCTCCAGGAAGGGGATCATGGAGGTAGAAACGGAAACCACCTGACGGGGGCTGACGTCGATCAGATCCACCTTGGTCTTGGGCACCTGAATGATCTCGGCCTTATCACGGACGGCCACATTGTCGTTAACGAAGGTGCCGTCCTCGTTCAGAGGCTCGTTGGCCTGTGCCACCAGATAGAAGTCTTCTTCATCGGCGGTCATATAGACCACATCGTCCGTCACCCGGGCGTGTTCCTTGTCCACCCAGCGATAGGGAGCCTCGATGAAGCCGTACTCGTTGATGCGGGCATAGGTGGCCAGAGAACCGATCAGACCGATGTTGGGGCCTTCAGGGGTCTCAATGGGGCAGATGCGGGCGTAGTGGCTGTAGTGCACGTCTCGAACTTCGAAGGAAGCACGGTCGCGGTTCAGACCGCCGGGGCCAAGAGCGGACAAGCGGCGCTTGTGGGTCAGTTCGGCCAGCGGGTTGGGCTGATCCATGAACTGGCTCAACTGAGAGGAACCGAAAAACTCCTTAATAGCGGCGCTGACGGGGCGGATATTGATGAGTTCGCCGGGGCGGACTTCATCTGCGTCCTGAATCGCCATGCGCTCGCGCACCACGCGTTCCAGACGGCTCAGGCCGATGCGAATCTGGTTCTGCAGCAGCTCGCCTACGCTGCGCAGGCGGCGGTTGCCCAGATGGTCGATATCATCGGTGAAGCCGATACCGTAAGGCAGACCCAGCAGATAGCTGACGGAAGCCACGATATCCTCGGGCAGAATATGCTTGGGGCACAGATCGTGCACGTGTGCCTTCAGAGCGTCGCGCAAATCTTCTTCCTTGGGATTGCCGTCCAGAATCTCCTTGAACAGGGGATACAGAACATACTCCTGAATGCCCACTTCCTTGGGATCGAAGGACAGGTACTTGCTGGCGTCCACAAAGTGGTTGCCGACGACCTTGTGCGCCTGACCGTCGATATCAATGTAAGCGCTGTTGATACCGGCGTTCTGGATGTCGCGGGCCATTTCCTTGCTGATGACGTCGCCGCCCTTGACCATGACTTCGCCGGTCTCGGGGTTGACAATGTCCTCCGCCGCCACGTGATCCTGAATACGGGTGGCCAGAGACAGCTTCTTATTGAACTTGTAGCGGCCCACGCGCATCAGGTCATAGCGCTTGGGATCGAAGAACAGAGAATTGAACAGATTCTGGGCGCTTTCGCGGGTAGGCGGCTCGCCCGGCTTCTGCCGCTTGTAGATCTCGATCAGGCCCTCGTCCCGGCTCTTGGCGTTGTCGCCGCGCTGGATAGTGGCCATCAGGCGCTCGTCCTCGCCCAGCGCGTCGATGATCTCCGCGTCAGTGCCATAGCCCAGTGCGCGCAGAAGCAGCGTCAGGGGCAGCTTGCGGGCACGGTCAATACGAACCCACAGTACGTCGTTGGAGTCGGTCTCGTACTCCAGCCATGCGCCGCGGTTCGGGATGACTGTGGTGGCAAACAGATGCTTGCCGGTCTTGTCGATCTGATCTTCGTAATATACGCCGGGAGAGCGAACCAGCTGGCTGACGATAACGCGCTCCGCGCCGTTGATGATAAAGGTACCGTGCTCGGTCATGAGGGGAAAGTCACCCATGAACACATCGGATTCCTTGATTTCGCCGGTCTCACGGTTCTTCAGACGGACAAACACCTTCAAAGGAGCCGCATAGGTCATGTCTCTTTCCTTGCAGCGTTCCAGAGAATTTTTGGGCTCGTCCAGCGAATAGTCCACGAACTCCAGCGACAGGTTTTCGGTATAGTCCACAATTGGCGAAACGTCGTCCAGCACTTCCTTGAGGTCTACCTCCAGGAAGCGCTTGTAAGAGTTTTTCTGCACTTCGATGAGATCGGGCATGTCCAAAATCTCTTCGATGCGGGAAAAGCTCATGCGCTTTCTCAGCTTCCCCATTTGAACCTCATGCACCATAAATGCCATCACCCCTTATGTTGTCGCAAGCGTCGTCATGAGCTTCTCCCTAACAAGAATTTCTTGTTGCATTTTTGCCGCGGGGCATGTACAATACCAATCAGGCAGTATGCTGGGCACAGCTCGGTTCCGATACTGATGCAATTTTATATTATAGCGCCCGAATCCACCCATGTCAATACATGTGTGCAAATTTACCTATGTTTATATGGAAAGAGGCGGCCTGACATGACCAAATTCGGCGAAGTGATCGGCTACGACCCCCAAAGCGGCGTGGCCGTCATCCGTTATACCCGTCCGGAGGCCTGCGCCAAATGCGGGGCCTGCGGCGGCAAGGCACAGGAAACCGTCATCCGTCTGAAAACCACCGAAGCCTGCCGTGTTGGCAACTGGGTGAAGGTGGAGCTGCCCGACGGGCGTTTTCTCCATGCCGCGGTGCTGGCCTACGCCGTCCCGCTGGGATTGTTTCTGGCTGGTCTGCTGCTGGGCTACCGCTGGCTGGGCGGGGAAGGCGCGGCGATTATGACCGGCCTTCTGGGGCTTGCGCTGGGAATGCTTTTTCTCCGCCTGAAAGACCGGGCGCTGGCAGGTCGCCCCGAATGGACGCCCCATATTACCGCCGTCTATGAGGATCGTTCTGCCGTGGACGTGCTGGGCTGCCCTGGCCGGGAGGGTCTGTGACCCTTTCACAAAAAAGGGCGGAAAACTCTTCATATTCCCCAAGGGATAAAACTTGCCAAAACGCTGTTCAAAAGCGGCTTTTTATGCTATACTAACCTTTGCTGGAAGGTTGTGGGCACACGCCTTATGGACAATTGCATTTTTCCGAATGCGGTACGCGGCGGCAGCAGAGATGCCGTTTCGCTCTGCATCTTTCCTTTCGGGCGAATGGAAAGGTTTGGCATTTCAGCTTTTGAAACGCTCTTTACGGTGACGCTCGACGCGCTTTCGCCGTTCCAAATACCCCTGCGTGGCAGGAAAGGAGGCCGTTATGGCACAACAAGCACAACAACAAGAAGAAAAGCTTCGGATCATTCCTTTGGGCGGCGTGGACGAATTCGGCAAAAACATCACCGTGGTGGAATACGGCGAGGATATGCTGGTAGTGGACTGCGGTTCCATTTTCCCGAAGGAAGATATGCTGGGCGTGGATCTGGTCATTCCCGACGTGACCTACCTGATCCAGAACAAGGATCGCATCCGCGGGATGCTTCTGACTCACGGCCATGAAGACCATATCGGCGCCACCCCCTACGTGCTCCGTCAGGTGCCCATGCCCCTGTACGGCACCAAGCTGACGCTGGCGCTGGTGGATCTCAAGCTCAAGGAGCACCGCATCGCCGGGATTCCGCTCAACGTCATCAAGCCCCGGGACGAACTGGATCTGGGTTGCTTCCATATCAAATTTATCCACGTGAACCATTCCATCGCAGGGGCCGTGGCCATTGCCATCACCTGCCCGGCGGGCACGATCGTTTTCAGCGGCGACTTTAAGGTGGACTTCACCCCCATCGACGGCGAGGTTACGGACTTGGCCAGCTTTGCCATGCTGGGCAACGACGGCGTAATGTGCTTCCTGTGCGAATCCACCAATATCGCCCGCAAAGGCCACACCATGAGCGAGACCAAGATCGGCCAGACCTTCATCGACATGTTCCAGGAGGCCAAGGGCCGGGTGATCGTGGCCATGTTCGCCTCCAACGTGCACCGCATCCAGATGGTGGTGGATTCCGCCGCCATGTTCGGACGGAAGGTGTGCTTCATCGGCCGCAGCATGGTCAACGTGACCCGCGTCGCCATGACCATCGGCGAACTGCATATTCCCGAAGAATACATGATCGACGTGGACGATCTGGACAATTATCCCGACGAGGAAGTACTGGTGGTCACCACCGGCAGTCAGGGCGAGGCCATGGCCGGCCTGACCCGCATGGCTTACGGCGAGCACCGCAAGCTGCAAATTCGTCCCACCGACATGGTCATCATCTCCGCCTCCCCCATTCCCGGCAACGAAAAGCCCGTGGCCCGGGTCATCAATCAGCTGTACCGCTGCGGCGCAAACGTCATCTACGGTCAGCTGGGCGAAGTCCACGTTTCCGGCCATGCCTGTCAGGAAGAGATCAAGCTTCTCCATGCCCTGTGCAAGGAGAAGTACTTCATCCCGATACACGGCGAATATGCTAACCTCTGGCAGCACGCCGAGCTGGCGGAAGAGCTGGGCGTAAAGAGTTCCAACATTATTATTCCCGAGATCGGTCAGGTCATCGAAATGAGTCAGGACAGTCTGGCCATCACGGGCGTGGTGCCCACCGGCGGCGTTCTGGTGGATGGTCTGGGCATCGGCGACGTGGGCAACGTGGTGCTGCGCGACCGCAAGCACCTCAGTCAGGACGGTCTGATCATCGTGGTTATGGCCATCGACCGGGACAACGGCACGCTGGTTTCCGGCCCCGACCTTATCAGCCGCGGTTTCGTCTACGTGCGGGAAAACGAGGACATCATCGAGTCCAGTCGGGAATTGGCCCGCCGAATCATTGCGGACTACGGTTGCATCGACGGCAGCGAGTGGCAGAATCTGAAGAACCGCATCAAAGACGAGCTGCACCGCTACATTTTCGAAAAGATCAAACGCAACCCCATGATCCTCCCCATCATCATGGAAATCTAGGCAGGGGGTGAACCCCTGCACCTCAGACTGCGCGCCATTGGTGCGCAGGGGATTGGGGGGACATGCAAGTTGGCCGGGGTTTTACCGCCGCTCGGCAACGGGCCTCGCGGCTCGCGGGTTTGGTCGATGGATATGCCGGTTATCCGAGGATGGACGCTTGGTACGAAGCGTTTTTCCTTGGCAGTGCATAAGGAAAAACGACCTGCAATTCCGTAGCACGTTTAGCGGGTCAGAAGCTGCATCGGCCGAAAAAGTGTTGTTGCCCCTTAACACAGCAAATTTCCACTATAATCAATCATCACGACCCTGGCCGGATTCGCTGGCCTGAAGCAAGCCGCGACAAGTGCCGCCGCTTGCTTTTTTATAGGAAATGTTTTCCCGACGAACGAACCAAAGGAGGGCCTTTATGACGCTCGATCTGGTATGCCGGTATTTTCTGCTGTTTTTCTTCTGCTCCATGCTGGGCTGGCTGATGGAAGTCACCTGCAAGCTGTTCCAATTCCACCGTTTCATCAACCGGGGCTTTCTCATCGGGCCCTACTGCCCCATTTACGGCTTCGGCGCGGTGTTCGTCACGCTGCTTCTGTCCGGCTTCTCCGACCACCCGATAGCGGTCTTTCTGCTGGCCATGCTGGTCTGCGGTACGCTGGAATATGTGACCTCCTATGTCATGGAGAAGCTGTTCCATGCCCGCTGGTGGGACTACAGCCAGCGCAAGTTCAATCTGAACGGTCGCGTCTGCGCCAACACACTGATCCCCTTCGGTCTGCTGGGGCTGGTGATGGTCTATTTCCTCAAGCCGCTGGTTTTTGGCTGGTTTGACGCCCTGTCCGAAACGGCGCTGTACGTGCTTTCCGGTTCGCTGGCGGCGCTGCTTCTGACCGACACGGTGATCTCCACCACGGTTCTGGGCCGCATCCGCAAGAACACCTCTCTTTCCGAGAAGGACGACACGGAGGCCATCACCAAAAGCGTGCGGGAGACGCTGGCCCGGGATTCCGCGCTGGTACGCCGCACCCTGCGCGCCTTCCCCTATGCCAAGCTGTATAACGGCAAGGCGCTGGAAAAAGCCCGTGCTGCCCGCGCCAAGCTGAAAGCCGATCTGAAGCAGGCTCAGCTCAAGGCCCGTGCAGATATAGACGCCCGGGAAGAAGAGCTTCGTCTGGCGGTAAAGGAGCGCAAGGCGATGGTCAAGGCCAAAAAAGAAGAACTTCGGGACAAGCGGAAAAAGGAAGCCTGATTTTCCGACCCCTCGAAACGATTTTCCCGGAAGAATGTTGCTTTTGTGCAGCGCTTTTCCGGGGATTTTTTGCTTTCCTTCCTGAAATTCCCCTTCGCCTATTGATACGCAGGCCCATTCCAGCGTATAATAAGCTGTATGCTTATGGCGTTTCCGGCCCGGCCGGGCGAGGGCATACAAGCAGCGGCCGTCTTTCCCCGGACGGAAGCGGGCCGCAACAGGCGAGGAGAGACACCACCTATGAGCACACCTCACATCCGGGATTATCAGGGGAAGCATATCCATCTGATCGGTATCGGCGGCTCCAGCATGAGCGGTCTGGCCCAGATGCTGCTGGAAAAAGGCTACCGGCTGACCGGCTCGGACAATCTGGAGACCTATGCCACCCGGCACCTGCGGGACGATCTGCATATTCCCGTGACCATCGGCCACAAGGCGGAAAACGTCCACGGGGCCGATCTGGTGGTCTACACCGTGGCTATTTTACCCGACAACCCGGAGCGGGTGGAAACGCGGCGGCTGGGCATTCCGGCCATCGAGCGGGCCACGCTGCTGGGCCAACTGATGGAGGGCTATGAGACTGCCATCGGCGTGTGCGGCACCCATGGCAAGACTTCCACCACGTCCATGCTCAGTCAGGTGCTGATGGAGTGCGGCAAGGATCCTACCATTCATATCGGCGGCAATCTGGACTTCATCGGCGGAAGCACCCGCATCGGCAAAAGCCATACTTTTCTGGCCGAGGCCTGCGAGTTCAACGCCAGCTTCCTGCACCTGCGGCCCACGGTGGCGGTGGTCACGAATATCGAGGAAGACCATCTGGACTTCTACAAGGATATTGACGATATTCAGCAGACCTTCGGTAAATTTCTGGCCCTGCTGCCGGAAAAAGATGGCTTGGCCGTTGGCAACGGCGACGACCCCCGGGTAGTGGAGGAACTGGAAAAGCTGCATTGCCGTCACTACACCTTCGGCTTTGGCGAGGGCTGCGACTACCGTCCCGCCAACCTGCGTTACAGCGAACTGGGCTGCGGGGAGTACGACCTCTCCTTCCGCGGGGAGGATTTGGGCCATGTGAAATTGAAGGTGGCCGGTTTCTTTCAGGTGGCCAACTCGCTGGCGGCGCTGGGCTGTGCCCATCAACTGGGGGCGGATATGGCGATCGCCTGCCGGGCGCTGGACGAGTTTGCAGGTGCGCACCGTCGCTTTGAGCTGACCAGCGTCGTGGAAGGGGTCAAGCTGTATCACGACTACGGCCACAACCCCACCGAAATGCGCAATGCCTTGAGCGTAGCGGCCATGCAGCCCCACAACCGTCTTTGGGCGGTAATGCAGCCCCACACCTACAGCCGGGTGAAGCGGCTGTTCAAGGACTATCTCACCTGCACCAAGGCGGCGGATATCACCCTGGTGACGGACATCTACGCCGCCCGGGAAAAAGACCCCGGCGACATCAAGGCGGAGATGGTGGTGGAGGGCATGAAGGAAAACGGTGTGAACGCCATTCACACCCCCTCCTTCGACGACACGGAGAAATACCTGCGGGCGCACTGGCAGCCGGGCGATCTGGTGCTGACCATGGGCTGCGGCAACATCAACCAGCTCAACGACCAGATCGCCGACCACGAAAAGGCCAAAGAAACAAAATAAAGGGGAAAAGAAATGCTTCAGTTAAACGACATCAGCCTTCAGTTTGCGGGAGACCTTCTGTACAAGCACGTGGATCTGCTTTTCCAGCCGGATCACTGCTACGGCATCATCGGAGCCAACGGCGCGGGCAAATCCACCCTGCTTAGGATCATCTCCGGCGAGCTGCCGCCCACCACCGGCACCGTGACCATCCAGAAGGAAGACCGCATGTCCGTGCTGGAACAGAACCACTTCAAGTACGACGAATACTCCGTGATGGACACGGTCATTATGGGCAACCGGCGGCTGTACGACATCATGAAGGAAAAAGACGCGCTTTATATGAAGCCGGACTTCAGTGACGAGGATGGTGAGCGTGCCGCGGTGCTGGAAGGCGAGTTCGCCGAAATGAACGGCTGGGATGCGGAGACGGAAGCGGCGCAGCTGCTCAACGGCATCGGCATCCCCACGGAGCTGCATCAGGCGCAGATGAGCACGCTGGACGGCCGCCAGAAGGTGAAAGTCCTGCTGGCGCAGGCCCTGTTCGGCCATCCGTCCATCATTCTTTTGGACGAGCCCACCAACGGTCTGGACGTGGAAAGCACGGAATGGCTGGAGGATTTTCTGGTGGACTGCAGCGCCATCGTGATCGTGGTCAGCCACGACCGCCATTTCCTCAACGCGGTCTGCACCAACATCGTGGACGTGGATCACGAGACCTGCAAAATGTACGCGGGCAACTACGACTTCTGGTATGATTCCAGCCAGCTGTTCCAGCAGCTGATGCGTCAGCAGAACAAGAAACGGGAAGAAAAGATCCGCGACCTGCAGGAATTTATCCGCCGGTTTGCCGCCAACAAGTCCAAGAGCCGTCAGGCCACCAGCCGCAAAAAGGTGCTGGACTCCATGCAGATCGAGCAGATGCCCGCCTCCAGCCGGAAGTATCCCTTCGTGGGCTTTGAGCCGGAGCGGGAAGCCGGCAAGGACATCCTGACCGTGGAGAACCTGTCCAAGACCGTCGACGGCGTGAAGGTGCTGGACAATGTGACCTTCACCGTGCGCAAGGGCGACAAGATCGCCTTTGTGGGCGACAACGAAGCGGGGGCAACGGCGCTGTTCCGCATTCTGGTGGGCGAGATCGAGCCAGACGAGGGCAGCTTCAAATGGGGCGTGACCATTAGCCAGAGCTATTTTCCCAAGGACAATACCGCCTATTTCGAAAACTTTGATGGCAGCCTGATCGACTGGCTGCGGCAGTATTCCTCCGACCAGACCGAGACCTATCTGCGCGGTTTTCTGGGACGGATGCTGTTCAGCGGCGATGAAGTATACAAGCCCGCCAAGGTGCTCTCCGGCGGCGAGAAGGTGCGCTGTATGCTCAGCCGCCTGATGATGAGCAAGGCCAACGCCCTCATTCTGGATCAGCCCACCGACCATCTGGATCTGGAAAGCATCACCGCCCTGTCCAACGGCCTGCAGGCTTACCCGGGCAACCTGTTCTTCGCCAGCCACGACCATCAGTTCATCGATGAAATCGCCAACCGGATCATCGAATTCCCGCTGGGCAAGGAAGGCTGTCTGGACTATGCGGGCGGCTTCGAGGAATATCTGGAATGGAAGAGAAGCCGGGCATGATTAATCTTAAACCGGGCATTTACCGGCATTTTAAGGGAAACGAATACCGCCTTCTGTACACGGCCCGTCATTCCGAAACGCTGGAGGACATGGTGGTCTATCAGGCGTTATACGGCGAGCGCGGCGTCTGGGTCCGTCCTGCCGCCATGTGGCTGGAGGAAGTGGAACGGGACGGCTATCGCGGCCCCCGCTTTCAGTGGGTGCGGGAGGAAGAATAGTCAAAACAGCCACAGCAGCTTTTTTTGCTGTGGCTGTTCCTGTCTTCGCTTTCATGCTATGATAGGGAAAAGAAAGCATCGAGGAGGTATGAGTCCATGATTTTCTGCTTTTCCGGAACCGGGAACAGCCGGTATATCGCCCGGAGGGCGGCGGAGGCCCTGCGGGAGCAGGTGACCGACCTGAACGCCAAGATCAAGGCGTGCGACCATTCGCCCATCCAGACAGGCCGCGACGTGATCGTGATTACCCCAACGTATGCGTGGCGCATTCCCCGCATCGCATCCGACTGGCTCGCTCAAACGGAGCTGACCGGAGCGGAGCGCGTCTGGTTCGTGATGAACTGCGGCAGCGAAATCGGCAATGCGTCCCAATACAACCGGCGGCTGGCGGAGCGGAAGCGGCTGCGCTACATGGGCACGGCGCAGATCGTCATGCCAGAAAACTACATCGCCATGTTCGCCGTGCCGCAGGCGGAGGAGGCCCGGAAGATCGTGGAAAAGGCAGAACCAACGATTGCAGAGGTCGTCGCCCGCCTGAAAAACGGACAGGCCTTTCCCCCGCCTCGAAGCAATCTCTATGACCGCTTCATGAGCGCTGCGGTCAACCCGGTCTTCTACCGCTTCATCGTGAAAGCCGCCGGGTTTCGGGCAACGGATTCCTGCACCGGTTGCGGGCAATGCGTCCGTAAGTGTCCGACGAACAACATTCGGCTCGAAAACGGCAAACCCGTCTGGGGCAAGGAATGCACCCATTGCATGGCCTGTATTTGCTATTGCCCGGCAGAAGCCATTGAATATGGGAAAAAGAGCTTTGGGAAACCGCGCTATCAGTTTGAAAAAATCAAAACCACCGCCCCATTGGTTTAGGCCTGAAAACCACGGCGTGGCTGGCTTTGGCGTCGACGAAATGCAAAAAAACGGGAGCGCTCCGTCAACGCCGCGCGGAAGCGGTTACTGTCCCGCCGTCGCGCCGTCTCCGCTGTCCGCAGGGCTCAGCAGCGCGTCCAGATTGCTGCCGCCTGCCTGCGCCAGCGTGCGAAACACCTTTTTCAGCACGAGCTGGTTTTCTTCGGGTACTTTTTTCAGCGTTTCCCGCACCGCGCCGAAATTTTTCAAAAGACCCATCGGGATCTCCTTCACCCGCTGCGCGCCCGTGGCGGCGACCAATTCAAATAGGGTGTCCACCATCACCTGCCGCTCTTCCGTCGTGCACTGGGCCAGAAAGTCGTGCAGCGTCCGATCGGCGTAGCGGCCGGAGCGGGTCAGGTTGGCCCGGGTCTGGAAACGCGGCCCGCGAATGTGCCACAGGAAGGGATTATGCTGCAAAATGCCTACGCCGTCGCTGTCCACGATGGTATATTCGTCGTGATAATCCAGCAGCATTCCCACGATGGAGGATTCCGGCACGAAGGAGCAGATTCGAGAAGAAATTTCTTCATATTCCGGGCTGCCGGCAGTCTGATCGTCCAACCCGGGGCCATCAAAGCTGTACACGCCCAGCACCTTGGCGCGAACGTCCGCAGGCGAACGCACGGCGGCGTACAGCGCCAGATTGCCGCCCTTGGAGTGGCCGCAGGTGTAGAGCCGTTCAAACTGCCGGGCGGCGGCCGTCAGAAATTCCACCGCGTCGGTCTGGGCGGGCACCGGCGACTCAAAGCCCATGTTAAAGTCCTCCTTCCACCCCACCACGGTGGAATCGGTGCCGCGAAAGGCCGCCACAGCCGTCCTTTCGTCCAGCTGGAACAGTGTGGCGGAAAACTGCTTTTCCCCGGCCGGGTCGAAATGATAGGCGAACTCCTGCACCTGCACCCCGCCGAAGCGCTCGCTCTCCGCCGCCGTCTTCCACAGCTGGCAGCGCTGTTTTTCAGCGTCGTTACGGAAAGCCGCGTCCGGCGGATACAGCTCCGCCGTCAGCTGTGCCAATGTTCCGGGCGTGAATCCGCCCGGCATCCGTTCCAGGGGGCAGTAGGACAAGGTGGCAAAGATCAACAGGTCAACGGCGTTGATGGGGGCGTTTTCGAAGCTCAGGTCGCCGCGCCAGTCCAGATAATCAAACATGAGAGTCAACCTCCTGTTTTTTCCGTTCTCAAAGGCTCTTCCGTCCTGCTATTATAACGGAAAAAACAGGAAATTTGCAACGTTTCACTTTCTTCCTCAAAAGAGAAACACAGTTTTTTAGAAAAATCTTTGCATTTCTTCTCAGGTCATGATATAATGCCTGTGTTGCCCTAGGTAGGGTCATGCGGTACAGGTTCCTTCCCCGGTTGTTCGGAAGCTGGAAACCCAAGACGCAGGTTACTTCACCCAACGGCAAACAGAACAAACCAAATTTGGAGGGAACCAACAATGTTTGAAGACAAGACGCTGGTATGCCGCGATTGTGGCAAGGAATTCGTGTTCACCGCTTCTGAACAGCAGTTCTTCGCTGACAAGGGATTCCAGAACGATCCCACCCGCTGCCACGAGTGCCGCGTTGCTCGCCGTAACCGCGAGAACCCCAATCGTGCTGAGCGCCAGATGTACGAAGTGATCTGCGACGGCTGCGGCTGCACCACCCAGGTGCCTTTCCAGCCCAAGGGCGATCGCCCCGTGTATTGCCGCGAGTGCTTCGAGCGCAATCGCAATCAGCAGTACTAAGAGCTGAAACCAAGAGACCGTTCCGCAAGGAGCGGTCTTTTTTCGTCCCCTCCTTCCCCCGGCGAATGGGCATTGTGCCTTTCCGGGCAACATGCTATAATGAAAGAAAGACGCTCGATTTTGGGCTTGAAGGAGGAGCATTTCATGGCAGAGGCGATCCGAGGAAGCTTTTGTTCCGTCACCGGGCAAGAACTGGAAAAGCGACTGTGGCCCGCAGAGGGACAGCCCAAAGCAGTGGTGCAGTTCGTCCACGGCATGGCGGAGCATATCGACCGCTACGACGCGCCCGCCAAGGCGCTGAATCAGGCCAGTTTCATCGTCGTGGGCCACACTCATCTGGGCCATGGCCAGAACGCCGCGGTGAAGGGCTATTTTGCCGACAAGGACGGCTGGGACGCGCTGATCGAAGACACCAACGCCCTGCGCCGGGAGGTGCAGGCCCAGTATCCCGGCCTGCCCTATTTTCTGTTGGGGCACAGCATGGGCAGCTTTGTGGCCCGCACCTACTGCCTGAAATACGAGGAAGGGCTGGCCGGAGCAATTTTCAGCGGCACCGGCCATTTCGGAAAGGGCATCGTCACGGCGGGAAGCGCTATCGCCGCCATTCAGTGCTTTTTCGGCGGCGCGCAGAAGCCCTGTATGCTGCTGCATCATATGAATTTCTCCGCCAATAATCAGAAGGTGGACAATCCCCGGACCGACAGCGACTGGCTCACCCGGGACGGGGAGCAGGTGGCGAGGTACAAGGCCGACCCGCTGTGCGGTTTCCCCTTCACGGCCCGGGCCTACGCCGATATGTTCAGCGGCCTGCGCCGGCTGTACCCGGAGCACCTCTCCGCCATGAAGAAGGACATTCCCGTGCTGCTCTTTGCCGGAGATCATGACCCGGTGGGCAGCAACGGACAGGGTGTGCGGCAGGTGTATGAGGAGATCAAGGCCGCAGGCGTTCAGGACGTGACGCTGAAGCTCTACGAGGGCGGACGGCACGAGATGCTCAACGAGATCAACCGGGAAGAGGTCTACGCCGACCTGATCGGCTGGCTGAACAGCAAGCTGGCCTGACCCCAAAGAACACCGAAGAAAGAAGGCGGAAGGTTGGAATCCGAGCAGTTAACGGCGGTGGTGCAGGACACCACCTTCCGCAACGATGAAAACGGCTATACGGTGCTGCGGGTCACGGTGGGGCGCACCACCCAGACGGTGGTGGGGCAAATGCCGGAACTAAGCCCCGGCGAAAACGTTACCTTCGAGGGCAGCTGGACGGAGCATCCCGCCTACGGCAAGCAGTTTCACGCTCTCAAATGCACCATCACCCCGCCTACGGGCAAGACCGCCATTGAAAAATACCTTGGTTCCGGCCTGATCCGGGGCATCGGCCCCTCTACGGCCAAGCTGATTGTCCGCCATTTCGGAGAAAACGCGCTGGAAATTCTGGACGAGCACCCGGAACGGCTGACCGAGGTCAGCGGCATCGGCAAGAAAAAAGCCGCCATGATTCTGGAAAGCTACGCCCAGCAGATGGGAATGCGCCGGGTGCTGGTGTTTTTACAGAACTACGGCATCAGCCCCAATCTGGCCATGCGCATCGCCAAATACTATGGTGAAAATACGGTGGAGCTGGTTCGGGAAAACCCTTACCGCATGGTGATGGACATCGACGGCGTAGGCTTTCTGACCGCCGACCGCATCGCCCTGAGCATGGGCATGGATCCTCAGAGCGAGTTCCGCATTCGGGCCGCGCTGTTTTATCTGCTCAGCGAGGCGGCCAACGGTGCGGGCCATACCTACCTGCCCCGAGAACTGCTGTTGGAGCGGGCTGCGGCCATGCTGCACGCCCCCGCGGAGCTGGTGGACGCGCAAATTTCCCACGCGCTGCTGGAAAAAATGATGATCGGCTTTTCCATTCCCGATTGCGAAAACGCCCTTTGTCTGCCTCTGTATTATCTGGCGGAAAGCGAGATCGCCCTGCGGCTGACCCGACTGATGCACGCCCGCCCCTACAAGCGGGTGCAGGGTCTGAACGGACGCATTGCCGAATACGAAAAAGAGACCGGCGTTTCTTTCTCCCAGACCCAGCGTAAGGCGATTCGAAGCGCGGTGGAAGAAGGCGTGCTGGTCATCACCGGCGGCCCCGGCACCGGCAAGACCACCATCATCCGCTGCATTTTGTCCTTGCTGAAGGAGGACAACGACATTCTCCTGTGCGCGCCTACAGGCCGCGCCGCCAAGCGCATGAGCGAGGCCACCGGCGAGGAAGCCAAGACCATCCACCGCCTGCTGGAATACGGCGGCGACAGCGGCGCTTTTGCCCGCAGCGAGGACTATCCGCTGGAATGTGACTGCCTGATCGTGGATGAAATGAGCATGGTGGACGTAACCCTGATGCGGGGGCTCATGCGGGCGGTGCTGCCCGGCACCCGCGTCATTCTGGTAGGCGACGCGGATCAGCTGCCCAGCGTGGGCGCGGGCAACGTGCTCAAGGACATTCTGGACAGCGACGTGGTGCCCTCCATTCGCCTGACGGATATTTTCCGGCAGGATGAAAGCAGCATGATCGTGCTCAACGCCCACCGGATCAACCACGGTGAAATGCCCGTTCTCCGCAGCCGGGACACCGACTTCTTCTTTACCCGCAAGGTGCTGCAGTCCGAAGCGGCGCAGGCCATTTGCGACCTGCTGCGCTCCCGGCTGCCTAAATATCTGGGCTTCCCCAGGGAGCAGTGGCAGGCGCAGGCCACCCGCTGCATTCAGGTTCTGACCCCCACCAAAAAGGGCGACTGCGGCGCGGCCAACCTGAACCGGCTTCTGCAGGAAACGTTGAACCCGGAGCGTCCCGGCGTGGATTCCCTGCTGCACGGCGAGACGGAGTACCGAGTGGGCGACAAGGTCATTCAGACCAAAAACGATTATCAGATCGAGTATACCCGTCAAACGCCCTTCGGCCCCGAAGAAGGGCAGGGCGTGTTCAACGGCGACGTGGGCTATATCGAGCGCATCGACCCAGCGGAGCATATGATGACCGTGCTGTTTGACGACGACCGGGTGGTCACGTACCAGAAGCAGCAGTTGGACGCGCTGGATCTGGCCTACTCCCTGACGGTGCACAAAAGTCAGGGCAGCGAATTCCCGGTGGTGGTGATGCCGGTAGTAGGCGGTCCGCCCATGCTGATGGCGCGGAATCTGCTCTACACCGCGCTGACCCGCGCCCGGCAGCTGGTGGTGCTGGTAGGCCGGGAGGAAGTCATCCGGCAGATGGTGGAAAACGACCACGTGGCCAAGCGCTACACCACGCTGAAAGACCGGCTGCTGGCTGCGGCGCAGCTCGGCCCGGAGGCCTGACAAAATCACTGCCAGAAAGGATATACCATGATTACCGATTGCTACGATATTCAGTCAGAGCCCCTGCTCAGCCTGCGGGATTTTTACGGCGAACCCGGCTGCAAGGTAGAAAAATGCCTGATTCTTTTTTCCAAGCACATCCACCAGCACTTGCTGGTCAACTTCGACTGCGAACCCATCGGCACATTAAACAGCTGCAACGGCAGCAAGACCATTTACCAATTCTGCCACGAGGGCGAAAACATCGGCTTTTACCTGACCGACCTCGGCTCGGCGCTGGCCGGTTCTCTTTGTTACGAAGCCAGTTGGGTAACTGGCGCGAAGAAATTCATCATGTTCGGCTCCTGCGGCAGCCTGGACCGGGAAAAAACCACGGGCAAGTTCATTCTTCCGACGGAAAGCTACCGGGGCGAGGGCTGCTCCTACTACTATGCCCCTCCGGCGGATTACATCCACATCGCCAACAGCGACCGCATGAAGGAAATCTTCGAATCGCTGAACATTCCCCATGTGCAGGGGCGAGTCTGGACGACTGACAGCATGATCCGGGAAACCAGAGGGCTGGTGGCCCAGCGAAAAAGCGAGGGCTGCATCGCCGTGGAAATGGAGCTGGCGGGCGTACAGGCGGTCTGCGATTTTTACCATCTGGAACTCTTTGATTTTCTGGAAGCGGGCGACGTGCTGGAAGACAGCGGCTACGAAGTGGCCGGTCTGCCCGGTGCCAACCACGCTGTGGGCAAATTATACATTGCCCTCGACGTGGCCCATCGAATCTGAAAAACCCGCCGGGATGCAGAAAGCGCTGCGTCCCGGCGGGTTTCGTTTATTCTCCCTTGAAGATCTGGATCAGCAGGCTGCCTTCGCCTGTGCTGAAAGCGTCGATCCGAATGGGGAAATCATAGTCGTTGCGGAAAACAAAGTTCAGCTTGGCGTTGCCAACAGCAGCGTCCTGATGCATGGGCAGGTATTTGGCACAGCCCGGGCCGTGAGGACGGCGGTACAGCACCGTCAGGCCGGAAAGCTGCCGCACAGCGTTGTACAGAGTGGAGCTGCTCTGGCAGGTGCCGCCACCGTAACCCAGCTGGCTGCCGCCGTCGATCAGCACCGGCGCGGGGTGATACCCGTTGGTGCGCTTGTACGGGCCGATCTGCGCGTTGAAATCCAACGATTCCCCGGGCTGCATCACCCGAGTCATCAGCTCACAGCTGCGCACGATATTCAGGCAGCGGCCCTCGTTGCCCTCCTTGCCGGTGTTGTACTCAAAGTAACTGGCAAAGGCCGCGATGGGCGTTTCGGCGCTCAGCGGCTCGTCCGTAGGCGAAACGGGCACCAGATCGGTCAAAAGCGACGCGTCAATATAGCCGTAGGAACGCCAATAGAGGATTTTGGCAAAGCCGTCCACAAATTCCAGCACGGCGATCTTGCTGCCCTTGCCGATCTGAATGGCGTTGATGGGCGCGTTGTTATCGGGAGCCTGATGAACCGGGGCTACGTCGGTCGTGGTCGCCACGTACTGGCTCAGCACCGTTCCGTAAGGCGGCGTGGAGGCCGGGTCGATGGGCACCACGTCCTCGCTGATCCACGTGCGGATGACGTAGCCCACATTGCCGTTGTATTCCGCCAGCACATAGGAGGGATAGACCGCGTAGACCGTGATGGTCTCGCCTTTATTGATGGCGCAGACCACATCGCTTTCGCTGCTCTGCTCCGCCCGCATCCGAATGGTATTGCCGTTGGAGGTAAAGGGCTTGATAACGGCCCGGTACAGCGGCGTCAGGCCTTCGATGCTGGCCCGAACGCCCTGCGCATCCAGTTCCGACACGTTGTCTTCTTCGTCGCTGGCCACGCCTTCGACCTCGATGTCTTCGCCCAGCTGCGGCGGCTCCGCTTCACTTTCCTCGGCCAACGCCATCGTGCAGCACAGCAGCACGCACAGCAGCAGCGCCCAGACCACTTTCCATTTGGAATGATTCATGGATGGTTCCTCCTGAATTGGAAAAATCTGGTTCAGTCTTTTTCCGGTGACGACAGCAGCAGACGGTAAAACCTCCGGGCCCGTCCGTCGTAAGCGGGCTTTTCCACCATGCACTGATACCCAGCCCGTTCAAAATTCCGCCGGGAAGGACCGTTTTCGGGATCGACCGTGGCATAAACCGCATATCCGCCGTTCGTGCGGGCCATTTTTTCAAACAGACGCAGGAACGCGGTATGCATCCCCTGCCCCCGGGCGGATGGACGAACCATCACATCGTGGAAATCAAAGCTGCCGCTGACCGGCTGTTTCAGTGAGGCCGCATAGCTATGACTGCCCCGCAGTTCGCCCGGGGTCAATTCAGCAAAGCCCAGCAGCATTTCGCCGTCAAAATAGGCAAAGCCCTCATCCGCGGAAACCACCTGCAAAAACTCCGCTTCATCGGAAGGAAAATACCAGCGCGGATCCGGCAGCGCCTCCATCACTTCCCGCTGAAGCGCCAGCATCGCCGGTACATCGGCAGGGGTCAAAAGCCGGGGAACAAGGCCGTTTACGGCATAGGCTTTCAAATCTTGGGGCAGTTGCAAAATCGTCGCCTCCTGCAAAAACCAAAAATGCTTTCTTATTATAATCTTTGGAAGCCGGTGCTGTCAAATACGAAGAACTCCCCCTTGCCCCGGCCTTTCAAGCTGATCCGCCTTTTGAATTTTTCTCCAGGAAATTTTACAAAATCTGTTGACAGTTTTGCTTCGTCGTGTTATTATAGCACCACGTTAACGCACTAAAGCGATAACGACGAAAGGAGAAAGAACGATGACGATGTTGAAGAAAGTTTTTGCTTCCCTGCTGGCTTTGGTAATGCTCCTGACCCTTTCCGCCGCTGTGGCCGAGGACAATTCCCTGCAGGCGGTTCTGGACAAGGGAACCTTTATTATCGGTCTGGACGACAGCTTCCCGCCCTTGGGTTACCGGGATGAAAACAACGACATCGTCGGCTTCGATATTGACGTTGCCCGTGCAGTAGCCGAAAAGCTGGGCGTTGAATTTATCGCCCAGCCCATCAGCTGGGAAGCCAAGGAACTGGAGCTTTCCTCCGGCAATATCGACTGCATCTGGAACGGCATGTCCATCACGCCCGAACGGGAGGAAAGCATGGCCATGACCTTCCCCTACCTGAACAATCAGATTGTATGCTATGTCAAGGACGATTCGGACATCACCTCTCTGGCGGACCTGGCTGGCAAGAGCGTAGCCGTGCAGAATGGCAGCTACGCCGAGGAGCTTCTGCTCAGCGACGCTTATGCCGACGCGAAGGCTTCTTTCGCCGACATGCCCGGTTTTGAAGACTATCTGACCGCGCTGATGGATCTGCAGCAGGGCGGCGTGGATGCGGTCATCATGGATCTGGTGGTGGGCGACTACCGCATCAACTCCATGGGCGCCGAAAACCTGAAGGCCGCCTTCCCCCTTGAGGACGACAACTACGGCATCGGCTTCCGCAAGGACGATCTGGCTCTTCGGGACAAGGTGCAGGACATTCTGAAGGAAATGAAAGCCGACGGTTCTCTGGCCGCCATCTCCGAAAAATGGTTCGGCTCCGACATCACCGTCGTTGCGGACTGAGTCCGCTTCCGGACTGCGCGCCGCTGGCGCGCAGGGGCGTAGGGAGACATGAAGCTTGGCCGGGGTTTTACCGCCGTGGCACAACAGGTGCCACGGCTCGCCAGTCTGGCAGGGCGAGTTGCCGCTTGACCCCCGGCAGCCGCCCCATGTTTTACAAAACGCTGCCACATTTTCCCGTTCTCGCGCGTCTTATAAAGGAGCGCAGTTGTCCTTTCCCTTCAGCCCTTCATCAGAATCGAGGTTTTTGCTCATGAGTCCCTTTATTTATCTGGACAACGCCGCCACCACGGCGGTCAGGCCGGAAGTTCTTTCCAAAATGCTACCCTTCTTCACGGAAAAGGCGGGCAATCCCAGTTCCATCCACTCCGCCGGGCGGGAGACTCGCAAAGCGGTGGAGAACGCCCGGCGGCAGGTGGCCGCGGCGCTTCATGCCGAGGCCCGGGAAATTTACTTCACCGCCGGGGGCAGCGAAAGCGACAACTGGGCCATCCGCTGCGCTGTAGCAGAGACGGGCAAAAAGCACGTCATTACCTCCGCCGTCGAGCATCACGCAGTGCTGCACAGCTGCCGCGCGCTGGAACGGGACGGCTTTCGCGTCACCTATCTGCCGGTGGACGAAAACGGTCTGGTTTCCTCGGACGCCGTCCGCCGGGCGCTGACGGACGATACGGCCCTGATCTCCATCATGGCCGCCAATAACGAGGTCGGCACGCTGGAACCCGTTCGAGAGATCGGTCAGATCGCCCGGAAGGCGGGCGTGCTGTTCCACACCGACGCAGTGCAGGCCGCCGGGACCGTTCCCATCGACGTGAACGACTGGAACGCAGACCTGCTTTCCCTCTCCGGCCACAAGTTCCACGGCCCCAAGGGCGTGGGCGCGCTGTACATCCGCAAAGGGACGCGCATACACAATCTCATCGAGGGCGGCGCGCAGGAACGGGGGCTTCGGGCAGGAACGGAAAACGTGCCCGGCATCGTGGGCATGGGCGAGGCCCTTTCGCTGGCCGCCGCCGAGCTATCTGAATACACGGCCCATGTTACCGCGCTTCGCGACCGGCTGATTCACGGAGTACTGTCCGCCGTGCCTGACGCACGGCTGAACGGCCATCCCACCTTCCGTCTTCCCGGAAATGCGAATTTTTCCTTCCCCGGGGTGGAGGGCGAAAGTCTGCTCATGCGGCTGGACTTGGCCGGCATCGCCTGTTCCAGCGGTTCCGCCTGCACCAGCGGTAGCCTGGAGCCCAGCCACGTGCTGTCCGCCATGGGCCTTTCGCCCGATACGGCCCGCAGCAGCGTGCGCTTCTCTCTGGGCCGGGACAATACCGCCGAGGAGATCGACCGGGTGCTGGCCGTCCTGCCCCCCATTGTCGAAGACCTGCGGGCGCGCCTGCGCTCCTGACCCTATCCCTTCCGTTTGTTAAAGAAAGGAATCTCTATGCCGGATATTCATGGAAACATTGAGGGCATCCGCAAAAGCGTTCTGGACGAAATGAAGACCCTATACGACCTCCAGCTGGAGCCGGACGTTTTTCTCCCACAGGAAGTGCTGTCCGCCCTGTGCGGCTGGTCGGCCTCCTTCAACCGGGAGGTGGCCCTGTACGTCACCCGCTACGGTGAGATCGCCGGTATTTTCATCGGCCGGGCGGACGCCATCGACCTGCCCGACCTGCGCCTGCGCCGCAGCCAGCGGCGCTTGAGCATGATCCGCTGCATCCACACCCACCCCAGCGCCACGGGCCAGCTCAGCGACGTTGACCTGAGCGCCCTTCTGTCCATGCGTTTTGACGCCATGTGCGCCGTGGGCGTGAACGCGGAGGGACAGCCCACCAGCACCCAGTGCGCGTTTCTGGATCAGCATGCCTCCGCCGGGTATGTGCTGACGGAGCTGCTGCCCACCCGCCGTCTGCCCCAGCAGGACTGGCTGGATCATATCCAACAGGCCGACGCGGCCTATCTGGCCGAGGAGGAAAAACTGCAAAAAGTTCATGAGCGGGCGATCCTGGTAGGCATTGAAAGCGAGGAATCGCTGGACGAACTGGAGGAACTGGCCAAGACCGCCGGAGCCGAAACCGTGCTGCGGGTGCTGCAGAAGCGCCCCTCCCCCGATACCGCCTTCTGCATCGGCAAGGGCAAGGCCGAGGAGCTTTCCCTTCGCTGTCAGGCCGTTCAGGCCGATCTGGTCATCTTTGACGAAGTCCTCTCCGGGGTCATGCAGAAAAATCTGGAAGAAGTGCTTCACATCAAAGTGGTGGATCGCACCGCGCTGATCCTGGATATCTTCGCCGCCCGGGCTTCCACCCGGGAGGGCAAGCTGCAGGTGGAAATGGCCCAGCTGAAATACCGCAGCCAGCGTTTGCTGGGGCAGGGGCTGGTGCTGAGCCGTCTGGCCGGCGGCATCGGCACCCGGGGCCCCGGCGAAAGCAAGCTGGAGGTCAACCGCCGCCGCATTCGGGAACGGCTCACTGACCTGCGCCGGGAGCTGGACGAAATGGAGAAGCAGCGCACCCTCCGCCGCCAGAGTCGGGAAAAGGGAGGCGTGCCGGTGGTGGCGCTGGTGGGCTACACCAACGCGGGCAAATCCACCCTGTTCAACCGTCTCACCGGCGCGGACGTATACGTGCAGGATCAGCTGTTCGCCACGCTGGACAGCGTCAGCCGCCCCGTGAACCTCCCTCATGGCACCAAAGCCCTGCTGGTGGATACCGTTGGCTTTATCCGCAAGCTGCCCCACGAAGTGGTGGAGGCCTTCCATGCCACGCTGGAAGAAGCCCGGCTGGCCGACGTGCTGGTGCTGGTGTCCGACGGAGCCGACCCCCAGCTGCTGGCCCGCCGCCATACCGTGGGTCAGGTGCTGGACAGTCTGGGCGCTACGGAGGCCCCCCGTATCGACGCCCTGAACAAATGCGACCTGCTCTCTCCCTCCGCCGACGTGCTGCCCGGCGCGCTGCCCATCAGCGCCGCTACGGGCCAGGGGCTGGACGAGCTGCTGACCGCCGTCGAGGACGCGCTGGACGCGGGCACGGAGGAAGTCTCCCTGCTGGTCCCCTTCGCCCGTTATGCCCTGACGGACAAGCTGCGCCGCCTTGGCAGCGTCCTTTCGCAGGAACACACCGCCGAGGGCGTGGTGCTGCGCTGGCGGGCCGAAAAGGCAAATGTGGATTACGCCCTCCGGGAAGGGGCTGTACTCCTTGAAACAGAAAGAAAATAGTTGCTATATTATTACAAAAATGATACAATAATTATAGTGTGTCCCTGTTTCCCGGTGGCTCTTTCCCGGGGCTGCCGAAGAAAGCACAGACAAAATTTTCGTTTCCAGTTGGAAAGGGTGTGAGGAATCGTGGTGCTGGGAAAAATGCTTTCCATCGTCCTGACCGGCGCAGCGCTGCTTTCCGGAAGCAAAAATGCCGCCCTGCCTGAAAAAGATATCGGCGGCACCATTTTTCTGGTCAATCGCCAGCACGTCATCAGTGAGCAGTACGTCCCTGAACCCCTGCGCAAAACGCAGGTCTACGGCATGTCCCAGAGTATGCGGGAAGACGCGGCCACGGCGCTGGAGGAGCTGTTTCAGGCGGCGCAGTCCGAGGGCGTCAAGCTGTCCAGCGTGTCCGGCTACCGCAGCTATTCCAAACAGTCTCTGCTTTATGACCGCAAGACCAAACGCACCGGCAGCGAAACGGAGGCCGACAAACTGGTGGCCCGTCCGGGGGCCAGCGAGCACCAGCTGGGTCTGGCCATGGATCTGGCCACCCGCAACAGCTCGACCCTGTCCGAAAAATTCGGCTCCACTCCCGAAGGCCAATGGGTGTACGCCAACTGCCAGCGGTTCGGGTTCATCGTCCGCTATCTGAAGGGCTACGAGGACGTGACCGGCTACAGCTTCGAGCCGTGGCACATCCGCTACGTAGGCCCGGAGCACGCCGAGGCCATCGCCGCCTCCGGCCTTCCCTTTGAAACGTATCTTTCCGGCTGGAAGCTGGAACTTTATGATTATCTGCTTCATCATGCTACGAACTGAGGTGCTCCCATGAGGAATTTCCGACGCGTTTTGCTGGTCTGTCTCCTGTGCCTGATGCTGCTCCCCGTTTCCGCCCTCTGTGAAGACGGCGTAGCCATGGGCGGCTCGGAGGTGAAAGAGCCGGAGGTCCGCTGGACCTACGGCGTTTCGCTGACGGCTCTGCAGTCCCCCTATCTCATTCTGGTCAACGAGCAGAACCCGCTGGATAAGACCTTCGAGCCCTCTCCCCTGGTGAAGATGACCAGCGTCAAGCGGGCCACCTCCGCCACCATCTACCTGCAGGAAGCCTGCGCCAAGGCGATCGAGAAGATGTTCGCCGCCGCTCTGGAGGTGCAGGAATACACCTACACCACCGTCAATTCCAAGGGTGAGGAAACAGAGCACACCGCCAGCTATCCAAACGGCATGGTGCTCATGCTCAAGAGCGGCTACCGCAAGTACGGCACGCAGGCCACCATCTACCAGAACTATCTGGCCCGCAATAACGGCGTAGACGACGGCTATGTCAACAAGCCCGGCGCCAGCGAGCACCAGAGCGGCCTGTGCTGCGACATCCTCAACCGGGACTACGCCACCCGGGAATATATGACGCAGGATTTCAAATACACCCCCGAAGCCCAGTGGATGAAGGAAAACTGCGCCCAGTTCGGCCTGATCCTCCGCTACACTGAGGACGGCGAAGCAGCCACCGGCATCAAATTCGAGCCTTGGCACTTCCGCTATGTGGGGCGGGAAGCCGCCGGTTACATCAGCTCCACCGGCATGTCGCTGGAGGCCTTCACCGAGGAATGGCAGGCGGCGCTGGCGGATTTCGAGGCCCGGGGGGGCGACGTGAAGGCCCAGCTGGCCTACGAAGAGAGCACCAAGAACGCCCCGCCCGCCAGCTATGTGCTGGACGAGACCGGCGAGGACGGCGACGCGGAGATTTCTCTGGTTTTCTGATGAACAAAGGACGCGAGGGAACTTGAAATGGGCAAAATGATTGCGATCACCAACCAAAAGGGAGGCGTGGGCAAAACCACCACCGCCATCAACCTGACCGCCTGTCTGGCAGATGCCGGCAAAAAGGTCCTTCTGGTGGATCTGGACCCTCAGGGCAACTCCACCAGCGGTCTGGGTCTGCAGGCAGGTTCCACCTCGATCTATGAGGTGCTGATGGGTCGTGCGCCGGTCAACGCCTGCCTGAAGCACACCGCCGTCAAGGGATTGGACATGCTGCCTGCCGACATCCGTCTGGCCGGTGCCGAGCTGGAGCTGGTGGATCTGGATCAGCGGGAATATCGGCTCAAGAGCGTCCTCATGGGGCTGGAACGCAATTACGATTTCGTCTTTGTGGACTGCCCGCCGTCCCTAAGTCTCCTTACCCTCAACGCCCTCACCGCCTGCCAGCGGGTGCTCATCCCCATCCAGTGCGAGTATTACGCGCTGGAAGGCGTATCCAGCCTGATGAACACCATCAGCCGGGTAAAGCATACCTTCAATCCCTCCCTGGAGATCGAGGGCGTGCTTTTGACCATGCTGGACGGGCGCACCAATTTGAGCCTGCAGGTGGTGGAATCCGTCAAGAAGCATTTCCGGGATAAGGTCTTTTCCGTGGCCATCCCCCGCAACGTGCGTCTGGGCGAAGCCCCCAGCCACGGCGTTCCCATTCATCTTTACGATCCCCGCAGTCAGGGCGCGGAAAGCTACCGCCAGCTGGCGCAGGAGATCATCCGCCGCAATCGGTAAGGATTGCCGGCCGCAAAGGAGTCAGTGAAAACCATGAAGCGTTCCGGATTGGGACGGGGACTGGACGTCCTGCTGCCCCAGAATGACGAGCTTTTCCAAACCGTGGTGCAGGAGATCGCCATTGACGACATCGACCCCAACACCGCCCAGCCCCGTAAGGATTTCGATAAGGAAGCGCTGGAACAGCTGGCGGAAAGCATCCGCTCGGCGGGCGTTCTCTCCCCCATTCTGGTGGTGCAGGACGGAATGCGCTACCGCATCGTAGCCGGCGAACGCCGTTACCGGGCTTCCCGGCTGGCGGGGCTTTCCACCGTTCCCTGCATCGTCCGCGACCTGACCAACGAGCAGCAGATGGAGGCCGCCCTGATCGAAAACCTTCAGCGGCAGGATCTGAACCCCATCGAAGAGGCTGAGGGCTACAAAACGCTCATTGAGACCTATCACATGACGCAGGAGGACGCCGCCGCGACGGTCGGCAAGTCGCGCCCCGCCGTCGCCAACGCCATGCGTCTGCTCACGCTGGACGAGAGCGTGCGCGAGGCGGTGAAGGACGGCAGGCTGTCCGCGGGCCACGCCCGCGCACTGCTCCCCCTCCCTGCCGCCAGGCAGCGCGAGGCCGCGGAGACCATTGCAGCGCAGGGACTGAGCGTCCGCCAGACTGAGGCGCTCGTCAAACGCCTGACGGCGGAAAAGAAGGAGCGCGAGCCGTCCATCGAGGAGATCACGCACAAGCTGCACGCCCACATCGCGGAGGAGGAGCTGGCCCAGTCGCTCGGCCGCGGCGTAAAGATCGTGGCGGGCCGCAAGAAAGGCCGCATCGAGCTGGACTATTACGACATGGACGACCTGAACGATCTGCTCGACGCGCTCGGCACCCTGCAGCAGCGCAAAAACGGAGGAACCAAAAAGTGACCGATTTCATTCACGAAGCACCGCCGCCGGAGAACCCGAAGCCCGCGGCTCCCGAAAAGCCGACCAGTGAAAAGGAGCGGCAGAAGCGCGTTTACGCTTACATTGCCGTGCTGTTCACCGTCGCCTTCATCCTTATCCTGTGGTCGTTTTTAGCGAACCACCGCTCGAACCAGCAGGTCATCGACCAGCTCAAGGGCAGCACGAGCATGATGCAGTCTACGCTCGAACAGAACGCCAAGCTGGAGGACGAGGTCAAGGCGCTGGAAACGCAGGTCGGGGAGCTGGAGCAGACGCTCGCCGAAACCGAAGACGCGCTGAGCGCGGCGCGGGAAGAGACGGAAAAGTACCGTGCGCTCTACGAGGAGCTTGCCGGCGAGGAAAGCGGAACGCCCTGACGGCAAGCCGCGCTTCACCGGTATACGCACCCTTTCATGCGATATTATGATAGCGAGGTAGAAAATCATGCTGGATATTCGATTTATTCGTGAAAACCCCGAGCTTGTGCGGGAAAACATCAAGAAAAAGTTTCAGGACGCCAAGCTCCCCCTCGTGGACGAGGTACTGGAGCTGGACGAGAAGAAGCGCGCCGCCATCACCGAGGCGAGCGAGCTGCGCGCCCAGCGCAACACGCTGAGCAAGCAGGTCGGTATGCTGATGGGACAGGCCAAGAAGGACCCGAGCAAGCTCGAGGAGGCCGAGGCCATCAAGGCCAAGGTCAAGGCGCAGGCGGAGCGTTTGGCGGACGCAGAACGCGCACAGGAAATCACAGAACAGGTTTTGAAGAATCTGACGGACAGCGGAGGCAAGGCCGTGAAGGATATTGCGGTGGAGCTACAAAAGGCGCTGAACGGATTGAAGCTATAAATTGCGGGGCGTTCGCCTTGCGGAGGAAAAGCCTCTGCGCGGTGCGCCCCGATTTTTATATTATCCCCTGTTCCTGCCTTGGAACGGGCGTTTAACTCTGCGCCTGTTCTCAACAGTTGAGGAAACGCAGGAATGAAAACAAAAGAGAAAGAAGAAGGGACGGCGTTCGTGCTACGGCAATGCTTCCTCTGCGCGTCCTGCGCCCGAGGGGAATTGTCTGCTTTCCCTTTTTCTTTCTCTATTGAACGAAGGGGGCGTTTCCGCTTGCGGAAACGTCCCCCATTATATTATTTTTATCCTATCCCCTACTATATTTTATACTATTTCTTTATTGCGCGGCGGTCTGCTCTCTTCAGCAGGTGGCAGGGGCGTTCGCAAAACGGACGGGAAATCCGCTGGGCGAACGGTTCAAAATACGAACTCTTCAGGCTCCTGCGGTCGCGGTTCGGCTTGAGGCGTGGGCCGTGGCACTTCATAAAAATCATAGCAGTTGCCTTTGTTCCAAACCAAATAGCCCTTATCAATCATTTTGTTTACATAGGTGTGGAATGTGGTTTTGCGAATGCCCGCGTCCTTTTCCGCGTCCTCCTGCGACAAATTAAAATTATAGCCGTCGCGATTGGAGGCGAAATAGAGATAGAGCTGAAGCCCATAGGGCGTTAAATCCTTATTTGCGCGCTTCCAATGCTCATTTTTGATACACAGGAAATCTTTCGCCGCTTTTTCGCGGTGAACGGTGATATTCTTCTAAAACGGGTGCGATGTTGGCATAATTCAATACATTCCTTTCAAATATTCAAAAATCGTAGCCATTGCAGGCAAGCGATGCCTTTATTTCCTTGTTTCCCGAGGAACCGAACACATCATCCGCGCCGTAAATATCAATTTCCGCAATTTGGTCGCGCAGATACTCAAAATAGCGGTATTCTTCCATCAGACGATGAACCAGCGCGTTTATTCTGCGCTGTGTTTCGGCGTATTCCCTGCGGA
>ERZ825137.1671-NODE-1671-length-27808-cov-4.369726_pt1 | contig 27808 bp, 18 predicted proteins | sample MGYA00519873_ERZ825137 | MGnify/ENA primary metagenome ERZ825137 (study PRJEB31778, sample SAMEA3449190) | human gut metagenome | biome: human gut; feature: human-associated habitat; material: faeces | place: United Kingdom | collected 2010/2012 ...
GAAGCAAAATGGAATATTTGACAGAATTAAAGGGATATGGCTTGGAAATTATGATGGAAGTGTAGCTATAGAAAAAATATTAATAGATACAATAGGAAATGAATATAAATTTCCTATAATAAAATCAAATAATTTTGGACATATAGACAGAAAAACAGTTATACCAATTGGTTGCCGAGTTTGCTATTTAAATATGATGTGAACGAGGATTTCAAAATTCGCGCTTCCTTTACCGAAACTCTTTCTCGTCCGAAGTACTCGGCTTTGATACCGTGCGTGAATTACAGTGTGGCCGATGAAGAAGCCACTATAGGTAATCCGAATCTGAAGCCGACCACTTCTTACAATTTCGATTTAAGCGGGGAGTATTATTTCAAAAGTATCGGTCTGGTAAGTCTTGGCGTGTTCTACAAAGAAATGCGTGATGTGATTGTTGACGAGGTGTGGAAGGGAGAGTCGGCCGAGATTCCGGTCACTGCCGGTCGGGAGTATGAAATAACAAAACCTATCAACGCTTACGATGCCGATCTTATCGGTCTGGAATTCGCTTATCAGCGCGATTTCAGTTTCATTACCCCGGCTTTAAAGTGTATCGGCTTCTACGGAACCTATACCTATACGCACAGTAATACAAAGGATCATAGGTTCGAACACCGTAGGTTGGCCGATGGTGAAAAAGTAAAGATGATAGGTTCGCCTGAACATACGGCAAACGCTTCTCTTTATTTCGAGAAACAGGGAATAAATGTGCGTCTTTCTTACAATTACTCTTCCGACTTTATCGATGAAATGGGTAAGAGTGCGGAACTCGACCGTTATTATGGCGCTGTGAACTACTTAGATTTGAATGCGAGCTATACCTTCGGCAAGAGGTTCAAAACGACAATTTATGCCGAGGCAACGAACTTGTTCAACCAACCGTTGCGTTATTATCAGGGAACGAAGGATCGTACTATGCAGGCAGAATATTATGGGGTGCGTGTAAATGGGGGTGTTAAAGTAACATTTTAAGAGGTATCTAATATAAGTGAATCCGGGCTTTTCGTGCCTCATGGGAGAGTTTAAGTTGCCGATCGTTCCGAAAGACCTTTAAGGGAAATAGTTTACCGGTCGGCAACATTCCCACTCTTTTATTTTCGAATGAAAAGATTACTTCCGAAGTTGACGGATAAAAAAGAAGATAAGTCTTACAACTTAATAAAAACAGAAATAACAATGAAAAATTTACGTAGATTTTTAGTAGGAGTTATAGTCGCTCTCATTGCGATGTCAGGTTTTGCCCAAACCGCTACAGAATGGAAAGCCTTAGAGGGGGATATTGTTTTGTATATGGCCAATGACTTAGGCCGGAATGGGTATTACGATCAAAAGACTATTGCAGATTTGATGGGACGGATGGCCGAGGAGGTTGGCCCGGAATGTGTGATTGCAGCAGGGGATGTACATCACTTTGAAGGAGTCCGCTCCATAAACGATCCTTTGTGGATGACTAATTACGAATTAATTTATTCGCATCCTGAGTTAATGATCGATTGGTTTCCGATTCTAGGTAATCACGAATACAGAGGCAATACACAAGCTGTATTGGATTATACAAATGTGAGTCGCCGTTGGTCGATGCCACACCGTTATTATACCAAGGTTTTTAATGAAGACGGTACGACCGTACGGATTGTTTTTCTGGATACCACTCCGTTGATTGATAAATATCGTACGGAGTCCGATAAATATCCCGATGCTTGTAAACAAGACATGCAAGCACAACTCGATTGGCTCGACACTACTTTAAAGAATGCAAAGGAAGATTGGGTAATTGTGGCAGGCCATCATCCCATCTATGCGGAAACACCGAAAGATGGCAGTGAGCGTGCCGATATGCAAAAGCGAGTAGATACGATTCTTCGTAAATATAATAATGTAACGATCTACGCTTGCGGACATATCCATAACTTTCAGCATATCCGTATTGCCGGAAGCGCTATTGATTATGTAGTGAATTCTTCTGCTTCGTTAAGCCGTAAAGTGAAACCGATTGAAAGTACTGTTTTTTGCAGCCCTGAGCCAGGTTTCTCTATCTTCTCTATTGATAAGAATGTACTTCGCATGCATCTAATTGATAAAAACGGCAAGGTGTTACATACAATTACTCGTACAAAATAGCCTTTTCTCTGAAAATAAGTCGTTCGCAGTTTCCATGTTTAAAGGACTATTCCTTGTACAAAATGGGCTATTCTTTCTTTGATAGACTTAAATAGGACGGTCTTATTGTTTGGTTTAGTAAACCATAGGTATAAGTCTGCTCTCTTTAAGGAAAGGTAAAACGTTATATCCTTTTTTGTTGGACTTGACTTAAGGAAGAAACGGTTTACACCAGGTTGACAAACAAGCGGGTGTGAACCGTTTCTATATAAAGTCGCGGGTGAAAGATTCATTATAAAGAAGAATGCCGGAAGTTAGAATCATTTACAAGTGCAAAAACGCGGAAAGTACTCCTTTTCTTTCTCCGTTCATTTTTGCCTAAACGAACGTTCGTTTGGAGAACAATGAACGTTCGTTTTCCTCTGAATGAACGCTCGTATTTATTTTGTCGTAAGATAAGGAGAAATAGTCTGTATAGAGATAGGTAAGTTATATTTACATAGACGTCTATTAAATCATAACTGAGTTGCTGAGAGGTTAAGTTCGTTTAGGGGTTAGTTTAGAGCCGGTACGAGACAAGTACTTTGTAAACCTTCGAGAATGGAAAGAAGACGGAATTCACAACTACGTGTCCAGTAAACAAACTCTTTGTTTGGATGATATGTTTTGGCAAAATCTTGTAGAGTATCCAAGTCGAATGTGTTCGAAATGATTCCGGCTCCGGCACGCATCGCATCATAACCGTTACAGTCCTGCTCGATATGGGCGGGAACCATCAGTACAGGTTTGCCCAAATACATGGCTTCGCAGATAGATTCGAATCCGGCAGTGGAAGCATATGCTTTGCAACGACTCATCATATCGAGGAACTTTATATCGTTTATCCGATGGAATGTCAGCGTATCGTCTATTTGTGTTTCTTCTTCCACATCGTTACGGTCCCAGAAAAATTGCAGGCAGGTTTGCGGTTGGCGATTATGATAATCATGAACGTTTTCTGCAAATCCGGCATTAACCATGTAACCTAGAATAAAGTCTTCTTGTTTGGGTTGATAATTAAATACTTCTTTGCGCAACAAGGGTGGTATGACGATAATGTTGTTCTTCTTGTCTTCTCCCATGTTATAGAAAGAGAGAGCCAGACGGGCACGGCTACGGATACTGGTCATGCGAGTGAAGAAACGCAGTAATGCCAATTCCGTAGGTTGTTTATCAGGGAATCCGAATTTGGAATGTAAGAACAGGTATTGATGTCCGATGCATATGTAAGGTATATGGGGAGGCATAAAAGTGTAAGTGAGCCCGGTTAGTAGTTCGTAAAAATTGATGACGGTTTCGGCTCCGGATTCTTCAATACGATGTTTGATAAACAGCATACTATTGATGTATTCTGGAGATTTTAATATATTATAAAGGATACTTCGTCCTAGCTTTACCCGTTTGTTTTGCGGGGTAGGGAGAAAGTTGGGACTCATAAACCGTTTGATTTCGGCATGAACATTCTGTTTGAAGAAGTTCGGTAACGAGCGCGAAGAACTTTTTCCCACTAGAATTTCCACAACTTCGTGTCCGTTACGTAATAACATGTCTTCTAGAGTGAGCGCTTGCGTCAGATGTCCTCTGCCTTCACCTTGTACAATAAACAAGAATTTCATATACTGTGCGTTATTAAGTTTAAATAAAATGCTGTAACTGTCTTATACAGTCATAGTTTCGAAAGAGAGAGTATCCTTATGAAACAGAAACAAAAGAACTACTGTTATTTAATTTAAATGATGCAAGTTTTGCTAATCAGGAGTAACAGAAACTATCATTTTATTTAGAGTTATTTCACTTCACTCCGTTAAGAGTTTAAGCTTTATACCTTAGCAAAACACCGGCATGACTTTTGGTTTTTACTATTTAAAGATGCTTTCGGTAAAAATTCAGTTATATTCTTCTACCAAGTACATACCTTCCACGTATCCGTTAATGTTTTCAATAAGTTTATCTAAGGCCTCTTCGAGTGTGGCTGCATACGTTTTACATTGCGCATTGCACCGGAAGTAGGCGAAATAACCTCCATCCTTACTCGGTTCGATAACATAATCTAAATTGTTCATAATTGCTTTAATTTTAAAAGATTGTTATGTATATTAATTTCAAAACATATCGTTGTTGAACGATGAGTTTCAAATGGCTTCTGAAGAGTGGAGTCCGGTCTGCTCTTCACTGAAAGCCCTTCTGTATACGTAACAACCGACCAGCTTCCTTGTTCATCTTCTACCAATGCAGTGAGGCTCTCTACCCAATCACCGGAATTCAAATAATGTATACCGTTATAATATTCGTTGGTTGCCTGATGAATATGTCCGTAAATAATACTTTCGCATTTCTTTTTTTTGGCAAACATAACCAGTTCGTACGTTTGTCTGCTGCTGAGATGAAAGTATAATCGGGAACAATAGAGATGTTGGAGAGGATGAAAGGCATATGAAGCTGCCAGCCGTCAATGATGTCGCCGTTTAAAATAAACTGTTTGTAGTTTACATGTTTTAAGAAATAGGTTACTTCTTTTATTTTGGAGTCTTCCGAATCAAGGTGAATGTCAAAGAGTCCTATCGTGGAATAATGTTTGCGTAAATTCATATTTAAATCCTATATTTCTTATCATTACAAAATTCGTTGTTTTATATTGCTGTTGAATAACAACGGTATGAAGAAACGATTAAATCAGGAAAAGAATACTTTATTACTATATCCGCAATATATTGAGTAAAGACAAAATTTTAGAATAATGAATGTGGCTGAGTAACTAAAGAAAGGGGATACCGATTTGGGATGAATACGAATCAGAAGTTAAAGGAATAAGGGAGATTTTCTTCTTTAGAAGCTATGATTTGGCAGCCTAACAACTTTTGATAACTTTATAGTTCATTGCGAAACGTCTTTATCGTAATCTTCCCGAGAAGTCATGTTTTGCTGTAATATATAAATTTAAGTTTATTCGAAATAAATGCTTTCTGCTATGCTGTCCAGCTCTTCTTTTGCGGCTTCGTCTTGCGCTATCATCACCACGCCGAAATAACGGAGCTTGGCTTTATCGAAATAATAAAACACGGTTTGAGTTGTGTCGAAACCATCACTTCCTGTAACCATAAAATGTTGCGGGTTACTTACTTTATCCATAAACAAGCCGTTGATGATGACTTTCTCATGTATATAGTCTTCAGAAGGTTCGCCCCGTTTGTTGCGGGGAATGACAGGCGTCATGGCACGGATCCGTTTGAACTCTTCTTCCGAAGTGGTAGTTTGGCAGACTATTGTCATCCAGCTTACTCCGTTGGTGAGTTTGAAAAAGGCACGTTGATCTTCAACGATTTGCCAGTTTGTCGGGTAGCGACAACTGAATCCGGTAATGGTATCCGTGTAAAGTATCCAAGTGTCTGTATCACTTATAGGAGTAAATGCCGGAATTTCCGGTTCGGCAAGGTTTTGATTGACGGAAAGGGAAGCATCCAGTTCCTCATCGGAAATCTTGCCTGCCATCCATTTTTGTAACATACCGCTGTCCCAAGCTTCACGATGTAGAGCATAATAGCGTGAAGTGGAATGTATTCTTTCTGCCATGACCAGAATGAAAATTAAAAATAAAGCTCCTTCTCCGATGAAGGAGTAGGGTCTCTTCAAACCTTTGTCTCTTTGCTTGTCTGCCAATACATAGAACGAACCTATTAGAAATCCACTTGTCAGACCGCCGATATGAGCAGCATTGTCTATAGCCGCATTTCCCATGCCTTTTAATAAGTTATAAGCTAGGAAGATACCGATGCTATAAAGTAGGGCATAACGTTGTGCCCGTTCGATACAGTGAAAGAACAGGTAGGCAAGAAAGATTCCGTAGAAACCGAAGATGGCTCCCGATGCACCGACACTTATCGTTTCGGGATGGAGGAAGAGACTGCTTGCGGAGGAACAGATTCCTGTAAGCAAGTAAGCGGCAAGCGTGCGTAGTTTGCCGATAAGCGGTTCCAGATAGACTCCGATAAATAGTAAAGCATACATATTCATGGCTATGTGTATGATGCCGAAGTGGAGGAAGTTACAGGTCAGTGTGCGCCACCAGTCACCGGTAAGTGTCAAAGGTCCAAAGTTACCTCCCCATTGAAGAAGTTCCACAGCTTCGGGTGAAAGGAGGCTGATACCGCTGATAGCCATGGCTATGAAGATGAATACGTTGATATTGAGCAGTAAAGGGATGGCAAAGAAATCTTTGTGGGGAATAAACATGGAGAAGAAAGGGATGCTCTTTTCGGGCAAGGATATATTTGCTGTTTCCTTCCGCTCTCTTTCCTGCAAACTTTCTTCCAGATTCTTCACCATTTTCTCTATTTCTTCCCGAGGTGTAGAAATAAGAAACGTTTGTATGGCTTGGTGTAATCGTTGTATATTTTTACGATTCCGTCCGTAATCGATAATTTGCAAACCAGTGCAACAACTTGACAACGTTACCTCTTTCGGATGTTCGGGTTGCAAAGTAAGAGTTATTTGTTCGCCATATGACCAAACATTGATACCGGTGTAAAATGTAATACCGGTGCGGGACAGCTTATCTACCTTCCAGTTGAGCCGGATAGATACTTCGAGTGCCGCCAATATGATCTGCATAGGATTTGCATTTTCGAAATGTAAGATACAATCGTAGTGTGGTTTTATTCCAAATGCCATAGTTTTATGTCGTATTGAATCTTTTTCTTTTTATGAAAAGACGGTCAAAGATATAAAACAATCCGGATGAAACTAAATGATCGGTGACTTTTCAGAAGGTTTAATTTAGTATGATTTATTTTGGGATATCCAAATAAGAATTTTATTATAGATATCCACCTTTTGAAGCATGTAACTGTTGAAAGGAACAACGTGAAAGAAAGTTTGTGAGAATTGGGGGAGATTAATAAAATGTGGATTAACGCAGATGATTACAAATTGAGATGACACTGCTATACATGCTGCGTTAATCCGTATTTTGAAATTTAAACGCCGATAATTGAAGAAATAGAACGGATAGAGCTGTATCGACACATTATTAGTTATTTGAATAACTTTACTAGTTATGAGTGCTCACATTATTAGTTATTTTTGGTCCATATTTCTTTTAAAAAGTCAGGTTAATCGGTTACCTTTTCCTCCTCATCCATATTTTTTACAATTTCTTCGCATGGAGCCTCCTTATACTTGGAAGCCAAGTCTTTAATAATACCGTCTGCCAATCCGAAAGTGGGTACGAGAATTGATTCAGCCTGTACGCTTCGGGCAATATTTAAGAATAGTTCAGCTGCCGGTACGATGACATCCGCGCGGTCGGGCTTCAGCGAGAAGACTTCCATACGTTCGGCTACACTTTGCTTACTCAAATGGTCGTAGAGCTTTTCCAAGGCGGCTACTGGTAGCCGGTCTTTCCGTTTGTCGCGTTTACTGGCTATGCGGTATAACTTGTTAATGTTTCCGCCCGAGCCGATGATAGTGATATCGGAATATCCGGCAGTAATGTTCTCCAAGTCCTGTTTCATTTCGAGTAACACATTGTTTCTTACCGTTCCGCTAAGCATGCGTAGAGTGCCCACATTATAAGAGGTGGAGGAGATGCGCTCTTTGTTACTGATAAAACTGATTTCCGTACTTCCTCCGCCTACGTCGACATACAGAAAGTTTCCCGGTCCGGTGGAAGCTTCGATATGATTGTCGTAAATAATCCGAGCTTCTTCCTGTCCGGAAATAATATCTATCTTGATACCTGTCTTACGTCCAATTTTCTTAATAATTCGTTTACCGTTTTTCGCATCTCGCAAAGCTGAAGTGGCACAAGCCCTATATTCTACCACATCATGAATTTTCATTAATTGGTTGAAGGCTTTAATCATCCGTAGGAAATGTTCTTCCTTTGTTTCGGATATTTTGCCTTGCCCAAATACATCTACTCCCAATCGGAGAGGAATGCGCAGAAACATTACTTTAGTCAAACGGGTGTTTCCATCCAGGTCTTTATCGAGGTTCTTTATTAACAATCGAGCCGCATTGGAGCCGATATCGATGGCTGCCAAGTTTACATTTTCAATGTTTATCATATTATTCTTTTTCTTGGTTTAAATAATAATCATAAAGTGCTTCTTGAGAACGGAATAGAGCTTCTGTACCGTTTCCCCAAGGGCGGTTCTCTCCACTGCCGTCCACAATGCGTCCTTGCATGGTATCTTGCAGTCCGAACTCTATCACCCTTTTCAAATCTTTCTTGATATCCGGTTCGTATACCGGAGCAAGTACTTCAATGCGATGGTCAAGGTTGCGGGGCATCCAGTCTGCCGAACCGATGTAATATTTCTCTTCTCCTCCATTTGCGAAAATTAGGATACGTGAGTGTTCCAGATAACGGTCGATAATGCCGTTAATATGAATGTTTTCACTTACTCCCGGTACTCCGGTAACCATAGAGCAGTTTCCCCGTACCAGCATATCGACAGGCACCCCGCAGGTAGAAGCTTCGTATAGCTTTTCAATGATCTCCATATCGGTAATATGATTAATCTTGGCCATTATATAGGCAGGTTTACCGGCATGTTTGTTTTTGATTTCCGTATTGATAAGGCGGATCAGTTTTTTTTTCATTTCGTTGGGCGATACGAGCAGTTCTTTAAATTTAACCGGCAGATAAGGTTTCTCGATGAAATCGAATACGGCATCTACTTCTTTTACGATAGGACGCCGTGCCGTCATAATTAAATAGTCGGTATACGTGCGGGCATTCCCTTCGTGAAAATTACCGGTACTGATGCAGGCAATGTCTCCGTTGCGTGTACTGATATGTGTGATTTTAGAATGTATTTTTAATCCTTCCACCCCGAACACAACATGAATGCCGGCGTCTTGCATTTTCTTGGACCAGTCGATGTTGGATGCTTCGTCGAAACGTGCCAGCAATTCGATAACTACAGTTACTTTTTTCCCATTTTGCGCCGCACCGATAAGTGCTTTAACTACTTTAGAATCTTTTGCTACGCGGTAAAGGGTTGTTTTGATACTTTTTACTTCTTTACTGATGGCAGCTTCACGCAACAGTTGAAGATAAGCATCGAAACTATGGTATGGCACATGAATAAAACGGTCGTGTTCACGAACAAGTTTGAGCAAACTTTGGTGATTGAACTCCTTTTTATGTATCGGTTCCCATTGCGGATATTTTAAATCTTTTCGTCCGCAGTCGGGGAACTTCATAAAATCCTTGTGGTTATGGTAGCGTCCGTTTGATAGAATCGTATCCAGTTTATCGATACTCAGTTTCTCCATTACTCGTTTTATAAGGTCTTTAGGCATCGACGAGTCGAAGAGTACGCGAATAGGTTCTCCTTTTTTCCGGCTTTTTACTCCTTTTGATATTTTTTGCAGCATCCCGTTACGTAGGTCTGTATCGATTTCCATCTCGGCATCTTTGGTAAACTTGAAAGAGTAAGCTTCGAACTGGTTATAGTCCATGCCGGTAAAAATGTAAGGTAGGCAGCAACGTACCACATCATCCAAATACATAAGGTAGCTCTTTCTTTCTTTATCGGGCAAACGGATAAAACGTCCGAATTCATTAACGGGTATCTCTATCAGTGCATAGTTCCGTTTGGGGCATTTTTGGTTTTCTTCCCATTTACTAAGACGGACAGCTAGGTAAATAGCGTCATCCGCCTGATCTCCGAATTGTTTGATAGAATTAAACCAAATAGGGCTGATGGAACCGTTTAGCTTATCCAGATAAAAAGAGCGGATATAGTTTTGCTGTTCTTCGTCTATTTCTTTTTCGTTAAGCAGCAATATGTTTTCCGTTTTCAAAGTATCGGTAACTTCTTTTACGGTATTTTCGAACTGTTGGGAAAATCTGCTGTTAAGTTTGTTGATTTGCTTGAGAGTTCGCAAGGTTTTGTCCCGCTCTTTCTTGTCATTTTTGTCGCTGTATTCTACAATACGGTTCAAGGTAGCTATTCGCACTCGGAAAAACTCGTCGAGATTGTTGGAATAGATACCGAGAAACGACAAGCGTTCCAATAACGGAATGTTTTTCTTTTCCGCTTCTTGCAGGATACGTTCATTGAAATACATCCAACTGATGTCTCGTTCAACGTAATACTTTTCTAAGCAATTCTTATTCATACTTTATCATCTTTTTCAACGCAGATTATTTTTTTCGTAACCGCTGATAGGGAGATTGCATATATATTGATATTAAACCAAGAGTTGTTTTTACTATAATTTACCTCGGTTATACAGATAATTAATTTTTATAACCTCGTTATTCATAAGTAAATCATTTAACTTTCACTCTTAAGATTATAAGACTGATAACTCCTATAACTCTAGATCAGAACGGAAGCTCCTTTATCTTCTATATATTTCATTTTTTATTATCATCGGTTATTTCAACTATTCTATAATTGTTTTTTTGCTGTATAAATCATTCTACTTTTGTTTTTTAATTCATCAAACATATATTTCCGAATGATTCCAAAACAGAACGATTACCTTTTTATGTTCCACAACTTCTATTTTCCTTTTAAAATCTTGTCATAATTTCAATTACGAATTTGTCCTGTTCGGAGGCTTTGACTATCGCTCCCTTTTGATAGAAATACTTTTCATAATTGATACGTATGTCTGAAATAAACGGTTTTGCCAGACTTAAAGTAATACCTCCCGTCAGTCGTTGGCGTTGATAATCGTTAATGATTAGAGATCCTTCCGCATTTGCTTTTTCGTTTAAATAAGCTTTTCCATCGCTGTGGTCGCTCATGTAGTCGTAACGACCCAAAAATGAAATTTTGCGGAACAGTTTGCTCCTTAACTTTAAATCATAGCAAATAAAACCGTCAAAAGCGTTCACATTGTCGAATAATTTATCGGAATAATGTTTCAACAAATATTCGGCTTCGATATGCCATCCTCGGCTTTGATAATAAATGCCGGCATCGTACATGTATATGGATACTTTCTCAGGTTTTATTTTCTGTACGCTTAAAGTCAAATTGAAACCCTCTGGAAGGAATAACTGAACTTTGGCTGAAAAGTTCACTTGTTTGGTCCAGAAATCTTTCTGGTTCGTTAATCCGGAGCCATTAAAAACACCACCTTCCAATAATATGGGAAATCCGTTGTTGAATTTGTATCCGATTGTTGCACCTACATCGCGTACGTTGCCTACTTGCTTTGCAATGAAAGAGCGGTTGGCAAAATATTGTTGATGCGGAGAACGGTGTGCGTCGATTGTAAACGGTACGCGCATTTGTCCGATGGTGAAATTAAAATTGGTAATAGGCGTCAGCCGGGTGTAGGCATCTAACATTTTGATAGAACCTTCGTCGGATAAATCTATTTCCGCTTTATATGAAACGATAGGAGCTACTTTGCCTGTCAGACTGAAACGTGCGTTTCTTACTTCGAAACGTCCGGCGGAGATTTCCGGTTGATACTCGTATTTGGCACGAATGGTTCCATGTATTTCGGGCATATAATCCGTCTTTTGTTCTTGTGCTAGAGCCGGAATTATTCCGCAGCACAACAGAACGTAAACAATGGTTGATTTAGTTTTCATTCTTGCAGCGATTTATAGTTTTGAAGTTAATTTTAATCTGTGTCCCGCTGTTCTATTTTGTTTTTGATGTTTCGGAACAGTCCGTACTTTATATTTCTTTTGCAAACTTATAATGTAGAGGAATCCTTTACATGGTATTTATTGGAATATTTCCGGAAACATGTGGAAGGCCTCCGGTATCCTTGATATGGATACGGAAGCTCTTTCCTGTTAAAATGTGATGTATGTTCATATTGCCTAATTCATTTGGAAACTTCGGGCTGCGCGAAGCAAATGGCGCAACGAACTTACCAATTCTTGTGATTCTTGAAGCATATTCAGATAAACATATGAAACTGCCAGGTTATCTTTTTCATCCTGCATCCGGTTCATTTGTAATTTACGTGTACGTGATAATGCCTCTTTTAATTTGTCGCATTCTGCACGGACATCGTCTACGTTTGTATAGTTTCCGTTGGAAATGATTATTTTAGTATGGTTGAGCAGGTATATCAATGTATCGCGTAAGGGAACGAATTCTTTTATATGCTCTTTGGCTAAAGGCGAGAAGTTATTATCTACGTGTTCTTGACAAGGTTCGCATATTCTTCGCAAACAGTAGAGCATCTGTTGTGTGCTGTTGCTTGCTAGATGGAACCAAGTGTTTTTTTCAATAGCAATATCTTTATCGATGCGGCGCATACCAATCATTTCTTTTCGGCGTATCTTTTTGAGTTCTGTTTTTTTATTCTTTAGTGAACTGTCGGCACGACGCAAGTTTTTCAAGTCTTCGTTGATGAAACCGTCGGTTATTTGTTGGTAAACTTGTATCACATAATCCATGTATTCGGATTCGTTGTTGGCAATATGTTGGGATAGAAGGGAAAATACTTCTTCTTTGTCTTTGCTTGCCAATAACCGGTTGAAGAGATCGTCCGCTTTCTCTGCTTTCTTCTTTTTATTATATTGAATGTTGCTGCGGATCAGGAGTACTATTGCCAGTATAACCAATGCAATGGTGAGAACCATACCTCCGTAATACATGGCCAGCACTACTAAAAAACAGAGTGTGAAGGCAGCTCCGGCGGTAATGAACCAGCCGCCAATAACCGACAATACACCGGTAATACGGAACACGGCGCTTTCTCTTCCCCATGCACGGTCGGCAAGTGAAGTACCCATTGCTACCATGAAAGCTACATAGGTGGTGGAAAGCGGAAGTTTTAACGATGTTCCTAAAGCGATAAGCAAACCAGCCATGACCAGATTGATAGAGGCGCGTACCATATCGAAGGCGGCACCGTTTTCCAAAATCACTTCATCTTGGTTGAAACGACTGTTAATCCAACGTTTCATTCCTGTAGGTATAATGCGTAATAAAGCGTTGGCAGCAGTCGTGGACGAACGTACTAAACTTCGTGCCATGCGGGAAGAACCGAACATTTCGTCGCCTACATCTTGACGAGCTAAGTCGACCGAAGTTTTTACTACATTATATGCTTTTTTGGAGGTAATGAGAGAGTAAACCATGATAGCCCCCGCGATAAATAGGAAAATAAACGGTGTACGGGCAGGAGCGTTGAGCGAACCCATCAGGAACCTCGCCGGATCTCCATTCCCATTGGCAACGTAATCGGTATAAGAAGAATAACCTGCTAAAGGCACTCCGATGAAGTTGACAAGATCGTTACCGGCAAAGGCCATAGCCAAAGCGAATGTACCCATTAATACGATGATTTTGAAAACATTTATTTTACATGCATGAAGAATCTGCATTACAATCGTGAAGAATAGGAAACAGCCTCCGATAATAAATAGTGTATTATCGTGTATAAAAGCTTTCGTTTCGGCGTTCATGAAAGAAAGATCTTTGATGCCTTTAATAAGCATGAAATAAATGATAGAGGTGGTTGCTACTCCTCCGAATATACCGATTTTCCATTTTAAGTTCGATTTATAATTGAATGTGAAAAGAAGTCGGGACAGAAATTGCACTATCGCTCCGAAGAAGAAGGCTATGGCTACCGAAACGAATATAGCCATAATGACCGATAGTGCTTTTTCTGTATTCATCAGATCGGCAATGCTTAGCATTCCGGTGGGGTCAGAGGCCAGTTTGATAAGTGTCAGGGCAAAAGTAGCGCCCAACAGCTCGAATACCATTGAAACGGTAGTAGAGGTTGGCATTCCCAATGAGTTAAAAATATCGAGTAATACTATATCCGTAACCATGACGGCAAGGAATATACACATTAACTCGTTAAAGTAAAACTGTTCGGGACGGAAGATACCATGCCGTGCAATCTCCATCATGCCGTTACTCATGGTTGCACCGCAGAAAATGCCGATTGCGGCAATGATAATGATTGTTTTGAATGTGGCTGCTTTTGCTCCGATTGCGGAGTTGAGAAAGTTAACAGCATCGTTGCTAACACCCACAGATAAATCGAATACGGCCAGCACAAATAAGAAAATAACAAACCCTAAATAAATAGTTTCCATGTATTACAGTAGTTTTAATTAATTTTTATTTGATGCAAAGATGAAAAGTTGATGTTATAATGAAATGTCATATATGTTACAAAACTGTTACAATTGTTTATTTCATGAAGAAAATGAGTCCTTTGTCATCTGAGAGGCCTTTCATTTTAGGGTCCTATAAGTGGAAGGGGGGGATAGGAACAAACGTTATAAGTTTGGTTGATTGAGATGGAATGTTTTGTTCGAATGTTTGAAACCATAGTTCCAAGCGATTGAAACTATAGTTTCAATATGCTTTGGAACAGTAGTTTTGCAGCGTGAAACTTTTGTTTCTATTGGGTGTACCGGATTAGATGTGACGAAGAGCCGATTAAGGTTGACTATCCTCGGTTAGGAACCTTGTGACCGTGTGATGTATATTGTAATGTACCGGATCTCGTGGTTCTTCTTTAGGATCCATACATTCTGTTCGTGGTTTCAAGTTTTCTGTTGGTAAGACTTCTTAATAATGCAGAATATATGCGGAATTTTCATTGTTTTTTGTAGGAATCATTGAAAAGTGGTGGTAGTATCCGTTTCTCTGTACTTTGAAAAAGCTACTACCACCATACATAAAATCCATTGTTAGGCGATGTTTCAAAAAAAGAGTGATAGTAGTAACAGTAGAAAATGAAAACTTTGTTGAGTAGTTGAATGAAGCCATATTCAAGTTTCAACTGTGATACTACCTTTTTAACATTCTTCTGGAGGAACCTTTTTATACTGCCAACAAGTGTCTTTCAGCTTGTTTAAGTAGAATTGAAAACCTTTTCGTATATTTTAAAAAATATGTGGAGGCTAATATTTGAAAGGTTCTTTTTTGATATATACATTGAAATCTTTAATACTCCCCGGTACTTCGCTTTCCATACGAGGTAAATATTGAAGTCCGGTTAATGTATGAGTCGCGCCTAAGTCGATTATAAAAGCGTGAGGGTAGGCATTGCCTTTTACTGTGCTCCAATAGGTGGATTCTTGCAAATCGAATAACTTATCGGCAGAACAGTTCAGACGGGTAACTTCCTCACTATCGGCATAATTTACTATCCACGGCTCGCGTGAAATGCGCTCTCCTTTCTCGTTTAGCAGATACATTTCGGCAATACATGCCAACTCTGTCTCATCATGGGAGTTTATTGCTTCCAAACAGATGTAACGACCGGTAGAAGGTTTATTGAATTTTATTTCCTGCCAGCCATTTCCAGGTTTGAAGCTACCCCGGAATGCAAGTGATTTTTCTTCTGATAAATTTAGTTCTTGTCCGGCATTGCGATGAATCAATGGTTTGTTGATAAGCAACTGATCAAGTATAGGTTTGTCCAAGCCTTCGGATTGGGCTTTTTTAGGACCGATGATATCAAATATCAAAATTTCGTTTTCTCCTTTTTTCAGCCAACAGCCAGGCATGTAAAGTGTTTGTTGAGGACCTATTTCCCAGATACGTCCCATGGCATGTCCGTTGACATAGACCAGTCCTTTTCCCCAAGTTTCAAAATTCAGAAACGTATCTCCCGGTTTCTTTACTTGGAATGTAGTGCGATAACAACCTGGTATGCGCTGCCCTAAACTGTCTTTCAACGATTGGATAGGTTGGAATTTCATCTTTTGATAGAACTCGTAGGCTTCTTCGATATTGTAAACTTCCCAGTTCTTCAAATCGCAAGTGAAAGGATAACCATCCATATCGATTGTCAGTTGAACATTTTGCGTAATGCCTTTATAATCCTTAATAGCCCGTCCGAAGTTAATACGTCCCATAGCCTCGACTAAGATATCGAGTTGTGTCCCTTTAGGAGATGGTGGTAATGTGAGTTGTTTTTCTCCATTCCTTCTATCCAGCTTACCGATATATTTCCCATTCAGGAATATTTGCGCATAATCATGGGCTTCGTTTATAGTAAGTAGCGAACGGGATGGTATTTCCGGTAAAGTGGTGCGATAGAGAATGCTGCCGAACCCTTGGTCGTAATGTTCCATGGTATGGATATCTTTGTCATTTTTTGCTTCAGGAAGATTAGCAAAAAGAGGGGCGACTTCGGTAAACTCAAAAGCCGGAATACAAATGGACTTTATTAACGGGGGTACTTTTGTTTGTTTTTCACCATTCATATATTTAGCCAATGTTTTTCTTAAAGCCCAATATTTAGGGGTGGTTTGTCCGGATTCGCTAATGGGTGCGTCATAGTCATATGAAGTTACATCCGGAGCAAATCCGGGAGAGTTTGCTCCCGCCCAATGTCCCCAGTTGGTACCTCCATGAGTCATGTATAAACTGAAAGAGATACCTTTGGATAACATTTCATCAATTCCTTTTATCATGTTTTCGGCAGGACGTGTTTCATGATGTGCTCCCCATTTGTCGAACCAACCACTCCAAAACTCAGAACACATTAGAGGAGTGTCGGGACGAATCTTCTTAAGAGGAGCAAATTGTTGTTCTATATTAGCTCCCGTGCCGAAGTTGATAGTCCATATAAGATCGTCCAGCCCATTCTTAGTGAAATTGGATGACCAGTCGCATTGAAACAAAGTTATATCGGGAAACGTAGAGCGTATAATATCTCTGATTTGTGATACGTAGCCTTTGTCTTCTCCGTATGAACCGTATTCATTTTCTACTTGTACCATAATAATAGGTCCTCCTTTGGCAATACTCATCTCGGCAACTTGACGGGCAACGGCCTGCTCAAATAATGTTACGCGATCAATGAAATAAGGATCGGATTTACGCAATTGGATATCTTTTTTCTTTAATAACCACCACGGTAATCCACCCATTTCCCATTCGGCACAAACATATGGTCCCGGACGTAGAATGACATACATGTTGTTTTGGTGGCATAGACGGCAGAACTCCGCTAAATCATTTTGGCCTGTAAAGTCAAATTCTCCCGGTCGAGGTTCGTGGGTATTCCAAAAGACATAAAGGCAAACAGTATTCATCCCTAATGCTTTGCAAAGTTTTATGCGTTGGTCCCAATAAGGTTTTGGAATACGTGGATAGTGCAATTCAGCAGCTTTTATAACAAAAGGTTTCCCATTTAATAAGAAGGAACCTTTACCTGCTTTGAAACTATACTGATCCGTATTTTGTGCATGTAGGAGTAATAAGTTACAGATTCCCAAGAATAGAGCTAGAATTAAAAATATCTTTTTCATACGCAATATATTTATCGCCAAAATTAATCAAAATAATGATTTTATATATAAACTAGTGAAAGTTCTTTGAAAGGATTTAGTGAGTTTAAAGAAGTCGAATATCTATTCTTATTAATCCTTTTGGAATGATAGCTATTAGGATATAAAGAAGTGGAAAATTGAGAGTCTGTTGTTTATAGATAGCTAAAGTTATCATTCATAATAAAGCAATGATATGCTGAAGGTTTGTATTTCAGTGTTCATAATGCTATCGGAAAAGCGTTGGAGAGACAGAAAATAGCTTATTTATTTCAAACATATGAATAACTAATTTAGATGTATTATTTTTGGATGTAATAAAGTAATGATAGCAATCAAACGAGTAACTATTATATGTTGAAGTAATTGGTAAGTCAATAAATGATTGGATGATTATGCTTTATTTTGGGTACCGTTGGTCTATCAATTAAAATTATTTTTTATTGAACAGTGCTCCGGTAGTTGTGCTCCCTATTTTAGGAGCGCTGTTCATATTGGTATGTTTTCGAATTGAAAGAGAAATAAAAGTTCGGTGATTATTTTCCGAAAGCACTGACTATTTCTGCCACATACATTTTATGCATGCCTCCATGTTCGTTATACCACTTCTCGATTAAAGATGAATCAAAGAACCCATCTGGTGAAAGAAGCTCCGCATATAGCTTTTTACATTCCAGAGTAAGACGTGCTTGTTCAAATGTAACATTTCCGGATTCTGTGAAAAGCGGTTTGAGTCCAGTGGCTTTCACTTTATCGGAATCTCTACCCGAATGACTCCCACAGAAATTATAGATATTTCGGTGCTCTTTTCCGAGGAACGCAAGAGTAAAGGAGTCGTTTTTTTCCGTAAATTCGAATGTATAACGTTCCGGACGTACAAATACGAAAACCACAGGCTTGTTCCAAAGCCAACCGATGCCGCCCCAGCTTGCCGTCATAGTGTTGAACTGTTCTTTTGTGCCGGCAGTAATCAGCATCCATTCTTTACCTATGGTTTCGAAGAAGTTTTCCGACAAGTCTTTAATTTCTACTTTTTTCATAAAGCTTATTTATTTTAATATGGATTTTTTATTGATAACGTTAAATGATATCCTTAAGCAAAGATATATAAAGTTTTATACATTCTCAAAAAGATATAAATGCATAATTCTTTTTATTATATCTCTCAACGGTATTCGTATACCTGATTTGCTGGTAAGTGATGGATAATATATATTAGAGTTTATATAGAAGAAGGAATAGGGCTATTGAAAACCAATACCCTAAAACCTTATTCGATATATTGTTTATTATATAATAAAAAAGCTGTCCAAAAAGTCTGAAAGTTTAAATTTAATCTTTAATATTAGAATTGATAGGGTCCAAGTATAGAAAAAAGCGCCACTTCACACCTCATTCTCATGGGTTAAAGTGGCACTCTTTATGTATTCAGTTACAATCTATAACTTTAGCTAATTCAATTTTTACTTTTTAGATAGCTCCTTTTATTGTTTTCTTCTGATAACTTATTTGACTTCCTCAAAATCAGCATCTTGAATATTATCATCTTGTTTGTTAGATGAACTTTCTTGTTGTTGACCGGATCCGGTACCTGCGTTAGCCTGTGCACCACTTTGTGCATACATTTCAGCGCTTGCTGCTTGGAAAGCTGTATTTAGTTCAGCCATGGCAGCATCACATGCAGCTACATCCTGTGCCTTGTGAGCGTCTTTTAATTTTTGTAAAGCGGCTTCGATAGGAGCTTTTTTATCAGCAGGAATCTTATCACCCAACTCTTTCAATTGGTTTTCGGTTTGGAAAATCATACTGTCAGCTTGGTTCATTTTATCGATTCTTTCGCGTTCTTTTTTATCTGCTTCAGCATTAGCTTCCGCTTCGGCTTTCATCTTCTCGATTTCTTCTTTACTTAAACCGGAAGAGGCTTCGATGCGGATGGCTTGTTCTTTACCTGTTGCTTTATCTTTAGCAGATACCTTTAGAATACCATTGGCGTCAATGTCAAATGTTACTTCGATTTGTGGAACACCACGACGTGCCGGTGCTATGCCTGTCAGGTTGAATTGACCGATTGATTTATTCTGTGCTGCCATCGGACGTTCTCCTTGTAATACGTGAATGGTTACTTCTGTTTGGTTATCAGCTGCGGTCGAGAACGTTTCGCTCTTCTTACATGGAATAGTTGTGTTGGCATCAATTAACTTAGTCATTACACCACCTAAGGTTTCGATACCCATTGACAATGGAGTGACATCTAACAATACCACGCCTTTAATTTCGTCTGTCAACACAGCGCCTTGAACAGCTGCACCTACGGCTACCACTTCATCTGGATTTACCCCTTTAGAAGGCACTTTACCAAAAAAGTCTTCTACCAATTTCTGCACGGCCGGAATACGTGAAGAGCCACCAACTAAAATAACTTCATCGATATCTGAGTTACTCAAACCTGCGTCTTGCATTGCTTTCTTGCACGGCTCAAGACATGCTTGAATCAAGTTGTGAGCTAAAGATTCGAATTTAGCGCGGGTTAATGTTTTAACCAAGTGTTTAGGCACACCGCCTACAGGCATAATGTACGGCAAGTTGATTTCAGTTGATGTGGAAGAAGATAGTTCAATTTTTGCTTTTTCGGCAGCTTCTTTCAAGCGTTGTAATGCCATTGGGTCTTGTTTGAGGTCGGCACCTTCGTCGTTCTTGAACTCTTCTACTAACCAGTCTATAATTACTTGATCGAAGTCATCACCACCCAAGTGAGTATCACCATTAGTAGAAAGCACTTCAAATACACCGCCGCCAAACTCAAGAATAGAAATATCGAATGTACCGCCACCAAGGTCGAATACGGCAATCTTCATATCTTTATGTGCTTTATCGATACCGTAAGCTAAAGCTGCCGCAGTCGGTTCATTAACAATACGTTTTACATCCAATCCTGCAATTTGTCCGGCTTCTTTGGTTGCCTGACGTTGCGAATCAGAGAAATAGGCCGGTACGGTGATAACGGCTTCTGTAACCTCTTGTCCAAGATAATCTTCTGCTGTTTTCTTCATTTTTTGAAGAATCATAGCTGAGATCTCTTGCGGAGTATATAAACGCCCGTCGATGTCTACGCGTGGAGTGTTGTTATCGCCTTTCACTACTTTATAAGGTACACGTGCGATTTCTTTTTGTACTTGATCCCAATTTTCACCCATGAAACGTTTGATAGAGAAAATTGTACGTTTCGGATTGGTGATAGCTTGGCGTTTAGCAGGATCGCCTACTTTACGTTCGCCACCATCGACAAAAGCCACGATAGATGGAGTCGTACGTTTTCCTTCACTGTTAGCAATTACTACCGGTTCGTTACCCTCGAAAACGGCAACACATGAATTGGTAGTTCCTAAATCAATTCCAATAATCTTTCCCATAATTGTATCTTTTTTATTTGTTACTATTCAAAACTTAATTTTTGTAAGATTGTTCACGGCTTGCTTCATTAATCTTTTTTGCCTTGTAGTAAATCATACGTTTATAATGGTACAAACCCTGTGCCAAACTGTAATTCGTTTGAAGAAAATCAAAAGGATATGTATATTATTCTATTCGCGAGTTGATAAATGAGACGGCTTAATAATTTTCGCCGCTATATTTATATGAAGTCATAATTATTTTATTAGAAATATAACATCCTTATTATTAATAAATTATAGAGCATGGAAAAACTGTATGTGTCCAGATGTTATAACAGCATTAGTTATCTTGATAACTAGGTTAGTTATATATGATAACATCATTAGTTATATAATCATAGAGGGCTCATCCGAAAAATACATAGTTTTTCTCAATAGTTCGTTTGGGAAAAAGTAGAGAAGTTATCTCTGTCAGTTTATATGACGGATTGTCAGTCTTTAAACAAAAACTCTGCTTTTTCTGTTTTATACTCATTTAAAATATATGTGTAGATTATGTGGAAACAAATCGTAGTATTTCTCTTTATTCCATTGGCTGTAGGAGCTCAGAATGCAGAAAATTCTATAAGTCTGACGTTAGAGGAGTCTTTTAGATTGATGAATAAAGGAAATCAGACGTTGAAAATAGCTCAGGAACAAATTAGCATTGCTCGTGAGGAGCGTCAGATATTAAATTCTTCTTGGTTCCCTTCTCTGGATGCTTCAGGTGCTTATGTACATTTGTCCGATAAGATAGAGGTGAAAGAACCTTTGAGCCAATTTACAGATCCAGCCAAAGATTTTATTCATACCATCATACCGAATGATGAATTTATATCTTCTATCTTAGATAAAATAGGGTCGTATTCATTGACCTTTCCTTTGCTGAAAAGAAATCTGACTACTGTGGATGCATCTCTTATGTGGCCGGTATTTACAGGAGGAAAAAGAGTCTTTGCTAACAAGATAGGGCGTTCAATGGAGCGGCTGGCCGAAGTAAACATGGAACAAACCGGAGCTACTTTGCAGACGTCTTTGGTGGAGGCTTATTATGCAGTAAGATTAGCCAAAAAGGTGGTTCAAGTACGGGAAGAAACATATATCGGCATGCAAAGGCATTATCAAAATGCCCTGAAATTACAAGATAACGGGATGATTACAAAGGCGGAGAGGTTATTTGTGCAAGTGAGTATGGATGAGGCTAAACGGGAACTGGAATCTGCGAGCAAAGAATATGGAGTGGCGCAGCAAGCGTTATGTACCTTGCTAAATATACAACAGCCGGTGGATATTATTACGGTCTCTTCGCTTTTTATAAATGAAGAGCTGCCCTCGGAATTTTATTTCAAGGAGCTTATTCCTGTGGAAAGTTATCCGATAGAGTTATTGTATCATCAAATGGAATTGCTGAAGAATCAATTACGTATTCACCGGAGCGCTTATCTTCCGAATATCGCTTTGTTTGGAAAGCAGACATTTTATGCAAAGAATCTTCCCAAAAACTTGATGCCCCGAACCATGATAGGTGTGGGCTTTACTTGGACTATATTTGACGGTTGGAAAAGAGAAGCTACTATTCGGCAAACTCAACGTTCGCTTGAATCTTTAGCTACGGGGAGGGAAAAGACAATCAATGATTTGGGAGTGTTGGTTGACAAGTTGTATAGCGAGATGCAAAATGCACAAGATAATGTAACGGCTCTGAATACCACAATAGCTATGAGCCGTGAACTGGTACGTATCCGTCGGAAGTCTTTTCAGGAGGGGATGGCTACTTCTACTGAAGTCATTGATGCCGAAACAATGCTTTCCAAAGTTCAGATAGCTTTTTTGTTGGCTTATTATCAGTATGATGTAGCTTTAGCCAATTTGTTGACGGCTTGTGGAGTGCCGGATACTTTCTGGCAGTATGCTAGACAGGGAAAGACGGAAGATTTTATTTTCGAATCAAAATAAAGGAACTCAAATTTTGATAAGCAGAGATGAAATTAATATCACCCCGAAAACCGTAATCGAAGGAGAAATATTTGGTTGTAAAATAAAAAACTCTGAAATATAAAGAAATAATATATGGAGAAACAGAATAAATGGCTGGGGACAGCTTTTGTAGTGGTACTTGTACTAGTGGTAATAGTTTCGTTAATAGGCATAATGGCAATGAGCGGAAAACCTGTGGTGTTGCAAGGGCAGATAGAAGCTACGGAAATTCGTATCTCTGGGAAATTACCGGGGCGTATCGATTCTTTTTGTGTAAACGAGGGACAGAACGTAAGAGCGGGGGATACGCTAGTATTGATTAACAGTCCTGAAGTGGAGGCAAAGTATCAGCAAGTTAATGCATTGGAAGATATCGCCAAGTTCCAGAATGAAAAGATTGACGATGGCACCCGAAAACAAATCATTCAATCGTTTTATGAATTGTGGAATAAATCGAAGACGGACTTGAAGCTGGCGAAGACTACTTACGATCGGATTTCTACTCTGTATCGCGACAGCGTCGTTTCATCTCAACGTAAGGATGAAGTAGAAGCATTATATCAATCAGCGGTAGCGGCAGAGAAAGCGGCTCACCAGCAATACTTATTGGTTTCAGAAGGAGCTCAAGTGCAAGACAAACAGAGCGCTCGTGCTTTGGTTGGTGCAGCTCAGGCTACGGTGAATCAAGTGAAAGCCTTGCTTGCCGATGCTTGTCTGATGGCTCCCCAGGGTGGGCAGATTGCTACTATTTATCCTAAGCGGGGCGAGCTGGTAGGCGCCGGAATGCCTATTATGAGTTTAGTAGTTCTTGATGATTGTTATGTAGTACTGAATGTAAGGGAAGATTATATGCCTTATTTCAAGATGAATGGAACATTCGTTGGGGAGGTCCCCGCATTGGGCGGGAAAGAGATTGCTTTTCGTATCTACTACATCAGTCCATTGGGAAGTTTTGCTACTTGGCGTTCCACTAAACAAACCGGAAGTTATGACATGTGTACCTTTGAAATTCATGCTCGTCCTGAACAACCTGTTTCCGATTTGCGTCCAGGAATGTCTGTATTAGTTGATTTATAGTAATATAAGAATGAATTTCTCGTTTTATTTGTTGAAGAATAATAAGGTAAGTAAGGATATCATTCGGTTAAATTATTAATTACGCTTTTGTTATAACAGTGGAGGTGGTAAAGAGAGTAAAGCATCGTTGCTTTGTTCAGTATTTTAAGCAATTGTCGGCTTTTTAGCTTCAGATTTAGGAGTTAAAGCTGAACGATTTACTTATGGATGAGAGGTTTTAAAACTTGATTATTTATGGTAACGTAGGTAATCTGTAGTAAAAATAATTTGTGCTCTCATATTTATTTGCATAATTAAGGGAGATGAGTAATATATAGTAGTTAGTATCCGGTCTGAAGTTTAATATTTAGTTGGTGTGCTTTAGAAAGTCCGTGGTGAAAAAATAATCCGTGTGAATCTGCATTAGATTAAACTTCAGGAATAATATAAATGTTTTGTATAATGTGTGTAATCTGTGGTAAAAGAATAAATGAAAAATTTGAATCGACATACTCCGTTTATAAACGTCTTTTGCCGGGAACTCCGGAGGATGACTTCTCGCAGGATTTATTTTGTAGCCTGTGTGTTGTTGCCTTTGTTTTCCATTTTCTTTATGGCAACTATTTTTGGAAATGGACAAATGGAGAATCTTCCTGTAGGTATTGTGGATATGGATGCAACGGCTACTTCCCGTAAGATAAGCCGTATGGTAGAGGCTGTTCCCACATTTCATGTGACAAAATATTATGCGGATGCAGCGGAAGCACGTGTGGCCACAGAAAAAAAAGAAATATATGGTTATTTAGTGATTCCTACTGATTTTGAAGTGGATTTGCAGGATGGAAAAACGGCGGCATTAACTTATTATTTTCATTATGCTTTGTTAAGTGTGGGAAGTGAAATACGGGGAGCTTTTGAGAGCTTGTTGCAAACGGTATCTGTGTCTCCGGTAGTTATGCAAGCAGTGGCGTTGGGCGTAAAACCTGCCCAGATTGAGACCTTTTTATTACCGGTTACTTCGCAAAATCACCCATTATTTAACCCTGATATGGATTATTCCGTTTATTTGACTTATCCGTTTTGCTTTGTTTTTCTGCAAGTGTTGCTTCTTTTGGTCACTACTTATTCGTTAGGCAGCGAAAGTAAATTTCATACGGCAGATGAATGGATACAAACTGCTGATGGGAATATATTTGTAGCCGTAGCGGGCAAATTACTTCCTTACTCTGGTATCTTCATGATAATGAGCGGTCTTGCCAATTACTTCTTTTTCGGTATAATGGATATTCCCTTTTCAGGAGATTATATGCCGCTTAATCTTATAGCATTTTTGTTTGTGCTGTCCACTCAGGCTCTGGCTGTATTTATCTATTCGCTGTTTCCGGCTCTAAGTCTTGTCATCAGTGGGGTATCTATGGTTGGTTCGTTGGGGGCAACTTTATCGGGAGTTACATTTCCCGTCCCATATATGTTTCCGCCTGTTTATTACGCCTCTTTTTTGTTTCCTATCCGCCACTTTGTAGAACTAGGCCAAACCTTATTGTATGGTAATTACGGATATGCTTATATGTGGCAGGGCTTGGCGGTTTTATTGTTGTTTCTTCTACCGGCATTAGGAATTTTGCCTCATTTAAAACGGGCGGTATTAAGTCATAAATATGAAGACATTGAATAATATAGTGAAAATTATTGCCGGAGAATTCCGTACGATTGTTTCCGGTTATGCCGTGTTGTTGGTATTAACTGGAGGGATCTTTTTATATGGTTTCCTTTATAATTATATGTACGAGCCCAATGTTATACGCAAAGCGCCAGTAGCTGTGGTTGATTGCTCGCGTACGCCGTTGAGTCGCCAATATGCTCGGACATTGGATGCAACTCCTCAAATACAGGTAGTGACTGATAATCCCGAGTTGCAACGAGCTAAAGAGATGATGAAAACGGGTGATATTATAGGATATATTTATATACCTGCTGATTTTGACGAAAGAATCGGCAGGGGAGAGGAGGCGGTATATATTACTTTTAGTACAACAACTGCATTTCTCTATTATGCTTCGGTGCAAGAAGCATCGGCTGGTGCAATGCTGGCAATAAACAACGCGGTGCGTCCGGAAATTGTCGTCTTTCTTCCTCAAGAAGATGTCACTTCTATATTACAGATTTCTACCATAAAAGTAAAAGGCATACCTTTATATAATTACACAGGTGGCTATGGCACATATTTGATTCCTGCCGTGTTGATGGTTATCATCTTTCAGACTTTAATAATGGTTATATTTATGTTATGCGGGAATGAATGGCATAATCGTTCTATTGTTAATTATGGTCGAAATGGAATTTCTTTTGGGAAAATGGCTCAAGTAATTGCGGGTAAAACTTTTGTATATGTGATGCTGTATGTTGTTTTCTCCATGTTCTTATTGGGATTGTTGCCTCTTATTTTTCAACTTCCACATTTGGCACATTATGGAGAAATAATAGTGTTGTTGATACCTTATTTATTATCGACTTGCTTTTTCGGTTTGACATTGTCTTTTGTCTGTACCGATTCGGATGCCCCTTTGTTATTAGTGGCTTTTTTTTCAGTTGGACTAATATTTCTGTCAGGGGTTTCTTATCCGTTAGAATTAATACCTGCTTATTGGAAAGTACTGCATTATATTTTCCCTACGGCACCGGCGACTTTAGCTTTTGTAAAACTCAATTCTATGAATGCAGGCTTATCCGGTATAGAGCAACAGTATATTATTTTGTGGATACAGTCGGTAATCTATTTTGTTACCGCATGCTTAGTTTATAAATATCGTGTGAAACGTGCTTGTAAAGAGATTGATAACTTGGAATAAATAGGGATATTCAGAAAATGTTCTAAAAAATAAAGGCAAATTATCTAATGTGCCTTTTCAGCATCCTGATAATTTGCCTTTATTGTCAATCCTTTTGTTACCAATATGGAAAATTCTCAACGTAGTTTTATCCTTGATAACTTTACACTTACAATCTTTTTATTTACGTTCGCCCAACTTCAAATCCAAGTGATACAAAGCGGCTTCTCCACCTAGTTTAATTTTATCAACAATACTTTGTGCAGTAGCCTCTTCTTCTACTTGTTCGCGCACAAAACTCCACAAGAAATCTTGAGATGCCTTGTCTTTGTCAGCAGAAGCTACATCCACCAATTTGTCAATCAATTTCGATACATGGCATTCGTGTTTGTATACATGTTCAAAAACATCTAATGGAGATGTCCATTCCTGCGGTACAGCTTCAATTGCGGATACCACAGCTCTGCCACCGCGTTTCATAACATACTGAGCCAACATATCGGCATGTTCATTTTCTTCCTTTGCTTGTACTTTCATCCACGAAGCAAAACCATTATAACCTTTTGACTCAAAATAATAAGACATAGAAAGATACAAATTGGCCGACCACATTTCAGCAGCAATTTGTCCATTAATAGCATTCTGTAAATTCTGTGAAATCATAATTATAATATTTATTGGTTTGTAATTGTTACAAAATTATATAGAGTTTTCTCTTATTCCAAACATCCCTCATAGATTTAATGTTTTTTAATTAAAAGAGGCAAAAGTATCTATCTATTTTTGAATTGTAAATACGGAGAGAAGTTGATACACATTGCTTGGTAGTAAGATATGGTTACTAGAATACTGGAATCAAATCTTTAATTCCATATTATTATACGATCAATTAAATAGGGACATTCAGAAAATACTATAAAAATAGCCAATTAATTAATTGAAGTGCACCCTAAAAGTTAGACACAAAACTTTTGGGGTGCTTTATGTATAGACACCATAAATTTGAAGAAGGACTGAATATTATCCGTTGATTAATAGCAGGAGAGTCCTCGAATGCTCTCTCTATAGAATTTAAATTGGATAAAAAACGATTCTTC
>ERZ825137.1673-NODE-1673-length-27784-cov-3.720834_pt1 | contig 27784 bp, 22 predicted proteins | sample MGYA00519873_ERZ825137 | MGnify/ENA primary metagenome ERZ825137 (study PRJEB31778, sample SAMEA3449190) | human gut metagenome | biome: human gut; feature: human-associated habitat; material: faeces | place: United Kingdom | collected 2010/2012 ...
GAGCACTTGACTTTTAATCAAGGTGTCCGGAGTTCGAATCTCCGATGGGTCACCAATTATAAAGCAGAATATGCTAGAGTAGTAGAACTCATGATGGAGAGGTGTCCGAGTGGTTTAAGGAGCTGGTCTTGAAAACCAGTGATTCCGAAAGGGACCGTGGGTTCGAATCCCACCCTCTCCGCCATACAGAATAAACAAGTTTAGCCTGGAGAAGTACTCAAGAGGCTGAAGAGGACGGTTTGCTAAACCGTTAGGGTTCGTATTAGGGCCGCATGGGTTCGAATCCCATCTTCTCCGCCACAATTTATGAGCTGATTTACATGGGAATCTTCTCCGATACGATTTAGGGGTATAGCTCAGCTGGTAGAGCAGTGGTCTCCAAAACCACGTGCCGTGGGTTCGATTCCTACTGCCCCTGCCAATTTTTTAAGTCTGTGCCGGGGTGTAGCGCAGTTTGGTAGCGCAACTGGTTTGGGACCAGTGGGCCGCGGGTTCAAATCCTGCCACCCCGACCATCACAAAATCATATGGGCCTTTAGCTCAGTTGGTCAGAGCATCCGGCTCATAACCGGCAGGTCCCGGGTTCAAGTCCCTGAAGGCCCACCATTTACTCAATTCAACATATGCCCATTTAGCTCAGTAGGTAGAGCAGGGGACTGAAAATCCCCGTGTCTCTGGTTCGATTCCGGAAGTGGGCACCACAAAAACCGTTGATTTCTATCAGCGGTTTTTTTGTACGCGTTCTGAATTTCTTTACACTTGTTCCGCGGTTTTAAGGACGCGCGCGCTTTTTTTTGCGCGCGTTTTCTAAACTTTTTTTAAGGGTTTTGGGGCTTAAAAACGACAAATCTATGAAACTTTTAAGTGGAATCCCGCGTCGAAATATAGTAGAATAGAGAGTAACTGACGGGTGTGTCCGGCGAGAGGGGAGAAACGATATGATAGAATCCAAGGGAAAAAAGAGCAGAAGCCGTGAGCTTCACATTTATGGACAAAAAGGAGCTGCAGCAGAGCGGGAGAGGTACGCGGCTTCACGGCGGCGAAGAACCGTAACGGGGGTCTTGCTTTTGGTGCTGGGAATGCTGCTTTTGACCGCCTGCGGCAGCAGTGACGGCAAGGCGCAGGTGAAGTGTCTGGACATCGTCAAAGCTTGCAGTGAGGCGGCTTCGGAGGGAAGTTTGAATGAATGGTACAGCTACGGGGAAGACGCTTACGATGACAGCTTTGACAGTCTTTACGGCGTGCGGTTTGACATGATCGATGACGGCGCGGTTTTGCAGACTGCCGGCGGCGGTGTGGCGGATGAGGTGTCGGTGCTGCACCTCAAAAAGAGCGAGGATGTTTCGATTGCCAAAAAGAAGCTGGAGGATCGCGTGACGGAGCGTCGAAATCAATTTAACGGCTATAAGCCGGAAGAGGTCTATAAGCTGGACAACGCGCGGATTGTCGTGCAAGGCAATTATGTAGCTTTGCTTATCTGTAATGACGCAGACAATGTGGAGGCAGCCCTGCGCGGCGCGATCAGCGGTGAGAGCGGAGACGAAGCATAAATGATTTGCGAGCTTTGCGCGGATTGGACGCAGGAAACCATCACGCGGCAGGTATGGCTTTGTTAGGGACGGATTGCCCGCAGCAGCCGGCAAGCGGCAGGCAGACAGAGCCGGACAGATATATTTTCTCGGGAAACGGAGCAAGAAGTAAAAAATAACAGGGGGATGAAGGAATGATCGACAAAGGTGAAAAAATAAGTTTTGCGGAAAGAAAACGTATGGCGAAGGCGCATTTCGCGGATTTTAGACGGGAAACGAAGGCGCGCTGCAAGGGAAAAGGCGGGCTGGCTCTGCAGCTTTTGATCATCGTGCTGATTGTCGGTGTGCTTGCGCAGAGCAGCGGCATGATTCAAAAAATGAACAAGCTGTTGGGAGAGTCGGAAACGCGGGTTCACGAGATTTATGATGATACAGCGGTGATTGAAGCATATAAAACCGGTAATACGGATAAACTGAACGCGAAGGATCTGTTTGTCTATGACAAGTTGACGAAGGTCATCGACGAGGTGATTACCGAGGATATGTCGGATTATGAGAAGGAAAAGGCAATTTACGACTGGCAGGTCAAATGGATTTCCTATAACAGCGATAATCTCAATCCGATTATAGACGGGCAGAATGAGACGCATACACCTTATGGGGTGTTCCGCACGCACAACGCGATTTGTGTGGGAAACGCAACGACGTTCAAGTTGTTCATGGACGCGCTTGGGATTCCATGCAAGATCATTCATTCGACGCAGAACGGCGAGCACGCGTGGAATGTCACGCAGCTGGACGGAGACTGGTACCATGTGGATGTGACCTTTGACGGGTCTTACAACGGCGTGCCGGGCTACAGCTATTTTAATGTGCCGGATTCCATCAAAGATGATGGTTCCTGGCCTTGGGATCACAATCAGATTCCGGCGGCGAACGGTACGAAGTACTGCTATCTCTACACAAACGCGGTTGTCGTGGACGATTTTTATGAAATTCCGGCGGTGCTGCGCGATAAGATCGAAGAGAAAACGCGTGTGGCCTCCTTTATTCTCAAAAATAATCAAGGCTTTATCCGCGATGTCGCGAATTATATCGCGAACGGGATGATGGTCGAGAACGGTTATCTGTATTTTGACGACGCTTATTCTCTCAACGGACAGGTCGTTTATAAATTCATGATCGAGTACAATGATAATACAGTGACAGACTCTCTGACACCGGAGGTGACGGCGCGGCTCGATGAGATGCTCAACGAAGCGAATTTTGGCGGTTTTGAAGATGGGGCCGACGATACGTTTGACGGGAATTTTTATGCGAATACCGACAGCAGCAACTTCGCGGAGAAAGCATCCGCGGAGAACGGGTACGCGGGTGAAACGTCAGGTCGCGGAAACGACGCGATGGCAAAGGCCGAGGCTGAGATTTGGGACAGCGCGGTTGTGAAATAGAAATTTAAACGGAAGGCAGCAAAAGCGAATATGGTATTCAGCAGTTCAGTGTTTTTTATGGCATTTTTGCCGGTAACAGTTTTTATATATTTTTTGATCCCGGAACGATTTCTGCGTGCGCGAAATCTCTGGCTTTTAGCCGCCAGCCTGCTTTTTTACGGCTGGGGAGAGCCAAAATACATCGCGGTCATGGCGTTTTCAATCGTGTTCAATTACGTGTTTGGGCGTGTGATCGGGCATCTGCGAGAGACGGCGGATCGGGAAACCACGCTGCCCGCGGCGGAGGACAATGCGAAATCTTTGACCGGAGACCGCGCCGGCGGTGACGAAAACGCGGCGGGGCAGGCCTACTGTGCCGCCGATATTGCCGGAAACGGCAACAGAAAGATCCTGCGGCGCGCGAAGCTCGCGATGGTACTCTGTGTAATCGGCAATCTGGCAATCCTCGGATTCTTTAAATATACGGACTTTTTGATCGGAACGGTCAACGGCCTGCTCGGCGGGCAGCTGAGCCTTCTGCACATCGCACTGCCGATCGGGATCTCCTTCTATACCTTCCAGACGATGTCCTATATCATCGATGTCTATTGGGGCAAAGTAGCAGCACAGAAGGATTTCATCGCATTCGCGGCTTACGTGACGCTGTTCCCGCAGCTGATCGCGGGTCCGATCGTGCGCTACGCGGATGTGGCGGTGATGCTGGTCGGACGTAAGACGCATGTAGAGCAGATCGCGGAGGGCATTCGCCGCTTTATCATCGGCTTCGGCAAGAAGGTTCTGCTGGCGAACCAGGTTTATGTCATCTGGAATGAGATTACGGCGATGGATCTCGAACAGATCAGCTTCGCGACGGCGTGGCTCGGCGCGCTGGCGTTCACCTTCCAAATCTATTTCGATTTTTCGGGCTATTCAGATATGGCGATCGGTCTGGGCAAAATCTTTGGTTTTGATTATCTGGAAAACTTCAACTATCCGTACATTTCTCGCAGCATTACCGAGTTCTGGCGGCGTTGGCACATGTCGTTGAGCTCGTGGTTCAAGGAATATGTCTATGTGCCGCTGGGCGGCAATCGTAAGGGACTCGCGCGGCAGCTCCTCAATATCGCAATCGTCTGGGCTCTGACCGGACTTTGGCACGGCGCGAGCTGGAACTTTGTGGTCTGGGGCATGTATTTCGGCGTGATTTTGATTATTGAGAAATTATGGCTGCTGCGGGCGCTGGACAAATGTCCGGCATTCGTCGGGCATGTTTACAGTCTGATTTTGATCGTGCTCGGCTGGGTCATCTTTGGACTGACGGATTTTTCGCGCATGGCGACCTATATCGCGCATATGTTCGGCGGTGCTGCTGCGTTGGTGGATGAGAGCTTCCTGTATCTGGCAACGAGCCGCGTCTGGCTGCTGATTTTTTGTGCAATCGGCTCCACGCCGCTGGTCAAATGCGTATGCGAACGTGTCGCGGCGCGGCTTACGGCGATGCGAGGCGGCGAGACTCTGCTGGGCGTGCTGGAATCGGCGGTTCTGCTGGCGGTGTTCGCCTTGTCGATCGCATTTTTGGTGAGCGGATCCTATAATCCGTTCCTGTATTTCAGATTTTAGAGGAGGTAGATGAACATGAACATGAAAAAAAGAAGTTGGATTTTGATCATCACCTCTGTGCTATTTTTGGCGTTTCTGTGCGTTGGAACCTTGGTGACGCCGGAGGTCGGGTTTTCGGAGAACGAGAACCGCTATCTGCAGGCGGCGCCGAAGCTGACGGTAGATCATGTTCTGAACGGACGTTTTGAGACGCAGGCGGAGGATTATCTGAACGACCAGATCATCGGCCGCAGTCTTTGGGTACGGACCATGGCGATGACCGAGGCTGCGCTGGGTGTCGGTGACATCAACGGTGTGTATCTGGCGGCGGATGGCAGGGTGGTTAAGCGCGTGACAGAGGCAGACTTTGACTGGGAACGCTATCAAAAGAATCTACGCGAGGCAGCAGCATTGGCAGCACACTGCGAAGAAAACGGCAGCAAACTCTACGCGATGCTGGTGCCGACAGCCGCTTATGTCTATCAACAAGATCTGCCGCGCCATGCGATGCGTTTTGATGAGGATCGGGCATTCGCTGATGCGGCGGATGCACTCGGCGAACGTCTGATTGATCTGCGCGCCGCGATGCAAGCCGCGGTCGCAGATGGCAGCGCGGCGCGCGAGAGTGCGGACGGCGGCGTATTTTTCCGTACTGACCATCACTGGAGTGGTTACGGTGCATATCTGGGTTACGCAGGATTTTTGCAGGCGCGTGCCGGGGTTTCAAATCCTCTGCGCGTAGACGACGGCGAAGAATCGCAAACTGCGAGCGGCGGAGTTATGATCCCGGCAGCGGCGCCTTACGCAAAGCTCGCGCCGACGGTGCTTTCTGATGATTTTTACGGCACGCTGTACTCCAAGGTGCTGCTGCCGACTCTGACCAAGGACAGCGTGGAAACGCCGGGTGCGGCGCTGACGGCAAAATACCAAGTGCGTCTGAACGGCGAGACTTATGATTCTCTGTATTTCAACGAGTATCTGCATAAAAAGGATAAATACGCTGTTTATTTTGGCGGCAATTATGATAAGGTAGATATTGAAATCGGGGAAACGACAGGACAGGCAGCGCAGACGGCGAGCAGCAAGGGCAGTCTGCTGATCCTCAAGGATTCTTTCGCGAACTCCTTTGTACCGTACCTGCTCGGCGATTACAGCAGGATCACGATGATCGACAGCCGCTATTACCGCGGCAGCGTGACAGAGCTGGCTGAGGATTACGATGAAGTGCTGATCCTTTACGGCATAGACAATTTCGCGGGAGAAAAGCTGCATTTGTCCAAATCACTGATCAAATAATAAATAAGGCAGAGCGTAACACATAAAAAATCTGTACCGCATTCCATGAGGGATGATGGTACAGATTTTTTATTATTCCGGAAATATCGCTTGCGATATTTCCGGAATAACGACAAAAGCACCTTGCGAAGCGGCGCTCATGGGTGAGCGCCATGTGCGCATAGAAATCTCTGATTTCGTTATGCGCACTTTTGTCCCAACAGGAACAACCGTATTGCAGGGAGGTATCAAAAATGCCTGCAATGTCCTGACCTGTATGGATACGGCTGGGGCATATTTTGCCGCCGTGAAATGCAAAAAAGCCGGAACGAAACCGGAATATCGGGTGATTTTCGGCTGATGCAACCGTCGGTTGACAAATTTTACAGTCTGCTTTCTTGCATGCAACTGCCGGAAATGGTATGATTTCCTTAGCAAACACGAAAGGGGAATTTTCATCATGATATTCGCAGATAAGATCATAGAACTTCGCAAGAAGGCTGGCTGGTCGCAGGAGGAGCTGGCAGTGCAGCTTGGCGTGACGCGGCAGTCCGTCTCCAAATGGGAGGGCGCGCAGTCGGTGCCGGATCTGGAAAAGATCGTACAGATGAGTCATTTGTTCGGCGTTACGACAGACTACTTATTAAAGGATGAGATCGAAACGATCGAGCAGCCGGGGGCGCGGGTACAGGCTGACGACGCGGCAGTACAGACAGAGACGCAGACGGAGGTTCTGCGGCGGGTGAGCATGGAAGAAGCGGCGCATTATCTGGAGCTTCGGCTAGCCGCGGCACCGAAAATGGCAATTGCGACCTTTTTAAGTGTGATCTCCCCGATCTGTCTGTTCCTGCTCATAGGATTCAGTGGATCGTCGCGGCTTGGTATTTCCGAAAGTATGGCGACCGGTATGGGCCTCTGCGTGCTGCTCTGTCTGGTCGCAGCCGCGGTCAGCATTTTCATCAGCTGCGGAGGCAAAGCCAAAGACTATGCGTTTCTGGAAACGGAGCCGTTTGAAACCGCCTATGGTGTTGTCGGCATGGTCAAAGCGCGTAAAGAGGCGTTCAAAGAGCGTTATACGCAGCTGAATATCATTGGCACAGTGCTCTGCATTCTGGCTATCGTGCCATTGTTTCTCGCTATGTGCTTAAGCTGTTCCGACCGGATTTACATCGCGGCGTTCTGCCTGCTGCTGCTTCTAGTCGCGCTGGGCTGTCTGGCTTTCGTCTACGGCGGGACTTATCAGCATGCCATGGAAAAGCTGTTGGAGGAGGGTGACTATACGCGCAAAAACAAGAAAGCTGCCGGGGCGATCGGCAAGATCAGCACCATCTACTGGCTGTGTGTGACCGCGATCTTCCTGTTCTATACTTTCGGTCCGAGGGGCAACGGCCAGCCGCAGTACAGTTGGTTCATCTGGGCGATTGCAGGCGTGCTCTACGGCGCAGTGATCGCAGCCGTCAAACTGCTACGCCGGAAATAACTGGGTGTGCGGCAGGGAGAAAAGGTTGATGAATCCCTCCGCGTCGTGCTGATTGTAAATTTCGTCGGCACTGAAGGTCGCGAATTCTTCGCTGTATAACGAATAGTCGGATTTGCTTGCAACCGGCAAAGCATTTCCTTTGTATAATTTCATCCTTACGGTTCCCGTCACATTTTCCTGCGTTACATCGACGAAAGCCGAGATTGCGTTTCTGAGCGGAGTGAACCAAAGTCCGTCGTAAATCATCTGCGAGAATTTCTGCGCTACGATATTCTTATACTGCATGGTGTCTCTGTCGAGAATCAGGCGTTCCAGGTCGGTGTGAGCCGCGTATAAAATAGTTCCGCCCGGAGTTTCGTAAACGCCTCTTGACTTCATGCCTACAAGACGGTTTTCGATGATGTCGATGGTGCCGATGCCGTTCTTGCTGCCGAGTTCATCGAGCTTGTTAAGCAGGGAAACCGCGTCCATCTTTTCACCGTTGAGGCCGACCGGAACACCTTGTTCAAAGTCGATATCCACATAGGTGACCTCGTCCGGCGCGTCCTCCGGCTCGCAGCTGAGCACATGAATGTCCTTGAGATGCTCGTTCCAAGGGTTTTCGAGATTGCCGCCCTCGTGACTGATGTGCCAGATGTTTTCGTCTCTGGAGTAAATTTTCTCGACAGTCTGATGGATCGGAATGTCGAGAATATACGCTTTGGCCGCGCCTGTTTTGTACGCCTTTTCTTCAATCTCTTTGAAATCTTCTTTTTGCCCGGCGTTGCAGCCGAAGATCCGATATCCCTCCCACGTAAACTACCTGCCGGCCGGATCGAGCTGCGTGACGAAGCTCAAATGATCAAAAAACGGTGGATGGTTCGCGTAATTTTCCCCTTGACATCGGCAGTGTTTGTATGGTAGAATCTCTAGCGAAAGAAATCTTTAAGCACGATACAGAGATGTCGGCAAGGTGGACATAGAAACAAGGCAGAAGCGAGGAAACTCCGCGATTTTTGCGCGCCGCGAGCGTATTCGCGCGGCGTGTCCGGCACAACGCTTTTGTTTCGTATGAACGCATCCCAAACCTGCCGTCAAGGCAGGTTTTTTTGTAGGAAACAGCGCAGCGCGATATTTCCGGAGTAACGGCAAAGGGAGCCTTCCCACCTTTGTCCCATCTATGAGGAGAAAGACGATGAGAAACGAAAAATGCACAGAAACAAGAGAATATCCGGCTTTTGCTGCAGCCTCCGCACTTCGCGGCGAAGGCGTGTTTCCTGATTTATCCGCATCGCCATTTTTGACAATCCCATCTTTTGTGGATGTGCATGTACATCTGCGAGAGCCGGGATTTTTTTATAAGGAAACGATTTTGAGCGGCACGACGGCGGCGGCAGCCTCCGGTTACGGACATATCTTCGCGATGCCGAATCTTAACCCGGTTCCCGACACTTTGGAAAATCTGAACGTCCAGAGAGCCATCATCGAAAAAGACGCCCGCATTGATGTCCGGCCGTACGGCGCCATCACCACCGGCGAAAAGGGCGAAAGGCTGGCAGATCTTGCGGCGATGGCGCCCTATGTCATCGGTTTCAGCGATGACGGGGTGGGACTGAATGACCCTACGCTGATGCGGGAGGCGATGCGCATCGCGCGGCGGCTGGAGCTGCCGATCGTCGCGCACTGTGAAGATCTGACCCTGCGTGACGGCGGCTACATTCACGATGGTGTTTACGCCCGCAGACATGGACACAAGGGCATCTCGTCCGAGAGCGAGTGGCGGCCGATGCAAAGAGACCTCGCGCTGGTTCAGGAAACCGGCTGCAAATATCATGTCTGTCACATTTCTACCAAAGAGAGCGTGGAGCTGATCGCAGAGGCCAAGGCACGCGGACTCGACGTGAGCTGCGAGACCGCGCCGCATTACCTCCTGCTCTGCGACGAGGATTTGCAGGAGGACGGCAGATTCAAGATGAATCCACCGATCCGCGGCAGGGCGGATCAGGAAGCGCTGCTGCGCGGCATTTTGGACGGCACGATCGATATGATCGCCACCGACCACGCGCCGCACAGCCGGGAGGAAAAATCCAAAGGGCTTTCCGGCAGCGCGATGGGGATCGTCGGACTGGAAACGGCGTTCCCGCTGCTCTATACGAAGCTGGTGCGCGCCGGTCTTCTCAGCCTCGAGCGTCTTGTTGCGCTGATGGCAATCGCGCCGCGCAGGCGCTTCGGCCTGCCGGACGCCGAAGAAGCAGGCGACTACGCAGTCTGGGATTTTAGCCAGGCTTACGAGATCGATCCGGAAAGCTTTTATTCCAAAGGCAGAGCCACACCGTTCGCGGGCGAGCACGTCTACGGCAAATGTGTGCGCAATGTGCTGGGCGGCAAGACCGTCTGGGATACAAACGACGGCAGCGCGGACAACGCGAAGGGCATGCTGTAAATTTTACAAAGGGGTTCCGATAACTATGAAACAAGGTATGTTTACCATTACAGCAAACAGGCGGCTGACACAAAACGTCTGCGAAATGATACTGGCGGGCGATACCTCCGCCTGTCAAAGACCGGGACAGTTCCTCAACATCAAGCTGGACGGGCTGTTCCTGCGCAGACCGATCTCGGTCTGTGACTACGATGACGAAGAGATCAAAATTATCTATAAGATTGTTGGAAAAGGGACGCGGGCGATGGCAGAGATGCGGTCGGGACAAACGCTGGATGTGCTGACCGGTCTCGGCAATGGCTATGACAGCAGCAAGGCAGGCACAAGTCCGGTGCTGATCGGCGGGGGCGTAGGAATCCCACCGCTGTACGGACTGCTCAAAGCACTGCAGCGGCAGCGCGCGGCAGGCGGCTTGGCGAGCGGCGAGTCTGCCGGTACAGAGAAAATCCGCGTGATCCTGGGCTTCAATACCGTAGAGGAAATTTTTTATCAAAATGAATTTGAAGCAGCCGGAGCGGAAGTGCTGCTCGCGACGGCGGACGGCAGTGCGGGCGTGAAGGGCTTTGTGACCGATGTGCTCGCGGGGCTGGATTACAGCTATTTTTATACCTGCGGGCCGGAAGCGATGTTCCGCGCGATCGAGCGCGTTGCGAAGACCTCCGGACAGTACAGCTTCGAGGAGCGCATGGGCTGCGGCTTCGGCGCCTGCATGGGCTGCTCCTGCGAGACCAAATACGGCAGCAAGCGGATCTGCAAAGACGGTCCGGTGCTGGAAAGGGAGGAAATCCTATGGTAAATCTCAAAGTGAAACTCTGCGGCATCGCGCTCGACAATCCGGTGATCCCGGCTAGCGGAACCTTCGGCTACGGCAGCGAATACGCGGAGCTTTATGATATCAACTGTTTGGGGAGTTTTTCGTTTAAGGGGACGACTCTGGAGCCGCGCTTCGGCAATCCCACGCCGCGTATCGCGGAGTGCCCGGACGGCATGATCAATGCTGTCGGCCTGCAAAATCCCGGTGTGGACGCGGTGATCCGCGAGGAGCTGCCTGCGCTGCGGAGGATTTTCCACAAGCCGGTCATGGCAAACGTCAGCGGCTTTTCGGTCAGCGATTATGTCGAAACGGTCGCGAAATTCGAGGCGGATGAAGCGGCAAGCAGCCAGATCGGCTGGTATGAGATCAACATCAGCTGCCCGAATGTGCATGGCGGCGGCATGGCCTTTGGCACCAGCGCGCAGGCCGCGGCAGAGGTGACCGCGGCGGTACGCAGAGCAACCGACAAACCGCTGCTGCTCAAGCTTTCACCGAACGTGACAGACATTACCGAGATTGCGAGAGCCTGCGAAGCGGCAGGGGCAGACGGCATCAGTCTGATCAATACCCTGCTCGGCATGCGAATCGACCTTAAAACCAGGCGTCCGGTGATCGCCAACAAGATGGGCGGCTTCTCCGGACACGCAATCCTGCCGGTCGCGCTGCGCATGGTATGGCAGGTCTATGAGGCGGTCAAGATTCCGATCGTCGGCATGGGCGGCGTCAGCAGCGCGGAGGAGGTCATTGAAATGATGCTGGCCGGCGCGACCGCCGTCGAGATCGGCGCGGCGAACCTCGTCGATCCGTTCGCCTGCAAGCACATCATCGAGGCACTGCCGACCGTTTGTGAATCTTATGGCATCACAAAATTAGAAGAAATAATCGGAGGAGGACATTAACATGGGAAAAGATGTAATTGTTGCGTGTGATTTTGCATCCGCGGCGGAAACCTTCCGCTTTTTGGATCAGTTCACCGAAGAAAAACCGTACGTCAAGATCGGTATGGAGCTTTATTACGCCGAGGGACCGCAGATCGTGCGCGAGATCAAAGCCAGAGGGCATCGGATTTTCCTCGATCTGAAGCTGCACGATATCCCGAATACCGTTAAAAAAGCCATGAAAGTCCTCTCCGGACTGGACGTGGATATGTGCAATCTGCACGCGGGCGGTACGATCGCGATGATGGAAGCCGCGCTCGAGGGACTTACCCGCGCGGACGGCAGCCGGCCGCTTTTGATCGCGGTTACGCAGCTGACCTCCACCGACCAGAAACGTATGGAAGAGGACCTTTGGATCGAAAAGCCACTGGAGCAGGTGGTCGACCACTATGCAGCCAACGCCAAAAAGGCGGGACTGGACGGCGTGGTCTGCTCACCGCTGGAGGCAGCGCGCGTGCATGCGACCTGCGGCAGAGAGTTCCTGACGGTTACACCGGGCGTGCGTTTCGCGGACGGTGAAGCAGGCGATCAGGTGCGCATTACGACACCGGCGCGCGCCAAAGAGATCGGTTCCGACTATATCGTGGTCGGGCGTCCGATCACGCAGGCGGCAGATCCTGTGGCGGCTTACCGCAGATGCGTGCGCGAATTTGTCGGCTGAGCTGTGAAGGACAAATGCGAGCGGGCATGCTTGCGCAAAAGAGAAACAGATAGATAAAAATTAAAATAAATGGAATAGATGGGAAAGGAGCATATCGATGGAATTCAAACAAGAGATTGCGAGAGGTCTGCTTTCGATTGAAGCTGTATTTTTAAGGCCGGAGGAGCCGTTCACCTGGGCAAGCGGCATCAAAAGCCCGATTTACTGCGATAACCGCCTGACGCTGACCGCGCCGGATGTGCGCACGATGATCGAGAACGGTCTGGTGCAGCTGATCCGTGCAAATTATCCGGACTGTGAGGTGCTGATGGGTACCAGCACGGCAGGCATCGCGCACGCGGCGATCATCGGACATCTGATGGATCTGCCGATGGGCTATGTCAGAGGTTCCGCGAAGGATCACGGACGCACCAACCAGATCGAAGGGAAGCTGATCCCGGGACAGAAGGTGGTGGTTGTCGAAGATCTGATCTCTACCGCGGGATCCGCTGTCGATACCGTCAAGGTGCTGCGGGAAGCAGGCGCGGAGGTGCTCGGCATTGTCAGCATCTTTACCTATGGCATGCAAAAGGGGCTTGACCGACTGGCTGAAAACGATGTGAAGAATGTCAGCCTGTGCGACCTTGACGCGCTTGTGGAGGTCGCGGCGGCAAGCGGCTATATTCGGCCGGAGGACAAGGAAAAAATCTTAAAGTTCAGAGATAACCCTTCCGATGAAGGATGGATGAGAGGAGATAAATAAATGAGTGAAATCAGAAACCTGATCAACATTACCGACCTGACAGTAGAGGAAATCGACCGACTGATCGCGGTGGCCGATGATATTGTCGCGCATCACAGCGCGTATGAGAATATCTGCGCGCACAAGAAGCTGGCAACGCTGTTCTTCGAACCGAGCACCAGAACCAGATTGAGCTTTGAGGCAGCGATGCTGGAGCTCGGCGGCAGCGTACTGGGCTTCTCAGAGGCAAATTCCAGCTCCGCGGCCAAGGGCGAAAGCGTGAGTGATACGGTACGCACCGTCGGCTGCTACGCGGATATCATCGCCATGCGCCACCCGAAGGAGGGCGCGCCGATCGTGGCGGCACAGCGCACGACCGTACCGATCATCAACGGCGGCGACGGCGGACATTTCCACCCGACGCAGACCTTGACCGACCTTTTGACCATCAAGCGCAAAAAAGGCCGTCTGTCCGACATGACCATCGGTCTTTGCGGCGACCTCAAATTCGGCCGTACTGTACATTCCCTCATCGAGGCGATGCTGCGCTACGAGGGTATCCGCTTCGTGCTGATTTCTCCGCAGGAGCTGCAGGTGCCGGATTACGTCAAGGAAAAGATGGACGCGGCAGGCGCGGCGTGGAAAGAGGTGGAGTCTCTCGAAGAGGCGATGCCGGAGCTCGACATTCTCTACATGACCCGCGTACAGAAAGAGCGCTTCTTCAATGAAGAGGATTATGTCAGACTCAAGGACAGCTACATCTTGAATCTCGAAAAACTGGAGACAGCCAAGGAGGATCTGACAATTATGCATCCGCTGCCGCGTGTCAACGAGATCTCGGTCGAAGTCGATGACGACCCGCGCGCCTGCTATTTCTTCCAGGCACTCTGCGGTAAGCACATCCGCATGGCGCTGATCCTTTTCCTGCTCGGCATCAAGAGAGAGGCATAAGGGGTGGTGCGCGCGCAAAACGTGCGGCAAGCCGCAAGAACCATGCGAAGATATTTTCTTGGGTAAATGAATTATGTGAATCAGAACGGAGGCAAATTATGAATATAGATGGCGTGAAAAACGGAATCGTGCTCGACCATATCAAGGCGGGCAAGAGTATGATGGTATATGAACTTTTGGGGCTCGACAAGCTGGACAGCTGTGTCGCGGTCATTCAGAACGCGGACAGCGCGAAATATGGCAAGAAGGACATCATCAAGATCGATGACCGTATCGATATCGACCTCGACGTGCTCGGCTACATCGACAGCAACATCACTGTCAATCTGGTCAAAGACGGTCAGCTGGAAAAGAAACTGCACCTCGAGCTGCCGCAGACCCTGCGCAATGTGATCAAGTGCAAGAACCCGCGCTGTATCACCACTGTCGAGCAGGAGATCGTCCACACCTTCCGCCTCACAGACCGCAGCAAAAAGGCATATCGCTGCATCTACTGCGACGCGGAGCACCGGGTAAAATAGGAGGGCGAGCATACAGAGGAATCGCCCCCAAAATGAAAAAGGAAAAGGTATGAATCAACACATCGAAAAAGCAAAAGCCCTTCGCGCGCAGGTGCCGCCTGCCGGTAATTGCGCGCAAACGATCCTGCGGGTTTACGCTGCGGAGCTGGGACTTTCAGAGGAGCAGGCAGCAGCCATCGCCGCGAATTTTGGCGGCGGCATGAAACGCGGCAGCGTGTGCGGCGCTGTGACCGCGGCTCTGATGGTCCTTGGCGCAGCCGGCATCACTGACGCGGCATCTGTCCAACAGTTTCAGACAGTGTTTGCCCAAAAGCATGACGGTATGCTCTGCTGCGCCGACCTGCTCAAAGCAAACATGGAAAAAGGCGGAAACAAAAAGGCACACTGCGATGGCCTGATCCTGGAATCCATCGAGCTGATAGACAAGCTGATGGAAGCAGAAGAGAAGTAAACTTACATAGCAAACGAGCCCCACGATATGGCAGATCGTGGGGCTCCGTGTTTTTTGGCTCAAAACGAGCCATAGATGGAAGCTTTGAGACAGGAATGCGCGACCTTATTACGGGGAAATGCATTTTTTTACGGATTTTCGGTATCATGCACCCTCTCGACATCATCAGAAAAAAATGATAGAATTAAAGAAAGTTTAGAAAATGCTAAGATGAGTACACAGAGGCAGATCAGTTATAACTGTCCGATCTGAGGAAGGAGAAGCGGAGAATGAACAAAAATCGGACGCTTATGCCTAAAATCCTGTTGATTTTAGGCATAAGCGCAGTTGTATTCACCTGTTTTGCGGTTTTCACAGAAATGAAATATGATATCAATTTTATTGAATACATCCGTTATTCCATGCCGTATTCAGAAGAAGAATATGCTTATATGCGAGATAAGGGAACTATTATTTATTCTCCGGACAGCAATGCGCCGCCGCTTTCTTACATTGATAAGGAAACCGGAAAACATGAAGGGCTGATTGTTGACTATATGTCATCAATTTCCATTGAAAGTGCCATGTCGGTAGTATGTCAACCGATGCCGTGGGGCGAAATCTTTGACCAAATGCGGCAAAAGAAAGTTGATACCAGTGACTTATATCGGACAAAGGAGAGGGAAAAAGATTTCCTGTTTACGCAGCCGATTTATAGTATGATCGGAACCATCGTTGTCACAGATGAAGATATACAAGAAAAGGAGGAGCTTTCAGGGAAAAGAATTGCTGTAATCAAGGATGATTTCGCACAGGAATTACTGGAAAAAGAGAATCAACAAAGCAGAAGGCCTAAGTATAAGCTGCTCATTGTCAAGAATATCGAGGAAGGTCTTAAGAAGCTGAAAAATGGAGAAGTCGAAGGTGTAGCAGGCGATGAACCGGTGATTGACTACTTGCTCAATAAACGAGATGATAAAGGAAGCTTTCATACCTTGAGGGAACCACTGTTTCAGCGGGATGTTGCTTTTGCTGTGAACAAAGAAGAAACAACTCTGCTTAAAATTTTAAATAAAACAATTTTACGCTTAAAAAAGAAAGATGTACTGGTGAAGGCACAGGAAAAATGGTTCGGCATATCTTCGCCGGTTATTAAGAAGGGTACGACTTATGATATCGCGCTGTATCTTTCCCTCGCTATTGCGGCTGCCATGCTTTTGATCGGCATTTGGAATATGACGATGCGACAAAAAATCCGTGAAAAAACTTTGCAGTTGGCGGTTAATGAAGAAAACCTGCACGCAATCATTGATTCCCTCTATGCGAAGTTGATTGTGATTGACGGAAAAGGGAGAATTGTGGAATGTAATCGTGCGCTTTTGGAAGAACTGAATGCTGAAGAAGAAGCATTGATAGGCACAGAAATCGAAGAGTATCCGCTCCTGCACAGCCTTTTTTACCAGGAAGATGGGGAGACGCCACAGGACAGCCGCGAAAAACAACAGGTTATTTATCAAAATCGCTATTTTGATGTAACGAAGCACAGATTACAACCCTCTTTAGAAAATACGCTGATGGTATTTGAAGATGTTACGGATAAAGTCATTTATGAGCAGCAAATGCGACAGGAAGTGAAAATGGATGCCATCAATCATCTTTCCGTGGGTTTTGCACATGAGGTTCGTAATCCTTTGGGCATCATCCGTAACTATCTGTTTATTTTGCGCGGAGAAGTGAGGAGCTCTGTTGGATTGAACGCTGTGGAGGCGGCCGAAAAAGCGGTAAACCGAATTAACAGCTTGATTACCAACCTTCTGCATTTTGCCAGAATCGAAAAGGATTGTCGTGCAGAAATCGACTTGAGAAAGCTGATGAACGAAATCCTCGCTTTGGAAGAAAAACGTCTGCGGGAGCATCAGATTCTTGTCGAACTTACCGGGGAAGAAAACGTATTGTTGCAATCCAATACAGAATCGCTCAAGGTGATTTTTCTGAATCTGATAGAAAATTCCATTGATGCAATTGCCACGAAAAAAAATTCACAGGGGAAAATACAGATTACCATCGACAGAGATGGGCGAAATGTGAAGGTGTTTCTTCGGGATAACGGCGGCGGAATTCCAAAAGCAGTACAAGAGCAGGTTTTTAATGCTTTCTTTACAACGAAGGAAAAAGGCACCGGTTTAGGATTATACCTTGTGCAGAACGAGGTAAAGAAGATTGGCGGTGATGTGCAGTTGCAGAGCCGAAGCGGAGAAGGAACCACCTTTACTATCCGATTACCTGAGAAATAGAGGAGAGAGAAATGAAATGAATCGAAAAGAATTTAACATTCTTATTGTAGATGATGAGAAGGAATTTAGACAGACACTTTCGATGATTGTAGAAGGGGTCGGATATAAAACAATGACTGCCGCAAATAGCGAAGAAGCTCTGCGCATCATCGACGGAGAAGATGAAGTGAATCTTATGTTGACAGATTTGCGCATGCCGGGCATGAGTGGGATAGAACTGATTCGTGAAGCTCGCATCCGCAATCCCAAACTTGAAATAATTGTCATCACTGCTTATGGAACAATTGAAAGCGCGGTCGAAGCGGTTAAGGTCGGCGCAGGAAGTTATTTTGTTAAGAGCGAAGACCCAATGAACCTATTGGCAGACATCCATAGAGTTTATGAAATTTATAGATTGACACGAGAAAATGAACTTCTCAAAAAACAGGACAGTCCGACAAGTGAGTTCTTTTTAGAAACAAAGAATTCCAAATATGCAGAGATCCTCGAGATTTGCCGCAAAGCAGCAGATTCAAACATTAACGTGTTGATTCTTGGAGAGTCCGGCGTTGGAAAGGAGATTATCGCTAAATACATTCACCAGAACAGTTCGCGCGTACAAAAACGTTTTGTACCGGTCAACTGCCAGCGATTTTCGGACGGAACAATCGAATCCGAACTGTTTGGACATGAAAAAGGCGCATTTACCGGCGCATCCGGCAGACGCATCGGCAGATTTGAAGAAGCGAACGAAGGCACTTTATTTTTGGACGAAATTGGAGATCTTCCACTCGCAACACAAGGGAAGCTGCTGCGAACCCTCGAAAACAGAACTGTGGAGCGTGTTGGAAGTAATAAGCCGATTGCATTGGATATTCGTTTGATCTCCGCTACGAATAAGAATTTAGATGAATTAGTAAACGAAAACGTATTTCGAGAGGATTTGTTTTATCGTATTAACACACTGACTATTACGGTTCCGCCTTTACGAGAACGCAAGGAAGATTTACCGGAAATGATTGATTTTTTTGTTCAGAAGATCCAAACAGAACAAAAAAAGCAGATTCATGCAATTGAAGCGGAAACCATGCAGGAATTACTGCGCTATGATTATCCAGGCAACGTTCGGGAATTAAAGAATATTTTAGAGCGATTTATTGTGCTCAGTGATAACCACGTGATTCAAGGCTCTTTTCATAAAAAAATAAGCAACCATAAAGATATATACGAAACGACAGCTTTAGGACTGAGGGAGGCGCGTGCACATTTTGAATGTGACTATATCACGCGTGCATTGGAATCACATGGTTGGAATGTTACGCGTACGGCACAGGACTTAGGCATTACTGATCGCCAGCTTTGGAATAAGATTCACGAATATGAGATTAAAATTGAAAGATAAGCAAAGAAAATGCTAAAAAACTGCGAAAAAAATTTCGGGTCATGAAATTTTTTTCGTGGTTTTCTTTTTTTGCTTTTGTACGGAAACTGATAAAACAGCGAATCTGCTCGAAATTCTGCGTTGGCATATTTTTTGCTATTAAAGTGTATACAGAAATGGTTCATTCAATTTATTTTATTTTCAAGGAGGAGATCGCTATGGTTGAAATGATTTATAGCATCAACGGAAAAATCAATGATATCGTATGGGGCCCATACATGGTTTTCCTGCTGGTAGGCGTGGGCATTTTTATGACAATTCGTCTGAATTTTATTCAGTTCGGAAAATTTAAGTACATTTGGAAAAATACGATTGGGAAGGCATTTGAAAAATCGGAAGGAGACGGTTCGATTTCATCCGCGAAAGCAGGATTGACCTCAATCGCAGCTGTTGTCGGAACCGGTAATATCGCAGGAGTCGCGACTGCTGTTGCAATCGGCGGTCCCGGCGCTGTATTTTGGATGTGGGTATCTGCACTTTTTGGCATGGCAACAAAATTTTCTGAAATCACACTTGGTATCCATTTCAGAAAGAAAGAAGCGGATGGTACTTATGCAGGTGGTGCCATGTACTATATCGAGCAAGGTCTGCATTCAAAATTCCTGGCAGGTTTCTTTGCTGTTATGATTATTATTACCTACTTTGTAGTCGGTGCAATTGTTGATACCAATTCCATCTGTCTTTCCATAAAGGCACAATTTGGTATTCCGCCACTGGCAACCGGAATTGTATTTTCTATCTTGACTGCGGTGGTCATTCTCGGCGGAATCACCAGAATCGGTGATGTATGCCAGTTCCTTACACCGATTATGTCGATTATTTATGTTGTGGCAGGGCTTGCGGTCATTGTACTGAACATCAAGACTGTACCTGGCGCTTTTGTGGAAATATTCAAGTGTGCATTCACGCCTGCCGGCGCAACCGGTGGTTTTGCAGGCACCACTTTTATGCTGATGATGACAAAAGGTATGGCAAGAGGTTTGTTTTCTAACGAGGCTGGTTTAGGCAGTTCTCCAATTATTCACGCAAACGCAAAAGTAAATCATCCGGTCGAGCAAGGTATTTGGGGTGCAACCGAAGTTTTCGTTGATACATTGGTAATTGCAACCATTACGGGGCTTGCAATTGTTATCTCAGGTGAATGGACCTCCGGGTTGGATGGATCACCATTGACTATGAAAGCTTTTGAAACTGCGCTTCCGGGGAACTTGGGCAGTTATGTGGTCATGCTCAGTGCGGTATTGTTCGGCTATTCCTGCTTGATTACCGCAAACTATTACTGCGAAAAAGCAGGAGAGTATCTTTTCGGGAAAAAATGCATTCTTCCGATTCGTATCCTGTGGTGTGTTTTTATCATCATTGGCTCCATTGGCGGTCTGCGTTTTGTATGGGATCTTGCAGATACTTGCAACGGTTTGATGGCAATCCCGAACTTGATCGCGCTGTTGGCGCTCAGTCCGATTGTTGTTAAGCTGACCAGGGAATACTTCGGACAAATTAAAACAAAAGAAAAGCTGGATGACTAGCAGATCTTTGCTTGGCACAGTAAACAAAACCCCACGATATGGCAGATCGTGGGGTTTTCTGATGACTTGCCTTTAAGAGTCAGGCTACTCTTTTGGCTGGTTGCCCCTATGTCGGTTTCCGTTCAGCCATTTGCAGAGATAATGGAGTCAGATCTGCCAAAACGACAGACGCAGGGATGCAGCGTTTTTTGCGTGCTTACGACTTATCCCTATTTACCAAAAACGTAAAAAAATTATTTTTGGAAACCGAGAAGCCAATCTGCAATATCAACGATTCGAATACCTTCATATTGATATTCGTCGTGTCGAGTACGGGCAATTACCATTTTGGGATAAGCATCCCTGATCTGTAATAGAGGGGAGACCTCTCGTTCAAAAGTCTTTTCATCGCTGATATTATCGGAAACTTGGATATAAATCTTCTCATTGCGCTTGATGGCAACAAAATCAATTTCTTTTTTGTAAAGGACTCCAACGTAGACCTCGTAACCTCGTCGCAACAGTTCAATGGCAACAATATTCTCCAAAATTCTGCCATAGTCCATATTTTTTGTGCCGAGTTTCGCATAGCGAAAAGTATGGTCGCTCAAATAATACTTATCATTGCTGGATAGGTATTTCTTTCCTTTAATGTCGTATCTGCGTATTTTATAGAAAGCAAAGGCATTGCACAGGTACTGCAGATAAGAGCTGATGGTCACATGGTTGACCTTTTCCTGTGCGCTGCTAAATGCATTCTTAATACTCCTTGCAGATGTCAAATTGGAGATATTATCCATCAGAAAATCGACTAATCTGTCCATCAACTGCATATTGCGGATTTTGTATTTCCTGCGAATGTCTCTAACAATTAAAGTATCGAAAACATCGGCAATATAGTCATACCTGGCTTCCTGATCTTTATATAAGTAAGAACCAGCCATGCCACCTTCCATCATGTATCTGTCAATCGCAGCATATTTGTCGTTGTGTCTGAAATACTGCATATATTCGCTGAAAGAGAACGGAAATACTTTGATTTCAAATGTTCTTCCGGTAAACAGCGTAGCAAGATCGGAGCTCAGCAGGAACGCATTGGAGCCGGTAATGTAAATATCAAACTTCTCCGTGGCGTGCAGACCGTTAATGGCTTTTTCAAAATCCACGCACATCTGCACCTCGTCAATAAGGACGAAATTCTGCTTACCCTTGATATATTGAGCTTTTACATAATCGTACAACGGTCTGTATGCAAGCAAATGGTCATATTCCGGCAGATTAAAATTGATATGGACAATGTTACAGTCCGAAACTTCTGCTTCTACATAATCTTTGAACGCCTCAAGCAGCTTAGATTTGCCGCTGCGACGCACACCGGTGATGACCTTAATATCCGGTGTCCCGATTACGTTGATCAATTTATCTAAATATTGCTTACGCTCAATCAGTTTCATCTTATTTCACCTCACCACTATATTATACCCATTCAGATTAACAAAATCAATATTTTTTTAAAAATGGTAAATAGAACTTGTGATTTGAAATGTGCTGTGAAAATTCCCTCTCTATAAGAAAAAAATGCCCCGGCTCTGCCAAAACGACAGACGCAAGGGTGCGGCGTTTTTTGAACACAGATATCAGCTCCGCGGATCAAATGCGTAACGAGGCGGAGTGAAAAAGATGACTATGACTTTTTTCGTACACAAAATGTCATGGCATTCTGTTGAAAAATGTTGTAAGATGAAGATAGATAAAAAAGGTTTTACAGAATATGACCAAAATGTTTTGAGACCTCTGTATGGATAACCACATCGACCGTAAAGAAGGGGAACATCTTTATACAGGAAAAGTATACGCGAAAACAATGAAACGAGATGAAAGACCGATGGATTTTTTAAGAACTGAAAAGACTCCGCATGAACAAGGAAAAAAGCAAAACGACAAATATTTGCATTTTTAGAAGCGAAAAAAATAGTATAATAGAAAAAAGCGAAAAGGAAGAGCAGGAAGGAGACTATAAGATGAAGGGATGTGTATCGGCATTTTTTGTGGTAGCGCTTTATATTGTTATCCTCGTTGGGTGTAACTTTGGAATCTTGGCAGCAATTTTGACGATCGTTGCATTCTACGGATTATTTGAATTATTGACCAGAGAATCGCCGGACCAGAAAGACGAAAAATCCGCAGAAAATCCAAACTTCAAAATTTCCGGATCCGGCAGCAAAGATACGATGTCTCCCCTAGATCAATCCTGGGATATGCATATCAGCAGCGGCATCTTCGGCTCCGATGATTTTAGTGGATTCAGCGGATTTGGCAAAGGCAAAGACGGAGGGGAATAGAACCACACCGAAAGGAAAAAAATCTTTGAAAATGGTGGTACAAATAGACATCTTTCGACAAATGTGATAAAATTAAAAATGAAGCGTGACCCTTAGAGATAGACGAAACGACAATCTGCAAGGGAGTGTGTATCCATGAAGAACACAAATATCAACATATAGAAAAAAGAAACCAGAGCCAAATGCGCCGCGTAAACCCGCGAAGAGAAGAATGAAGGGCTCTGGTTTTGTTGAAAAGAAAAAGTGTAAACTTGAAGAACGGAAATTGTTATAGAATCATCTAAAACGAAACTTTAAAAACAAAGCAGAAGAGGCAGGAAAGTAAATGGAATATAGAGATTTAGCACCGACAAACAATATCCAAAACGGGCAGGAGTATATTGATGCCTTACAATGGGCCTTGGAGAATCCCAAAATAAAAAATATTGCATTGGCTGGACCATATGGTTCTGGAAAAAGTAGTATTATAGATACCTATATTGAACGGCAAAGGCAAGAATGTAAAGAAAAAGATAAAAAATGTCACTGTAAAAAAAGAAAAACATTGGATGAAGATAAATACTATAAAATTTCAATGGCGACATTTACGAATGCTCAAAACAGTCAAAATCCAAACAGCAAAATTGAAATAAAAGAGGACGAAGTAGAGAAAGGAATATTAAAACAACTTTTTTACAAAGTTGAGCATAAAAAAATCCCTCAAAGTAGATATAGAAAGCTCAATGTGAAAAAATTTCTTCCAATATTTTTTAAAACTCTTTTTCTTATTGCGTTGACAGCGGTATTAATTGCAATATTCAAATTAGAAAATATACTTTGTTTTGCGGAGAAGATTGCAGAGACTTCACTAATTTGGCATGTTTTATTAACAGTATTAATCTTAATAGCATTAATCTGCATTGCGTATCTTATTAGTTATTTGTGGTATACGTCAGAACCTAAGTATCATTTGAAGGAAATTAAATTACCTGGTGATGTGAAAGTCGAAAACACAGGCGCAATATCAGAATCTGCTTTTAACAAAAATTTGGATGAGATAATGTATTTTTTTGAGGTTACAAAGGTAAGAGTTGTTTTTTTTGAAGATTTAGACAGACTGCCAGATCGAGAAATATTTGTGCATTTAAGAGAACTAAATAACCTTTTGAATAATGATGATGCAATAAAAAATAAGCCAATTGTGTTTGTTTATGCAGTGAGAGATGACATTTTTACAAAGGAAGATAGAACAAAATTCTTTGATTTTATTATCCCGGTTATTCCTATTGTTAACGCTACAAATTCTGGAGAAATTTTGCTCGAAAGGTTACAGGAGTCGGAGTCCAATGGAATTTCACATGAAATTTCGCAGGAATTTGTGCTTGATGTTTCTCCTTATATTTCTGATATGCGAATGCTTCAGAATATATATAACGAATTTATTGTTTATAAGAATACTCTGAGAACATCTCAGGCGTTATCTCTGTCAGATGAGCAGATGCTGGCAATGATGATCTTTAAAAATATATGTCCGAGTGATTTCGCAGACATTCAGGAAGAAAAAGGTATAATAAAGGATGCATTTGAGGCTAAAGCCAAATTTATTAAAGAAAAAAAGGAAAAACTGCAAAGCAAAATTGATGAACTTTCAAGCAACATAACAAAAGTAGAGGAAGATTGCCTAAAGAACACAAAAGAGCTTAAAGCTGCTATGCTAATGGGAATAACGGACAATCAAGGAATTGCTTATAGAATAGGAAACTACTCGCAAAATATAACCGCAGAGCAGATTATGGAAGATTCATTTGACCTACATGAGCTTGATAAAGATGAACTTAATCAGATAATTTATAGAAATTTTTTAGAAGAATCTTTACAAATAAATCTTTACGGATTCAAAGAAAAAATCGCTCCATATCTTGCCCGATGGGAATATCTTTATGTTTTTGAGAAAGAAAGCAAAGAAACTATACAAACTGAGATTGCGAATGCAACCAAAATGCAGCATACATTAACGGGAAAGTCAGTAAAGGAATTACTAACTGATTATGATGATTTTCGCTTTGACAAAGAGATAGCCGATAATAAACTATTGATTTTTATGTTGCGAAGAGGTTATATTGATGAAAAATATGCAAATTATATCAATTACTTTAAAGGCAACAGCATAACAACCGCCGATATGAATTATATTCTTTCTGTAAAAAATCGAGAACCGAAACCTTTTGATTATGCCTTAACTAAAAGTGAGATGGTCATTCGACGTCTACAAGAGTATGAATTTGAGCAAAAAGCAATTTATAATTTTGACTTAATGGAGCAACTATTGTCAAATGATAATGAAAAAATAAAGTTAAATCTTTTCATTCAACAATTGTCTGATGAATCTGAGTCAAGCTGGAGATTTATTGATGAATTTGTAGATCGAACAAAATATATAGAAAAGTTCATAATACTTTTAGCAACGGAATGGACTGCTGCATGGAGCTACATTGCGAAGCTTCCAACGGTTCAATACGAGAGACAATTATATTACTTAAAGTTGTTTTTCGATACACTTGATGAGGATATCATTATTAAACTTAATGAAAACAAGAGCATAAAAACGTATATAGAGAATCACCCTGACATTCTTCAAAAATTAGGAAATGGGGTTTCAGAAAAAATATTATGCGAGCTTCTGACAAAGCTGGATGTATCGTTCAAATCATTGGAAATTTCCGGTGTTCCTAATGGTATAGTGAATTTTGTATTTGATAATTGTCTATATGAATTGAACGAACAGATGATATTTACGATTGTTTTATATAAAAATGAAGCAATGCTAAGCAGTTTAAACAAGAGACCTTATACGACAATTATTGACCTTGGGTATAAACCACTAATAGACTATGTTCATAATAATTTTACTGAATATATAGAAAAAAATGTACTAGCGAAAGAGTCGCCGGAGGATCGGGAAGAGCTCATTATAAGATCATTGGAAAGAATTTTTTTTAATGAAGATCTTTGTATTAAACTGATACAACATGAGCAGTTTCAAACGAAAGATATATCATTATTTTTTCAAGAAGAAATTGAGGAGGAAGATGATAGAACAACTGTAAACGCAATCTGGGACACAATGCTTATGAATGAAAAAACAGAACCTGTATGGGAAAACATAATGTCTTATTGGAAGCATTTCTCTTTGAGCAATGTACTTTGTGAGTATATTGGAGCACATACATCTGAGCTTACCAGAGCAAATACGGATTGCTGCAGCGACGCTTTTATGAAAGATTTCATCAATGCAGGATGCGAAGATAAAGTGTATAAGAAATTGCTCCCAATATTAAAAATAGACGAGTTCGATATACCTATTGCTGATTTGACAGAAAGTTTACTTGATTTGATGGTTGATATAAACTATTTCAAATTCACCGCAGCGCAATATGAGGATATTAATGAAGAATTTCACAATATTGCAATAAAATATGTAATTAATAATCAAGAAGATTTTATTAGTCAAGTAGACGAAATTGAAATGTCCACAGAGCTTTTAAATGAGCTGCTTAGAAATAATTTGATAAATCAAGACACAAAGGAAACACTCTTTGACTTATTCGCAGAAGCGTTTATGGCAGAAGATATTGTATATTACATTATCGAAAATCAAATTGAACTCTCAAAAGCATGCTTTGAACTAGCATGGAAATATGCAGAACAAAAACAGAAAGAGCAACTTTTGTTTAACAATATCAAATTGTTAAACAACGACGATTTGGAGAAATATTTTAGTGATTTAGATATACAATATCAAGAATTTTCTGACCGAAGTAAGCAGCATCAAGTACGACTACCGGTGACAGAAGATTCACTCAAATTAGCAAAACACTTGGAAAAAACGGGATATATTACAAGTTATAAGGTTGTGACTGCAAAATCAGGAACACTCATAAAAGGAGTGGATAAAGAAATTAAATATCGCATTAGACGGAAAACAGAATAATCGCGACATAACAAAAAAGAAATTTAAGTCCATTCCATCGAAAAAAACAGTAAGACACTGGAGTAAGGGAGAAATAAAAATGAGTAGCAATGATTTAATTTCAAATGTTGGAAAGAACTCGAACGATACAGCAGCTCTTGTATGGTCTGTTGCCGATGACCTTGTAGGAGCATATAAACCGCATGAATATGGTCTTGTCATTCTGCCGATGACAGTAATCAAGCGTTTCCATGATTGTTTACTGCCAACACATCAGGCAGTTCTTGATACATACAAGAAAGTAGAAAAGCTGGCTGTAAAAGATGGTTTCTTGCGTAAAGCATCAGGCTATCAGTTTTACAATACAAGTCCATTTACGTTCAAGACATTGATTGCTGACCCTGAAAATATCGTAGACAATTTCAAGGCGTATCTGAATGGATTCTCTGACAACATTCAGGATATTCTTGCACGTATGGATTTTGATTCTCAAATTAAACACATGGAAGAAGCAGGTCTTCTGTATCAGGTAATCTCTGATTTCTGTACAGATAAGGGCGATTTTTCACCTGAGAAAATTAGTGCGGTTGATATGGGATATGTGTTTGAAAATCTTGTTCGTAGATTCTCTGAATCATATAACGAAGAAGCCGGAGCACATTTCACAAGCCGCGACATCATCTATTTGATGAGTGACCTTCTTGTGGCTGGTGATGAATCAGCATTTACAGGAGATGGAATTTCAAAGACCGTCTATGATATGACGATGGGGACATCTCAGATGCTTACCTGTATGGAAGAAAGATTAAAACAGATGGATGCGGATGCAAATGTTACTGTATTCGGTCAGGAGTTCAACCCATTTACATTCGGTATTGCAAAGGCTGATATGCTTATCCGTGGCGGTGATCCTAACAATATGCAGTTTGGTGATACCTTGTCTGATGACAAGTTCAGTGGGTACCAATTTGATTATATTATCAGCAATCCACCGTTCGGCATTCCTTGGAAGCGTGAAGAAAAGGAAGTTGAAGCAGAGTTCAAAAAAGGCGCGGCTGGAAGATTTGCGCCGGGACTGCCAGCAAAAGGCGATGGACAGCTTCTGTTCATGCTGAATGGGCTTGCAAAGTTAAAAGATGATGGTCAGATGGCAATTATCCAGAACGGTTCATCTTTGTTCAATGGTGATGCTGGTTCCGGTCCTTCTGAGATTCGTAGATATTTAATCGAGAATGATTGGCTGGATGCGATTGTACAGTTGCCAAACAATGCTTTTTACAATACAGGTATTGCAACCTATATTTGGATTGTAATGAAAAATAAGCCAGTCACACATCAGGGCAAAGTACAGCTGATTGATGCATCCGCTTGTTGTTCAGCAAGACGTAAAAATATCGGTTCAAAGAACGTAGATATTACAAAGGCTTGCCGCGATCTGATTATTGAAGCATATGGGGCTTATGTAGACGGCACATACAATGGTGTAGATGAAAATGACAATAC
>ERZ825137.1680-NODE-1680-length-27694-cov-3.432867_pt1 | contig 27694 bp, 24 predicted proteins | sample MGYA00519873_ERZ825137 | MGnify/ENA primary metagenome ERZ825137 (study PRJEB31778, sample SAMEA3449190) | human gut metagenome | biome: human gut; feature: human-associated habitat; material: faeces | place: United Kingdom | collected 2010/2012 ...
CTGTAGTCTGAGTATAGACAGCAGCCGAGAATCCACGGGGAATCAGTTCTTTCAACTTCTCGCAAATGCGTTTCCCGAAGGAATAAGCGTTATCAAAGTGGATCAAGGCAGACAGGGCGTCCACGGATTCACCATTCAGCAGTATATCCAATTTCACGAGGTTGGCTCTACGATAGCCAATTTGGAAATAGTCGAAAGAGGCATAGCCTTTTGTGATACTCTTCAGCTTGTCGTAGAAGTCAAACACGATTTCAGCCAGTGGCATCTCGTAGTTCAACTCGATCCGGTTTCCTGTCAGGTAGTGTTGCTTTATCAACACGCCTCGCTTGCCGAGACACAGGGTCATGATCTGCCCGATGTAGTCGGTGGGCGTGATGATTTGTGCTTTTATATAAGGCTCCTCGATATAGTCCAGCACGGTGGGAGAGGGCATATCGGAGGGGTTATGCATTTCGAAGACTTCGCCTTTGGTGGTGTGGGCGATGTACATAACGTTGGGAACGGTGGTGATCACGTTCATGTCGAACTCCCGGTCCAGACGTTCCTGTACAATTTCCATGTGGAGCATTCCGAGGAACCCGCAGCGGAATCCAAATCCAAGTGCGGCTGAGGATTCAGGCTCGAAGGTTAGGGAAGCGTCGTTTAGCTGTAGTTTTTCGATTGAAGTACGCAGATCTTCGTAATCCTCCGAGTCAATCGGGTAAATTCCGGCAAAGACCATGGGTTTTACTTCCTCGAAACCCTCAATGGCAGCGGAGCATGGACGTTCCACGTGCGTGATGGTATCCCCGACTTTTACCTCGGATGAGGTTTTGATACCGGAAATAATGTATCCTACATCCCCCGTTTTGAGTTCATTACGAGGTTCTTGTTCTAAGCGTAATACACCAATTTCATCTGCATCGTATTCTTTGCCCGTGCTCACGAATTTCACGATATCACCTTTTTTCAAGCTACCGTTCATGATACGGCAATAGGTGATAATTCCGCGGAAAGAGTTGAATTCCGAGTCGAACACCAAAGCCTGAAGAGGAGCGTTGGGATCACCCGTGGGTGCGGGAATCCGTTCCACAACCGCTTCCAGTATTTTATCTACACCCAATCCGGTTTTTCCACTGGCTTCAATAATATCGTCCCGGTCGCATCCGATCAGTTCTTCAATCTGGTCTTTCACTTCCTCTGGCATGGCATTGGGCATATCCATCTTGTTCAAGACGGGAATGATCTCTAGGTTGTTGTCAATGGCAAGATAAAGGTTCGAGATGGTTTGTGCCTGAATTCCTTGCGTGGCATCGACAATCAGTAGCGCACCCTCGCAAGCAGCAATGGAGCGTGATACCTCGTACGAGAAGTCCACGTGTCCCGGGGTATCTATCAGGTTTAGAACATATTTCTCTCCCTTGTAATGGTAATCCATTTGTATCGCGTGACTTTTGATCGTGATGCCTCGCTCTCGTTCCAGATCCATATCATCAAGCACCTGTGCTTGTAAATCTTTCCCTACTACAGTTCCGGTCATTTCCAGTAAACGGTCGGCAAGTGTACTCTTACCGTGGTCAATATGTGCGATTATACAGAAATTCCTAATGTTCTTCATCTACGAAATTTTAGATTTAGGCTGCAAAGATAATGATTTTCCGGAATTATTCATTTAGTAACCACTTCCATAGGGGAACAATAGGGTAAAAAATAACACCTCTCGTACGAAAGGCGTTATTTTGTTTTATGGATAAAAATTGAAGTGTATGCTTGATTATTTCAACACGGGTTGCCTGTTGTAAGTGACTGATTTTAGTAATGCTTTTGCATTCTTTACTGCCTTTTCCGGGAGCGGGGAGTAGTTTACTTTCGTGGTTAAGGCTTGGGCCTCTGCGTCCAGCATCCAGTTCAATAGTTTCAATGTTTCTTCGGCTTGAGTTTGATTTCTATCGGCATAGGCTTGCTCCTTGTACAGGATGATCCATGTGAAACAACTGATCGGGTATGCATCCGGGGCGGCCGAGTTGGTGATCATTGTTCGGGTATCGGCGGGCATATCTCCTTTCGCTGCGGCTGAGATGCTTTCAGTGTTTGGGGTAATAAAGTTACCGGCCGCATTTCTTATCTGGGCGAATTGGATTTTCATGGCAAAAGCATATTCGGAACCCACGTAACCGATGGAACCTTCAGTTTGACTGATTACTCCGGCAACGCCCGGGTTGCCTTTAGCGGCCATACCTACCGGCCATTTTAATGATTTTCCGGTTCCGATCTTCTCGGCCCATTCCGGACTTACTTTAGTCATGTAGTCACTGAACACGAAAGTGGTTCCACTGCCATCTGAACGATAGACTGGACTCATGGCTTTGTCGGGTAAGTTCACGCCGAGGTTGATGGCCGCGATACGGCTGTCGTTCCACTTGGTGATTTTGCCCAAGTAAATATCAGCGATAATGTCCCCGGTTAGTTTTAAGTTGTCCACTCCCGGCAGGTTGTACGCCAACACCACGGCTCCCATGCACGTCGGGATGTGAACTACCGTTGCGGGCATTTCGTTCATTTCTTTGTCGGATAGATAGGCGTCGGACCCTCCAAAATCTACGATTTTGTCTTTCAGGCTACGAATACCGCCACCACTACCGATGCCCCCGTAGGTGATGGAGTTACCTGTTTTATCTTGATAGGTTTTGAATGCGAGGTTATAGAAGGGAAGAGGGAAGGTTGCCCCTGCTCCAGAGATAGATACTTTTTTAGCGGGACCGTTCACGTCATTTGTTGCATTGCTGCTAAAAATAACAGCTAACATAAGAACTGTGGTTAAAAGTAAGTTTTTCATTTTCTATTCATTTAAATAAATTGTTTTCTTTCTTTTTTGCGACTGCAAGTTCCGCTGATTATGTGAATCTAATGTTTCGAAACGGTTATTTTTTTGTTACGCGGTAGGGTGTAAGGGAGTGGTGGATTTGTTGATCCACAAGAGATGAGTAACGTTTGGAAGCCTGTATTACGCTTTGGATTCTTTTGTAGGTAATATCAAGTTTAAAATGACACCCAATAAGGCGGCAAGACCGATGCCGGACATGGAGAAACTACCCCATTCGAAGGCAGCCCCTCCAATACCGAAGGTTAGGATGAGAGAGACGATAATCATGTTGCGGGTGTTGGAAAGATCAACTTTGTTCTGGATTAGATTGCTCATTCCTAAAGAGGCGATTGTTCCGAACAGGAGTAACATGATTCCACCCAAAACAGATGCGGGGATGGATTTTAACAAGGCGCTGATTTTGCCAAAAACAGAAAAAACGATTCCCGTTACAGCGGCAATCCGAATCACGGCAGGGTTTGAGACCTTTGTTAAAGACACGGCTCCGGTAACTTCGGAATACGTGGTTACGGGAGGTCCCCCCACTAATCCTGCGAAAACGCAGGCAAGACCATCACCTAGTAGTGTACGATGTAAGCCGGGGTTTTTCACGAAATCTTTACCGGCAACACTGTTCACCGCATAGACATCCCCGATGTGTTCGATCACGGGAGCGATGGCTACAGGAACCATATAGATAATGGCTGCCCAAGAGAAATCGGGTGTCACGAACTGGGGAAGGGCAAACCAGGCGGCTTCTTTGATCGGGGCAGTGTCCACGTTATAGAATAAAAGTGCCACGAGATATCCGACAATGATTCCGCAGAATATAGGGATTAATTTTAACAGTCCCCTGCCTTTCAGAGAGACGATGACAGCAGTGATTAGGGAGATAAGGGCCAATACCCAGTTCTCGCTTGCCATTTTTACCCCGGAGCCTGCCAGGGAAAGCCCGATTAATATGATTACCGGACCGATGACGATCGGGGGAAATAGTTTCTTGATAAAGTCGGTGCCTCGTAATTTTACCAACAGGCTCATAAGTCCGTAGACCGCACCCACGGCAACCATTCCGGAGAGGGCTCCGGCCATACCGTACAATTCACTGGCTTTGATGATTGGGGCGATGAATGCGAAACTACTTCCGAGGAAAATGGGAACGATGCCTTTCGTCACAAGATGGAAAATTAATGTTCCGATTCCTGCTGTCAGAAGTGCTGTCGATGGATCCAAGCCTACGAGTAGGGGGACGAGTACTGTTGAACCGAAAGCAACGAAAAGAAATTGTACCCCGATAACTCCTTTTTGGAAGGCTGAAAGGTGATTCGCATCCATGATTATGTATATTCAGATGATTTGACAAACTGAACAAAGGTAGTTATTTGGCGGTGATTTTCAAAAAAAGCCTTACTTTTGTGGTTAAATGTTTGTATTTAAAACAAGAGCTATGATAAAATCAATGACCGGTTTCGGTAAAGCAACAGTGGACTGCGGGACAAAGAAAGTGATCGTGGAGGTAAAAAGTCTGAATTCAAAACAATTGGATATTAATTTGAGGACTCCAAGTATTTACAAAGAGAAGGATATTGAGATCCGGAATATGATAAAGAACGTTCTGGAGCGTGGGAAGGTGGACGTGTATATCTATTTTGATAACGCGGAGGACGAGAAGGATGTTGCCGTAAACCAATCGGTTGTGAAACAATATTATAATCAGATGCTGGAAGTTGCCGGTTCGCTGGGAGTAGAAATCAACAAGAGTGAGTTGTTGCAAACCATCATGCGTTTCCCCGATACGATGCAAGCCAAGATGGAGGAGTTAGATGAAGAAGGTTGGAATTGCTTGAAAAGTGCTATCGAGAAAGCGTTGGCGGACGTTGACGCTTTCCGTATTCAAGAGGGTAAAGTTTTGATTGCAGATATTTTGAAACGGATTGAGTTGATCAAAAGTTTATCTGGTGAAGTACCCCAATTCGAGAAACAACGAGTGGTTACCATCAAGCAACGCTTGCAAGACAAGATGAAGGAGTGGGGAGAGATCAAAAATATTGACGAGAACAGGTTAGAACAGGAAATTATCTATTATTTGGAAAAACTGGATATTACGGAAGAGAAAGTTCGTTTGGCAAATCATTGTAAATATTTTGTCGAGACTGTGGAGAAAGAAGAGGCCCCGGGACGTAAACTCGGATTCATCGCCCAAGAAATCGGTCGCGAAATCAATACCATGGGTTCCAAAGCCAATGATCATGACATCCAGAAACTGGTTGTTCGCATGAAAGATGAACTTGAAAAGATAAAGGAGCAAAGCCTCAATGTTTTGTAACTTGTTACAAAACATTGAAACTAAAAGATAAAAGCTAATAACTAAAAGTTGAAAATTGAAAAGAGCATTCGGTCTCATTTTCAATTTTCAATTTTCAATTTTCAATTGTTATGGGTAAGGTAATCATATTTTCAGCCCCCAGCGGATCGGGGAAAAGTACGATCGTGAATTACTTGTTGGCGAAGGATTTGGGATTGGAGTTTTCGGTGTCAGCAACGTGCCGAGCTCCCCGGGGAGAGGAGAAACATGGAAAAGAGTATTATTTCTTTTCGACGGATGAGTTTAAAAAGAGAATAGAGGCGAAAGATTTCTTGGAGTGGGAAGAGGTTTATCCGGGGTGTTTCTACGGGACGTTGAAAAGTGAATTGGAACGAATTTGGAAGGCTGGTCATGCCGTGGTATTTGACGTGGATGTCGTTGGCGGGGTGAATATCAAGAAAATATTCGGAGATCAGGCGTTATCTGTCTTTATCAAAGCTCCTTCCGTAGAGGTCTTGCGGCAACGGTTGATCGGGCGAGGTACGGATTCAATGGAGAAAATCGAGCAAAGGGTGGCCAAAGCGGAATATGAAATGACATTTGCCGATAAATTTGACGTGGTCATCGTGAATGACAATTTGGACATGGCTTTAGCCGAGGCAGAAAAAGCAGTAAGAGATTTTTTGAAATAATCGGATGGTGCAAGGTCAGAAAGAGAATAGAGAACCCGTTGTCGGGCTTTTTTTCGGATCGTTTAACCCGATTCACAATGGACACGTGGGGATTGCTCGCTACTTGTTGGAAAAAAAACTGTGCGAGGAAGTGTGGTTCGTGATCAGTCCTTGTAATCCGTTTAAAGTGGATCGTTTCCTTTTGCCGGAAACGGATCGTCTGGCAATCGTGAGCGCCGCTATTGGGGGAATTCCCGGGATGAAAGCTTGTGATGTGGAGTTTTCTATGTCTAAACCTTCTTACACGGTCGATACCTTGCGAGTCCTGTTTGATCGGTATCCCGGTCGTCGGTTTGCTTTGATCATCGGGGGAGATAACGTACCGGATTTCCCGAAAGGGAAAGACTATCATTGGATTGAGGCACATTGTTCCATCTTTGTTTATCCCCGTCCGGGGATGGTGAATTCTGAAGAATCTCCGAGTATGACGTTCATTGATGCGCCTTTGTTCCCCTTATCTGCTACCGAGATCCGGGAAATGATTCGAAAAGGAGATGATATTTCAAATTTGGTTCCAAGCGAGGCTTTATCGTTGATCTGGAAGTTGTATTCAAAATAAGTGAGCTTGTTACGCAATGTAAAACAAAATTGGCAGAGATCTTCTACATCTCATAACGTGCTCACTTATTTCACAGAACAATGCTTGTTGGAAAATTTGGATAGAAGAAGATCATGTTACCATGATGAACATCTTGCCAGCTTCACTTCCCGAAAGCTACATAAACAGTTACGTCTTGGCAGGTTTTCTGACTTGCTTCCTTTTCGTCGCCTTCCCATCTATGTACAGACAGTGGCAGTAGAGACTAAAGTTTTGAAGCTTACAGCTGCGGGTACAGTTCCCGACTTTCACGGGATTCCCTCGTAATGTCACGAAGAACATTACCTTTCCAATACGTTTACAAACATAGGGAAAATAATTGAAAATCGGAAATAGAAGATTGAAAAATATTCTTTTTCATGAGGTTCGTGTTTTTTCGAATAATTATGAGATGAGTTGTATAATTATGCATGGGAATTAAAATGTAATACACGTGTAATTAGATAGTTAAGATTAAATTCGAGAGATCGAAAACGTTGTAAAAAGTCGAAAACAAGTTGTACTTTTGTGTGGCTAAAAATAAGCGAAATTAATAACTAAAATAAAATAAGTTGTAGTATGGGATTTGTAACTAAGGAGAAATTGTTCTCCAAGGATTTCTTTATCACCTACGGATGGTTGTTGGGTGGTTGTTTTGTGTTTGCATTAGGGGCTGTATTATTTGCAGAGCCTTACGGTTTTGCTCCTGGGGGAACATATGGTCTGTCCATGGTATTTCATCATTTGTGGGGGTGGGAGACTGAAATTGCGGCCCTTTGTATGGATGTGCCTTTATTGTTGTTGGGCATCTATTTCTTGGGAGGGATGTTTGGTGTGAAAACCATTATCTGTACGTTTGCTATTCCGGCATTTATGCGGTTGATTCACTATCTTTACGGTTACGATGCTTTATTGGAACCGGGAATTACTGACCGGACAATGTTAAATGAGCAATTATTATCAGCTATTTTCGGTGGTATTGTTTACGGTATTGGTATCGGTATGATTTTCAAGGCACGGGCGACTTCCGGAGGATCGGATATTATTTCCATGATTTTGAACAAGTATACCCATATCTCTTTGGGGACATTGGTAATTATCGTGGATTGTACGATAACCCTGTCAACGGTTGTAGCCTTCGGAGACTGGCGTTTGCCCATGTATTCCTGGATTATCGTGTTCATCGAAGGTAAGGTGATCGACTTGATTGTTGAAGGTGCTTCTGTTCACAAGACTTTGATGATCGTGACCAAGGAGATGGATACCGTGAAAAATATAATTTTGAACGATATTAACCGCGGAGCTACGATTTTACCGGCTATCGGGGCTTATAAAGGAGAGTCGCGTGAGATGATCTACACGATTTTAACCCGTCGTGAGATGATGGTTTTACGTCACAAGATTCGTGAAATCGATCCGGAGGCTTTTATAAATGTTATTGATTCCAGAGAAATATTAGGAAAAGGATTCAAGTCTCTGGATGCAGAATAAGAAAAGAGGCGAAAGCCTCTTTTTTACGATAGGATATATACTAAAAAAGAGCCGTATGGCTCTTTTTTTAATACATATCCGTGATATCCCAGACAAATGCCCGGATACCGTTTTCTTTATTCACTTCGTCCAGGTTCTTGACATATTTCAAGATCAGAGGGACCATTTCGTCTTCCACGATGGTCATGGTGGCGGAGTTCATCTCCGGCCAGGTATGAGTTCCCATTCTGGGTTCTCCATCCACGGTTCCAGCCCCGTTGACCAGAGGCCATTGCGTGAATCCTCGTATTTGTAATTGGTCAAGGATAAAAGCAACCCGTTCCGTCAAGGCTTGATTATATGATATAAATACTGCTTTCATAGTGTTTTAGGTTTTAGATTTTAGATTTACGATTCCGTATCGTAAATCTAAAATCAAGTATTATTTATTTCTTTTTCGGGAGATCTCTTTCCGGGTTAAAGTCTGCCATGAACTTGAATTGTTTGCTGAGAATCTTCTTCTTGTCACGGCTACCACTCTTGTCCATTGCGGCGTAAACAGCCGGAACAATTAACATGGTGATGATCGTGGAGAAGATCATACCACCGATTACGGCGATACCCATCGGTCTCCAAGTTTCAGAACCCTCACCGGCACTAATTGCCATAGGCACCATACCTAAGATGGTGGTTAACGAGGTCATCAATACCGGACGCAAACGAGAACGACAAGCCATTGCGATTGCGTCGTACAGGCGGATGCCCCGTTCACGCATCAAGTTAATGAAGTCGATCAACACGATACCATTCTTCGTAACGATACCCACCAACATGATACCACCTAAAGCGGCGACGATACTCAAGGTCGTGTTCGTCAGCAATAAGGCTAGAACCACTCCGGTGAAGGCGAATGGGATAGCCAACATGATGATGAACGGCATCTTGAATGACTCGAACTGTGCAGCCATCACAATGTAAACCAGCATCAAAGAGAGCAACAACAATAAGAACAAAGAACTGAATGATTCCTGTTGGTCCTCGTAGCTACCACCGATGTACATGGATACTTCCTGAGGTATTTCCGTGTTGTCGATGATTTGTTGAGCTGCAACAGCAATATCTCCCAAGGCAACTCCTGCTGCTGGTGTGATAGATACTTTTAACAATCGTTGTTTACTCTTACGTTCGATATTTGGTGGAGAGAAGAACTCTTGGATCTCTCCTAGTTCTTTTAACCGTACCTTCTGGCCTTTACCATCGGGAATTATAATATTCTCGATCTCGGTGATTGAAGAACGATATTTCTCGTCAAAGCGCACGATAATATCATATTCCTCTCCGTTTTCCTTGTATTTACTATTCCGGTAACCATAGATACGGTTACGCATGTATGAACCTACTTCTGATGTAGTCAGACCGTGGCGAGCCAGTTTATCTTGATCCAACATGATACGTAACTCGGATTTATCTTCGTCACGACTGATCTTGATATCCTCAGCTCCTGGGATTTGGCGGGCTTTTTCTGCAATTAGGTGAGCTAAGTTTGTGGTCGTGTTGAAGTCATGTCCCATGATTTCAATATCCACGTTGTTACCACCCATGGAACCACCGCTTGATGTTGTTACCGTGTACTGTAGAACATCCGGGAATCCTTTCAAGATGCCACGCACTTGGTCGGCGATCTGGAATACACTACGTTTACGTTCTTTGATATCTGTAGTTCTCAAACGCATGTTCAAGATATTGTTACCCGTGCTATTCATCATGGAAGCGAAAGAGGCCTCTTCCTCACTACCGTATGACAAGTTGATCAACTTGATTTCCGGAATGTTCTTGCGGATGATGGAATCGATTTCCAAAGCAACTTCTCTCGTCACTTCCACGCGTTGGCCGGATTGCATCTTGGCGTACACGTTCAAGTAGTTTTGGTCATTCTGGGGCATGAAGTCCGTTTTGATCAATTTAGCCATGAACATGGAGGCAAAGAATAGGGCGAACATGCTCAAGATCGTTACGGTCTTGTGAACAAGTACCCACCGGATCAATTTCTCGTAAACACTATCCAGTTTGTCCAACATTTTGGAAACGAAGTTGTAAAAACTGAATTTGCCTGAATCCGTCTTTTCTTGGATTTTCATCAATTGAGAACACAACATCGGGGTCAAGGAGATTGCGGTTACGGTTGACGTACATACCGTGATACAAACGATCCATCCCAACTGTTTGAACAAAATACCGGTCATTCCGGTCACCAGCGTCAACGGGAAGAACACGGCCACGGTTACCAACGTCGTAACGATTACGGACAACCAAACCTCGTTTGTACCGTATTTGGCGGCCTCTCGCGGACGGCTACCCCGGTCGATATGTTTCGTGATGTTCTCCAATACCACGATGGCGTCGTCCACCACCATACCGATTGCGATGGACAGGGACGACAGTGATATGATATTAAGCGATTCCCCGGTTGCAAACAGGTAAATGAAGGCAACAATCAAGGAGATCGGGATTGTCAACGCGATGATGAAGGTTGCTCTCCAACGTCCCAAGAATAAGAACACGATCAAAATTACGAAGATCAAAGCGTACATCAAAGACTCCTGCAAGTTATTAATAGACTTGATGATGAAGTCCGAGTTGTCCGAAATGATTTGGAATTTAATATCCGTGGGTAATTCCTTTTGTGCTTTTTCAATTTCACCTTTTGCCTGTTTTGCAACGGCCACGGCGTTTGCGTCAGTTTGTTTGGTTACCATCAAAACACCACCCCGGCCTCTGTTAATCGTTTGTTCCAGCGTAATATCTTTCAACGTATCTCGTACGTTTGCAACATCTCGCAAGTAAATGATTTTATCATTCTGGGTACCTAGCACGATATTTTTAATCTGGTCACTTTCTTCGAATTCTCCTTCCACACGCAAAGTATAATCCATCTGTCCCATTTTCACGTTACCGGAAGAAACATCTTTATTTTCTGCCAAGATCTTGCTGCCGATTTGTTCCAACGTCAAATTGTAAGCGTCAAGTTTATTGGGGTCTAAATCCACGTAAACCACACGCTCCGGGGCTCCGGCCACGATAACGGAGGCAACTCCGTCCACGCGGTTTAACCGGGTAATCAGCTTGTCATCCAAAATCTTGTCAATACCGGGATATGATTCTTTTGCGGTTACGGCATAGATCAAGATGGGCATCATGGACGTGTTGAAACGCATGATGGTAGGACGGTCTATATCGTCTGGAAGGCGCGACATGGCTTTATCCACGGCGTCACGTACGTCGTTTGAAGCCTCGTCAAGATTCACTTCCCACTCAAACTCCAAAGAGATAACGGATAAGTTATCGTAAGAAGTTGAGGTCAATTCCTTCAAGTCATCCACCGAGTTCAACTGGTCTTCGAGGATCTTGGTCACGTTCTCTTCGATATCTGCGGCGTTAGCTCCCGGATAGGTTGCCATTACCGTGATATAAGGCGGGTCCATCTTGGGATACTGGTCCACCGGTAATTGTATATAGGAGGCAACACCCAATACGATGATGGCAAGGAAAACCATCAAGGTTGAAATGGGTTTGTTGACCGCTGTATTGTATATACTCATATTCTGATTTTTAAATTTTAAGTTTTAAATTTTAAGTTGCGGGATTCTCCTATTTTGTGATAGAAAGCGGTGATCCGTCAACTAACCGGCCTTGACCGACAACGATCAGTTCGTCTCCTTCGTGGATTTCGTCGCTGATTAGCTCAACTTGATCCTCGAAACGTCTGCCAAGTTTTACTGCCACGCGTTTCGCCTTTCCACCTTGATTCAAGAATACATAACGGTCGTTTGAACCTTGCAATTTCAACACCGCAATTGCAGGGGCAACCACGGTCTCCGTGTTACCGATGAAAAAGTCGATGGTTCCGTACATCCCCGGTCTTAGTGATTCATCGCTATTCGGGATTTTTACTTCTACCGTGAATGTTCTTGAGGCGGGGTCGATCGTCGGGTAAACGATGCTAACCGTTCCATCAAATGTTCTGTCGGGATAGATATTGCTCTTCAACTGAACTTTAGTTCCTTTTTGCACGGCCAGATAATATTGTTCGGCTAGGTTCACGTAAGCTTTCAACGGGTTAATTTTCTCGATTGCGATAATGGACGGTTTGCTAGCACCACCAAAAGCGGCTCCCGTGTAAAGTTCTCCGTTCTCGAAATATTTTCCGGTTACGATTCCGTCAAAAGGAGCGAGCATTTTCGTGTTTTCTTTCAAGAAATCTACGTTTGCTTTGGCCACCTCGTATTGAGTTACGGCAGCATCGTAAGCCTGTTTGGAAATACTTCCGGTTTCATTTAATTGGACGGCACGATTATATTCTGTTTCTAGGTTTTTTAATTGAACTTCTGCCTGAACGAGCTGGGTTCTATCCATTTCAACGAGTAGCTGACCTTTTTTGATGCGGTCGCCTACTTCCACGTAAATCTTCTCGATTCTTCCCGTGGCAGCGGGGGCATAGTACACTTGTTTGTCAGCTTGTAAGTTGGCAGTATAATCCAATGTTTTGGCGATATTCGTTTTCTCTAATTTTTGTACCTTAACAGGAACCGCCTCTACGGTTTCCTCTGTAGTCTTATCTTTTTTGCCCGAGCAACCGGCAAGGATAGCTAATGCTATAATCGATAAAATGAGATTCTTTACCATTGTATTTCTTTTTTGTTTTTATTATTCAAGTTGTTTTATCGAGGAAGTTGATTATACAATTTTTCCAAGCTTACTTGTGCTTGTAGCAAGCTTAGAATTGCTTCCGTGTAATTTGTTTCTGCTTGCAGGTAGTTATTATTTGCTTGTGTCAAATCCAAACTGGAAACAGCTCCCAGCTCGTATTTTCTCTGGTAGTTCTTTAATACCCGCGTGGCAACATCGATGTTCTCTTTTTGCAGGTTGTAATTCTCCATCGCATTTTTCAAGTTGAATTTCAACTGTTCGTCCTGCACGTTCAACTGGTCTTGCAACAAGCTTTTTTGCAAGTAGGATTGTTCCAAGGTGATTTTAGCTTGTTTTACTTTAGAATCCCGTTGTAAACCGGAGAAAATAGGAATGTTCATCGTGAGTCCCGCCGTGTGTTTCGGGCTCATATCCAGTGCCGGTTTCAAAATCTTGTAGTTGAAGTTGTAATTACCGGAGATCGTGGGAGCGTAACTCCATTTTTCCAGCCCTAACATCTTTTTATTCAACTCGGTTTGCGTGGTAATTAACTGATAACTCAAGTTATTATTAATGTCGAATTTCTCAACATATAAACGAGCGGATTTGTCGTTTTCCAAGAATACGTTCAGAGCGTCCGTTAGTTTGATCGGGGTTCCTGCTTCCAATCCCAGTTGGAGGCGTAATAAATTATAATTTACGGCAACCGTTCTTTCCATAGATAGTAAGCTGTTTTTCAGTTGTCCCACGTTAATGCGGATTTGGTCCACATCCGTCACTTCAACTGTTCCGGCCTTGTACATGTTATCGGTGTGCTTGTAAATTTCATTCATATTCTCTAGGTTCTGACGCAAAATGTCGAGCATTCTCTCGGATACTAACACCGTGTAATATGAATTATAAATATTCTCAATGATGTCCAGCTCCGTGGTTTCAACTTCTTGCTCGGTTAGGCGTACCGCAATTTTGCTGGTTTGTAAGCCCAGAATCCATTGGCCGCTGAATAATAATTGTTGTAAACCTACTGTTAGGTTGGATTGGTCTTTCATTTTTATCGCTTGACCGCCGAAATCCATCTTGTAGTTGAAATTAGTGGAATACGTTACGGTACCATTGACTTGTGGTAACCCTTGTGATACGGATTCCCGTACCTTCTGGCGATACAAATCAATATTCATCTGCGAAGATTGCAGTTCCTTGTTGTGCTTGATGGCAAACTCCACTGCTTGTTGCAGCGATATCGTTTGCGGCGCTTCCTGTGCGTGGAGCATCCATGGCACGAAAAACATTAGGAGGAAAAGAGTCGTTCCTTGTTTCATAGATTATAGATTTAATTATTTATTTTTTCCGGGAAATTTCAAATGTTTTTTCTCTCGTAACAAAACTCATACCAAAAAATTCAATCATCCGTCTTCTGGTCGTTTTGCAGTGTTCTTTAAGCGTTCGAATTCTTTTAGGCCTTTTTCTGTGGATATAGCGTAAATAAAATTGATAAAGATCGTTGAAATAATTACCGAAATCGGGTATTCAAGCTTACTGGTGATTTCAGGATCTTTTAGAAAGTGCAATTGTTTGCCTAACAGGTACAATTGTAATTCTTTGTCAATATCCTTCCGGAAGAGTTCTTGTTTTATACCGTTATCCAGTAGTGCCACGAGAAACTTCTTCGTTGACTCCTCTTCTTGCTTGGCTACTCTTTCGTACACGGCCGGGTGATATTTCCTTAAATCAAAATGATTGGCAGGTAAGCGGCTACCCAAGTCACTCACCATAAAATCCCGAATTTCGCTCATGACCACGATCGGATTTTTCTTGGCTAGTTGATTAACATCCGTGTTTTTTATTTTTTCATCTCTCCTGTACAACATCACTTGCTCCACCGCGTCGTCTTTATTGGCAAACTGTTGGTAGAGTGTTTTCTTCGAAATTTTCAAGTGATTCGCTATATCATCCATGGAGGTACTTCTCAGTCCGAATCTCAAAAAAAGATCCGAGATAGCGGCTATAAGTTCCCTTTTTTGTTTTATGTTTTCTTCCATAGCTGATGTCTTAGTGTTTGTACTTGGAAACGAAACGTATTTAAAACGTTTTCACGTGCAAAAGTATACAAATATTGTTCCACTAATACAGCACATGTGTTAAAGTATTGTTAAAACTCTTGTCGGGCGCAACTTTTCAATGATTTTAATCTTATTACATCATTTTCAATTTTCAATTCTCCATTTTCAATTCCATTATCCTATCTTTGTGTCATGATTGATCAGGCTACCATACAGAAAATTTTTGATGCGGCGGATATATACGAGGTTGTTTCCGATTTCGTGAGCTTAAAAAAGCGAGGTGTGAACTATCTTGGTTTGTGTCCGTTTCATAACGAGAAGACAGGTTCGTTCACCGTTTCCCCGGCAAAAGGCATATATAAATGTTTCGGTTGCGGGAAAGGGGGAAATGCCGTGAATTTTATCATGGAACACGAGCAGATGTCTTACGTGGAGGCATTGAAATATCTGGCCGAAAAATATCATATCCCGGTTGAAGAAAAAGAATTAACAGAGGAACAGAGGAAAGAGAAGACGGAACGGGAGAGTATGTTGATTGTCTCTTCGTATGCGAATGAATATTTCCAATATCAACTGTGGAACACGGACGAGGGACGTTCCGTGGGATTGGGTTACTTGCGCCAACGAGGTATCAGTGACGAGATGATTCGTAAATTCGGTTTGGGGTATAATCCGGAAGGTTGGGGAGCCTTCACGAAAGCGGCTCAGGAAAAGGGCTACAAGAAAGAGTTCCTCGTGAAAACAGGATTGACCGTCGAGAACGAGAAAGGACTTTTCGATCGATTCCGAGCCCGCGTGATGTTTCCCGTGTTTGATCTGGCGGGTAAGGTGATTGCCTTCGGGGGACGAACGATGACGACTGATAAAAAGATTTCAAAATACCTGAATTCCCCGGAGTCCGAGATATATCATAAAAGTAAGACCCTTTACGGGATTTTCCTTGCCAAAAAATCTATCGTGCAGCAGGATCGTTGTATTTTGGTGGAAGGCTACACGGACGTGATCTCTTTTCATGCGAAAGGAATTGAGAATGTGGTGGCTTCTTCGGGAACCTCTTTGACGATCGAACAGATCCGGTTGATTCGTCGGCTGACCCCGAACGTGACGATCATTTATGACGGGGATGCTGCCGGGATCAAGGCTTCTTTGCGGGGAATCGATCTCGTGCTGGAAGAGGGACTGAACGTGAGAGTGCTTTTACTGCCGGATGGGGAGGATCCGGATTCTTTTGCTCGAAGTCACACGCCGCAAGATTTGGCGGACTTTATTGCGAATAATGAGACGGATTTTATAAATTTCAAGACAAAATTGTTATTAGGTACGGCAGGGGATGATCCGGTTGAACGGGCTCGCCTGATCACGGACATCGTGCGAAGTATTGCCAAAATTCCGGATAACATAGTGCGTTCAGTCTATGTGCGAGAAACTGCTCACCAGTTGGATGTCGAGGAACGGGTTTTATATACCGAAATTGCCAAGGTTCGCTTGAAAAACGAAGAACAACCTTCCAAGACTTCTGTTACGACTCCGGAATTGAAGGTAACAACCCAGACACGAGGAGCGACTCCTTGTGACATCGAGGAAAGTGTGTTAATTCGTTACCTGCTTTTATTTGGGGATAGCGAGTTGTACGAGGAGGAACGTAACGGGTATATGCGGAGCGTGAGTGTCGGGGAATTCATTATCCGGGAACTTGGGGAAGATGATTTGGAATTATTGAATCCCGTGTTCCGTACGATGCAACAGGAATATCAGCGTCAATATGAATCGCCGTCATTTATCCCGGCCCGTTATTTTATTTCTTACCCGGATATAAAAGTTAGTACTATGGCTGCCAATATCCTGAGCGAACCTTACGAGTTAAGTAAGATTTGGTATAAGATGGATAGTTTTGTCGAGACGGAACAAATGAAACTCGGTGAACTTTTACCTAAAATACTAGACAATTACAAGATGCGAAGAGTAGAAATGCTTTCCCGGGATATAGATAATCGCATCCTTGAATCACAGAATAGTAAAGATCCTTCTCAAATCATAGAACTTCTCAAGCGCAAAAATGCCATCAATGTCATTCGTCGTAAATTAAACGAGAAATTGGGACGTACGGGGATTCATTAAACAGAAATTGGAGCAGAATTCTAAGTTTATTTTGAAACAACTGCTCTCTCCAGTCTCTCGGGGAATCGCCTGGTAATCAGCTTTTCCCCGAGGGGCTGGAGGGGGTAGCTTATAGATACTGGATAAGATTTGTTAAGCAGTTCCAAGAAATCTTTACTTAAGGTAAAGTAACATATATAGCGTGAAAGGTAATTCTGTTCCGTCTTGGAATGTGCATTTGCAAAGAGGGAAAGGATTTTCTTCGTTTCGCATTAAATTTACGAATTCCCATTCACCGATTTTCTCGTCTTTATCCGTGAAAACAATGACACTTTCGTGCATATTTTTTTGGATAAGTTCTGTAGCCAATTCGTTATAACGTCCTTCGTTAGTGTAGTGTATTTCCTCTATTAACGGTTGGATATTCTTGTATTGTCCAATCGTTGTGCGAATCCGGATGTTGTTGAAATCTGTCACCCAATGTAAATTACCATTTTCCTCGTTTAGTGAAATATAATAATGGTCTCCTCCTTCTTTCTGTAGTGTGATCTCTTTGGGCATTCTCCTCATGATAAAGCGGGAGATAATGTCATCATCATTTATCTCCATTTTGATCGTTGCACTGTAAGGGGGGCATTTTACTGTTTGTATGGCTTCGGAGGTTTCTTTGTTGTATTGCTGTGCCTTGTGTAATAGAACTTCTTTGCCATTGGAGACTTCTATTTTAAGGTAAACCCCGGTACTATAATCAATCGTTGCAATGAAATGAAGATCATTATTGGACTGATCCGTCTTGGAAGAGGGAAAAAAGGCTTCCATGAATCCGGCTGCATTGATCGTGGTGTCGAAATCCTGTTTGTTTTTGTTCCAAACTAATTTCATTCCGGTAAACGTGTTCTCTTTGCTTTGGTCTGAACTACGAGAGTTCATAAAATCGGAAATATCGAAATAGAAGTTTATACCATAATAATTCATGATATCTAATATCGAATTATTTTCTTCCATCTCGGCGAATTCCTCTACTAAGGTTATACATGAATTAATATTGTCTTCGATCAAAGTTCTTAATTCGGAAGTTGGCAACTTCGAGTACGGCTTGTCATAATCGGTAATAATTTTGTCATCGTCATCACTACACGCTACAAGAGTCGTAAGCAGGCATAATACATACAAGATTTTTCTCATTTCTTTATTTTTATGGTGATAATATCGACAAAAGTATAAAAAATGATATAGCTTACATAGGACGTTGGAATTATTCTTGCGAGAGTCTATTTATTTTTATTCTCGATTTTTAAAAAGTCGTCCTAATTATTTTCTTGATAATCTATTGATAGTTTATTTAGACCACGAAGCATTCATCCTGCATTCATCTTGCATTTATCTTTGATAAAATTGGTTTTTCATACGATTACGTTTGTATGATGGGAGAATCGTGTTGTATATTTGCTATATGGATTATTATGGTCGAGTGATCGGTGAAGGTAGGTTTAGCTTGGTGAAGGGGCGGTAATTAGCATATATCCTTCTTCGTAATCATTTCCGATGTACTCGATCTTGATAGACGGATCCTTTTTTAATGGTTGCCTGATTCGACACACGTATTCCTTTATCCTTTTTCTTTTGCCAATGGTGGCATCTTTCCAAATTCCCTTCACAAGGTAATCCATGTTGGCAATTTGATTACTTTTTACGCATAGTAATTGTAGAAGGCGTACTTCGCTGGAACTTAGCAGGGTTGCTTCTCCTTGAATGGTTACCGTGCGTGCAACAGCATTAAATGTTGTGATGGGAGAGAGTTCATACACGTGTGGGACGTTTAAGCATGTAATCATTTTTTGGCGAAGGGCTTTCAAATGGGCGATCAAAACATCCGGAGTACGGTTTTTGGGAATGAATTCATCTGCCCCGGCATCCAGTGCGGCGATTTCTTTTTCCGGTTCTCCGTGGGAAGTATAGATGATAATACGTGTTAGCGGGTCTTTCTTCTGGATCAATCGGGTTACTTCGATCCCGTCTTTTAGGGGCATATTGAGATCGAGTAATAAAATATCCGGCTTTTGACGGTTATAAGCGTTCCAGGCTTCTTCCCCGGTAACTGCGATGTCGACAATGAATTCGTTTTCTTCTAGGATGATTTTTGTTAATTCAGCTTCGAGTTCATAGTCTTCTGCATAAAGAATCCTCATCTTGTTTCCCATCTTGTTGTTTTATTTTATAGGTAATATCACGGTAAAGGTTGTGCCTGTTCCTACCACGCTTTCCGCTGTAATCGATCCCCCGTGTGCCCGAACAACCATGCGTGCGAAATACAGACCTTGCCCGTGGCCATTAATCTTCATGTCGTTTTGGTGATCACCTCTGTGGTAGCGCTTGAAGATATGTTTCAAGGCTTCGGGGGTGATACCCGTACCGTTGTCTTTCACCTCGATGCGAATAGCGTTTGGGTTGATGTCTTTACACGTGATTCGGATATGTACTTTTTCTCCGGCATATTTTAAAGCGTTATCGATTAAATTTAGGAATACCGGTTGTAAAAAATTAGGGTCACCGGTTATCACGTGTCGATCGGAAAGGTATTGGAGTTGAATATCGGCCTGTTTCTCTTTTACTATATTCCATGAGTCCGGACAACTTAGTTTATCCAACATTTCATACAGGTTAAAATCTTTAATTTTCAAGCGCAAACCGTGGGCATCCGTGGATTGAAGTAATATCCGGCTGATGGATTGTAATACGTTATTCAATTCGGTTGTACTCTTTTCCAGTAAGATTTTTTGTTCGGGAGGAAGAGTTTTGTAAAGTATGTAGTGAAGTTTAAGTTCGGTTTCAATGGGGCGTTTCAAGTCATGTACGATATTATGCACGAAAATCTCTCGGTATTTCCCGGCTCTTTTCTCCCAATGAAGCGTGTGAAAAAGCGAAATAACACAGAAAATAAGTAGCAGGGAAATGAAAAAAACTAATGAGATATGTCCGGAAGCCAAGTCTAAAAATAGTGTGAGAGGGTAATTATAGGAGGCGTATAACGTGTCCTTGGCAAGAAAACCTAACGGAATCTTTAATTCACACTCTTGGGAAGAGTTTCGATGGGGTGGATAGGAATCTTTGATTTGATGGATACTATCCTCGATGGCAAAATGAATGGCAAAATTTTTGATGACATGGGTATCTCGTTTTGCTTGCAAGTAGGAGTGAAAGTGTTGCAAGGTCCAACGGGAGGTATCCTGTATGTCGTAATAAGTTTGGTTTCCTACTAGACTGAGATTATCTTCTTTTTTTTATTGGAAACGGAGAATCTGATCGTTTATGACATAGGTTAATCGGTTATTTTTGGGATTGAAACTGACGGTTTGTTTAGGATCTGCCATTTTCATGTTAAAATCATAAATTGCGTTGGTGATCCATTCATTTTGTTGGGTTACGTACGTTGTTTTTTCATGTCGGTATAATTGTTCTATGTAAATTAATTGATTAAATAGAATAATTATCCCGGCAAGAATGGCAATAAACCAGTAATATCTCCAACCTCGATCCATTTTCAGTATTCTTTCCGTTTTGTCAAAGATATTGATTTTGCAACCCACGTGCAACCGTTTTCTTCGAAAATTAAGTTTTGAAGGCTTATTTTTATCACAAAAATTTACGATTATGAAGAAAAAGTGGTACGTGTTAATAATTTTAATGTTCATGGCCAGTGCGATCATGTTGAACTTGGATTTGAGTATCCAAGGGAATAGTAATGGCAATTCAACGATAACCTTGGAAAATATCGAAGCTTTGGGATCCCCGGAATCCGGGGGAGGCTTCAAATATTGTACTCAAGCGGGAGGATATTGTTTTGAGAATGGGATTAGCGTTAGAGGAATATCAATGAAGGATGAATGAAACATCTGGTATTATATTGTTTGTTAGGAAGTCTCTCTCTAGGATGCACGGAGCATGGCATGGAGAGTGATAGTTTGAAAGCTATAAAAAGTGAACGGGTAATTACTACTCGTTTGGTCGACATGTCCCGTTGGGGAATACATGAGGTAAACGGGTTCGTGAAACGGGGAGATCGGATTGTAGTGGAAACGGGAGGCGAATACGGAGAGATCAAGACCATTGATTTGGATGGTCCGGGTACGTTGGATTTGACCGGTCGAGGAGAATCTTTAAATGATCGTTTCCGGAGTTTGAGCTCGTTCAACTCGTTTGACGGGAAGACCGTGACGGCCTTGGATTTCAGAAAGGGAGAGCTGGTTGTGAAGTCGATCTCGTCTCTCGCTCGTTCTGGCAACTCGGAGACCGTAGTCCAGCTTCCCCCGGGTGAACAACATTTGATTGCGGCACAGGTCGGGGATCGAGTGATCGCCACGGGCTTGTATGAAAAGGGACGCTACTTGCTATATTCCTTACCGGATCAGTCGGCACGTTATTCTCTTTCTTACCCGGATCATCCCGTTTATCCCGGCTTGCAGGAAAAGACAAAAGCGATGCTTTACGCTAGCAACGTGTTGCGTGTTCGTCCGGATGGAGGAGCGTTTGTTTGTGCCGATATGTATAGCGGGGTGATTGATTTTTGCCGGGTGATGGCTGATTCTATCGAGCGGGTACGATTGGTTCGATTACATTACCCGGAAGTCGAGGTATCGGAAATCCCTTCTTCACGAGTGACTTATTGCCAGGGGAACCGTTTCGGTTTTCTGGATGTTGCGGTAACAGAAGATAAGGTGTACGCCCTTTATTCCGGGAAAACCTACAAGATGGATCGGGGCAGGGCTTTTGAATCCAATTGCCTGCTCGTGTATGATTGGGAAGGGAACCTGATCCGGACACTTTATTTTGGTGATGCCTTGACGGGGATTAGCTATGACCGGGAAGAGAGGGCATTGTACGGGGTTACCCAAGGTTCGGAAATGGGGTTGGTTAAGTTGAATTTATAAATTGTTTGTAAGTATTCTTGATAACTAGATAAGATTTTGAAATATTGATTTCAACGGAATGAGAAAAATATTTTGTACAGGAAAACGGAGTGAATATTTGATGTATATTTTGATTTGTTTGTTTTTGTCACCTATCCTATTTTGGATGAGAGAGACGATTCTTCAGATTGAATATATCCTGCCATTTATGATTATAGGTGTTTGTGGTTGTTTGTTTGCACATAAAAAGGTATTTGAATGGCAACATGTTAATTTATCTATGATTGATATTAGTTGTATTTTATGGTATTTGTGGCTTCTTATTTCTATGTGCAATACTCCAGAATTAGTATCAGATATATTGAATCAAACCATGTATCTGGGAGGTTTTATGTTCTATATCTTTTTTCGTGAGAGGGGGTCAAAGTTAGGTATATGGCTATTCCTTTGCATGATAATATTCACCGCGTTGCTTCAGATTTTATTTAGTTATTTGTTACAAAGGAATAATTTTTATTCTGTTTTACAATTTAAAGGAACATTTCCTAACTCAGCTTTTTTAGGGGAATATTTGACAATAGGAATTATAGCATTGTTAGCTTGTGTATTTTATTTTAATCAGGTCGGAAGAAGAATATGGAGATATGTGTTGATACTGGTATTATTGATATTCATTTGTATTCTTTATAGGGTGATGTCCCGGGCTTCTTGGATTTCGTTAGGAGTAGGTGTCATTTTTTTGTTTTGGCCAATGATCAAGATTCGAGTATCGAGATTTATGAAATATTGGTGGATGTCGTTATTTCCTATTTTGATTATTGTTGGAATTCTTTATTGTGTTTATGCGATAAGGCCAGATTCTGTGAATGGTAGGTTTTTAGTTTGGCAAGTTAGTGTAAATATGGTTTTGGAAAAACCTTTTGTTGGATATGGCTTTGGTGGTTTCAGGCAGAATTACATGCTTTTCCAAAAAGATTATTTTGATGTTGTTCGTAATTCTCCTTTTTCAGAATTAGCTTCTGATAATGTTTTTGCTTTTAATGAATTCTTCAAAGTATTGATTGAACAAGGGAGTATAGGTTTTTTACTTGTGTTGTTTCTATTATATAATATATTTTATTGTAGATATGATGATAAATATTTGTTAGAGGTTCGAATCTTAAGAACGATTATACTTGCAATTATTATTTTTGGTTGTTTTTCGTACCCTTCTGAGGTTTTCTCGTTCCATGTTTTGACAGTTATTCCAGTTGCTTATTTGGCAAACGTGGGGGAAAAGAAATGGGTATTATCTTTTAAAAATTGTTATAGGCTGGCTCTGTTTCTTTCTTGTTTGTTATGGTTGTGTACAAGTGTGTGGTTTTATAAAACTTATAATTTCGCTTGTGCTGGTTGGAAGTTTCATGTAATCTCTCTTAATTTTCATGGAGGTGAAGAAGAGTTTTCAAGCCTAAACGAATTATATCCGGAATTGTCTGCAACAATTGAATATTTGTTGTTTTATGGAAATCAACTAAATCAGGCTGGAAAGAACGAGCAGGCGATACTTATTTTTTCACAATTGGGCAGATGTTATCCATCCTCATTTCAACAAATCAAGCTAGGTGAAGCCCTATACGCTAATGGGGAAAAGGGGAGGGCTGAGATCGCTTGGAAAAATGCGATTAAAATGGTTCCAATGTTAATAAGACCATACTATTTGTTATCGAAATTGTACGGGGATCAAGAAAGGTACAATGAGGCTGTTCTGTATGGAAAGGTATTGTTGAACAAAAAATTGAAGGTATATACACCAGAGATATATTACATGAAAAAAGAGATAAAGGAAGTCTTGCCAGAATGGGAAAGACATTGTTTAACTAATAATGAATGACTATGAAAGAAAAAAGTACAAAAAAATGGTACATTTGGATGTTATTCTTGTCTGTATTCAGCACAGGGGTAATAAGTAGTTGCCAAGACGAATTGGTTTCAGAAAACGAAAGGTTTATGGACGATCAATCTTGTTTAGAACGGGTGAAAGTTTGGTATGCAGAGCAGAAACAAGGAGAAGAGGTCATGTTATCCTCGTTGGCTCGTTCGGGAGGGGAATTATTGTTCTACACGGAACCGAGTTGGAATTATTTTTGTGAGTCTGAAAATGAAAATTGTCTAGCCATAGATGTCGCGTTGACGGATCGGATAGCACTTGATTTCGTGTTGGAAAGTAATAAAAAGAAGTACGAGGAGACAGGAGAGCATAGATATAGGCGTTCGTATTCCCGTTTGGTTATTTTGACGAGTAAAGCAACGGGAAGTAAGACGGGTTTTATTATGACTTTGTTACCTTCGGTTAAATATGTTGAGAGGAATAATCAGGTAGAAAATAATCTTTATTTGTATCGAGATCCAAACTACGATGGGATGGTTTTTTATCACGATTTGAATGGTCAGTTTGTAAATGGTTGGCGTTACGAGAGGGGAGAAGTGACAGGTCGGGTACAAAGTTTAGAAACGACATCCAATTCGGAAAAATCTGGAGATGAAACATTTAATTATGAGATTATGCCCATGACGTACTCTGTAACCGGATATGCTACAGCCCGAATGGGAGGAGAAGGTGGAGGAAGTGGTATTATTGATGGAGGAAATTTAGGTGAAGTTGTAGTACCGGGGAAAAAACCTGGGGGGAATACGGGTGGTAGTGGTGTTATAATTATTATAGGAGGTAATGGTGGGTATGACGGAGATCATGACAGCGGCTTGGGGGGGTCTACAGGTGGTTCTGTCGGGGGTGGAAGTAGTTCTGGTTCTAGTAGCACTTCGTCTTCAGAAACACCTAAAATTGAAATAGATACATCCTTAACTAATAATCCGAGAGTAAATAAGATATTTGAAGCATTAGGTAAGGATGCGTGGTCTTATTTTAATAAATTACTTTCTCGTTATGAGGGGCAGATCAATAAATTAGATTTGATTATCAAATTGGATGCTGAAAAATTTGTTGGAAAAAATTATAACTTGAATGGTTTATGTGCGATGAAAGCTTCATATGTTAATGGAATTCTTACTCAAGGGTCGGCTATCATTTATATTAAAATGTGGATCGTTTGGATGATCGATCTGCTCTTGAAATTGGTAGGACTTTCTTGCATGAGTCATTACATGCTTATATTCATGCATATGGAAGTGTGGAGAATCCTTCGTATGGAGAAACTTCTTTGGATATGGCGTGGGAGGATTATGTAAGAGGGTCTGATCAGCATGAGGAGATGGCAATTAGAGAAGTGAATAATATTGCTCAGGAGTTAGAACGGCTTCACAAACAGACTTCTGATTATAATAAAATATGGGGTATGGATGAAAATAAAGGTTATGTAGAAAGTGATCGAAAGCTTTTTTATGAAAGATTAGCTTGGGAAGGCTTGGAAAAAACAGCTGCTTATCAGCGACTGGATGCTGGTAAAAGGGAAAAAATGGAAGAAATGAGAAAGATTAAATTTTTATGTAGTAGAGATTGGGAATGAAAATGAGAAAGATATGAAATGGCTGATAATTTTGGGAGGATGTTTGAGTTTGTTACTAGGTAGATCTGAAGATTGTAAGGAATTGTATGTATTACTGGATCGTACCTCGCCGGGAGTTTGTTACTCCGAAACGCAGAAGGATACGACCTTTGTAAGGATGGTCCCTCGTGAATGGCTTGTGAGACAAATGTTGGATACCGTGGGATGTTATGAGAAAGGGATATGTTTCACTTTTGATCCTAGAAATCAGTATTCGAATGTGATAGAGCGGAAGCATCGCTCTTTTCTGGATTCTATACGTTATTTAAATGAAGATGAGGTTAGGAATTCTTTTCCAGTAGATTCAGTTTCTTGGGTTTATCTTTTGGACGAGGGAACCATAAAGGAGGATTCAATCGTGATATACCGGGTATGTGGTGGAAGATACACGATTGCTTATGATTGAGCTATTTCGTGAGAGTGATTTTTCTGTAAAATCTTGGTATCGAATCAATCTTTTGGATGAAGGCACTATAAAAAACGATTCGATCGTGATATGTTGAACAATGGTAAGCGGGTATATTACAGATTATGCATGGCTAGATGACTTCCTCGAGTTAGATCAATAACTTCGAGGAAGTCTTTTCTTCGGAAAGAAATTGAAGTGTTTACAAAAGGTGTTGATTTACCTGAATTTTAACCTGAATACTACATGGAAATATATCGTCAATCATTTAGAAAAACACGTACATACAAATCATAAGAAGTGCAAGAAGATTTGCTTGGCGTTATTATCTGGATCGTGTTCGTCTTAAAGATTTTCCAGAGATAATAGATTTTTTGAGAGAGAAAGGGATTGAAGTCTATGTAAATGGAATGGAATGTTTTAGATGAGACGTGGGTTGAGAATAAGAAATATTCCTAATTTTGTAAAAACAATAACGATGAAAATATATCGAGGTTCTTTTTGGTCAGGTCGATGGGTACAATCAATATTTATACCATGGACGGTAGCGAATGTATTATGTGTTTTGATTGTAATGAATAATGTTGATTTTACGAAATTATTCTCATGGTATGGATTGATAATACTTTTACCGAACTTGTTATTTTATGGCATAGTATTCTTATCAGAATTTTATATTATATTCTCGAATGACGCTTTAATCCTAAAAAATGCCATTTGTCCGTTTTGGACGAAAAAGGTTTTTTATGGAGATCCGGTAAAATTAAAGATTATTTATCTTAGTGGTTATACGATACCTTACATGCAAATCATGAGAGGTACGAGGAAACTTGCTTGGCGTTATTATCTGGATCGTGTTCGACTAAAAGATTTTCCCGTGGTGATAGACCTTTTAAGAGCGAAAGGGATGCAGGTTGATGTAGAGGGAATGGAATATTTTTAGAAAGCAGAATGAGTCAATAAGATTTGAAAATGAATTTATAGATAATGAAAATATATCGAGGTTCTTTTTGGTCAGGAGATAGTGTACATTCCTTTTTTGTATCCTATATTTTGGGATCAGTATTTGTTGTCCTATTGGTTAGAGTTGAAATTGATTTTTCATGTTTAAAGATTATGGGGATGTTACTTGTTTTGTATGCTTTCCCGGTTTGTCTGTTACTATTTTCAGAGTTTTATGTTATAGAACTTGATGATACATTGGTCGTGAGAAATGCAATTTTTCCATTTTGGACGAAAAAGGTATATTTCAAGGATATTGTGAAAATTAGTGTCGTTTATCTTGGTGGGTATGCGGTACCTTACATGCGAATAATAGCCGATAAGAAAAAACGGGCTTATCGCTATTACATAAATCGAGTTAAACGCAAGCAGTTACCGGAATTAGTGGCTTCTTTGAGAAAAAAGGGGATAGACGTGGATGCAAGGGGAATGGATATGTTGAAGTAAGAAACTAAAGGGAGAAATTTAATATAAAATGTAAAGATAATATGGAGAAAAATATTTATAAATTATTAGTCTTGTTCATAAGTCTATTTTTAACTAGTCTTATCTCTTCGGCTCAAGAAAAGAGATGTATAACAGAAATATATTCAGTCGAAAAATCACAGAGCAAATCGTATGCGCGAGAGTTAGAAGTGTATTTGAAATCAAAAGGTTTGTATGATAATAAAAAAAGCCGAGAAACGATCACTAGTTCAATAAAGAAAATCAAGAAAAAATTGCAGATCGGAAATATTGATTTCACACAAGGTAACAGCTTTATTGTAGAACTTTTAGGTGGTAAAATATATGAAAATCCTGAAGAATGGTGTGAAGGATTTGGCATAATTGAAATAGGATTTTCTACAGAGCAACAAGCTGTAGATATATTCAAAAAAGCGAAAATTGCATGTCAAAAATACACGATGAACATTCCTATCTACTATCCCCCTTTCCGATGTATTCGTGTAGGGAAAAGTGTTCTTTTCGTGTATTCGATTAATGTATATATGGATAAATACCTTGATCTGGCTGAAAGTGGGGGTGTAAATTAAACTGTGTCATCTTCATTTTTGACTCAACGGTC
>ERZ825137.1683-NODE-1683-length-27682-cov-5.079306_pt1 | contig 27682 bp, 27 predicted proteins | sample MGYA00519873_ERZ825137 | MGnify/ENA primary metagenome ERZ825137 (study PRJEB31778, sample SAMEA3449190) | human gut metagenome | biome: human gut; feature: human-associated habitat; material: faeces | place: United Kingdom | collected 2010/2012 ...
TACCCGTAAGGAACGCGAACAGCAGCGCGATGATCGAGCCAACAAATGTGGCAAGAACCAGGTACTTTTCCATAATGTGTTTTCCTCTTTCTTCCCCACATCGGGGAGACTTTTCTTTTTTGTTCCGCTGAATATTATAAAAAAATGTACTTTTCCCGTCAAATTTTCAAACTAATTTTTTGCACAAAACATTTTTTATGTGATTTTTCCGTTTTTTTGCACAAAAACATTTTTTCGTTTAACGGCTTGCAAAATCCGCTTTTTGCAGCTATTCTGCAATTTGCTTTCGTTTTATTGCCAGAAATATGTTGTTCTTGAGGCATAAGTATTTCTTATTGCTTGCATAAGAATATTTTTTCGTGACGTTTCACGTCGAAACAGAAATAAAAACATTATTTTTCTTTCTGTTTCTCTCCGTTTATGCGGTTTTCACACAACTTTCTCTTACAAGTTAATTTCTTCCATGCTTTGGTGTTTTGCACAATACGCGTTATGCACTTTCAAAAGCTCTCTATCTGCCGCTTTAGCTTATAAGAAAGCAACATTCCCGCTGTCTATAGGCAGCGGGAATGTTGTTTGGAAAGGAGATCACGCGGTAATCGCTTTTTCGCGTTTGGCAGACCAGTACTGCACAACAATGACGAGAGCCACCAGCGCCAGACCCACCACGTCGGTAAGGGTGCCGGGGATCATCATGCCCAGGCCGCCCGCCACCAGCAGGAGGCGGAAGTACCAGGGCACCTTCTTGTACAGGTGGCCGTTGAGGGCCGCCGCGATACCGAAGATACCCAACAGGGCGCTGATGCAGATCTGGGTCACTTCCCACCAGCCGGAGACATTCTCAAACAGCAGGGCGGGAGAGTACGCGAAGATATAGGGGACGATGAAAGCGGCGATGATATATACCCACAGGGACAGGCCGCCGGCAAAGATCAAAATGGCGGTGGCCACCCGAACTAGGGTGGGGTCAATGCCGAAATATTCCGCGATTCCCGCGCACACGCCGGAGATCATCCGGTTGTCGCGGCTCTTATACAGTCTTTTTCCGTTCATAGCACAAGCTCCTTTCAGTTGGCTACCTTCACCATGGCGAACCGCAGGACCTTGTCGTCCATGGCATATCCCTGCTGGAATACCTCCACCACGGTGTTTTCTCCGGCGCTCTCGTCCTCCACATGCATCACGGCGTTGTGGCGGGCAGGGTCAAAGGGCTGGCCCAGCGCTTCAATTTGCTGCACCCCCAGCTTTTCCAGCACGGTCATGAACTGCCTGCAGATCATTTCCATACCCTGGCGGTGGGGGTCGCCCTCTTCAAACTGGGAAAGGCCCCGCTCCAGATTATCCAGCACCTCCAGGAAGGGCTTCACGGTGTCGGCCTTAGCATCGCCGTACAGGCTCTCCTTTTCCTTGGCGGTGCGTTTGCGGTAGTTGTCGTATTCCGCCGCCAAACGCAGATATTTGTCGCTGGCGTCGGACACCATCTTGGCCAGCTGCTCCATTTTTTCCATCTGATCCCGGGTAACGGTGAAGGTCTCCTCCGCCGTTTCCGGAGACGGCTCCTGCTGGGGCTGGGTCTCCGGGGTGTCCGTGTTTTCCTGTTCCTGCTTGTTTTCCTGATTCACATTCTCGCTCATGTTTCCTGGTCCTCCTTGGGGGGCAGCTGGTTCTTCCCGAACATGCGGCCCAGGCTCTCTGCAAAGTAGCTCAGGCGCGCCGCCACGGTGGCGTAGTCCATCCGGGTGGGTCCGACCACGCCCACCAGTCCCCGCATATTGTCTCCGATGTCATAGCTGGCCACCACCACGCTGCTGTCCCGCAGGGCCTCGCTGAGATTTTCCGGGCCGATGAGGATCTGCACCGGGCCGCCCTCCGTGGGCGCGGGCAGCTGCTCTTTATTGTCCACCATAAAGGTCATCAGGTCGTGGGCCTTGTCCGCGTCCCGGTATTCCGGGAACCGCAGGAACTCCTTGGCCCCGCTGGGAAAGACCTCCTGGCTGTTTGCTTCCTTCAATAGCCGCCCGGCGTATTCCACCACCCGGTTCAGCGGCAGGAACCACTGGCCGGGCACCTGCTCGGATAGGCTCATGAGCCGTCCGTTCATATCCTCCGGGCCGATCCCCGTGAAGTGGGTGTTCAGCAGATGGCTCATGTCCGGCAGGCCGCCGTCGGCCACCGGCAATTGCAGCGGCAGCAGCTGGCTTTTCACCTGGCTGTCCGACAGCATCACCACGGCAATGAAGCTGTTGGCGTCCACCGGAATCAGCTCGAACCGCCGCACGGTGGCAGCTGTCTTGTGATCCGCCACGGTATAGGCCGGATAACCCACAAAGGAGGACACCATCTGGCCTGCCCGGGCCATGAGCTGATCCGTCCCCGCCAGCTTCTCCGCCAGAGAGGCGTTGAGCTTATCCTCCTCCTCCCGGCTCAGGGCGCGATGCTCCATCAGCTCGTTGACGTACAGCCGATAGCCCTTGGCGGAGGGGACCCGCCCGGCGGAGGTGTGCGGCTGCTCCAGATAGCCCATTTCCGTCAAATCCGCCAGCTCATTGCGAATGGTGGCAGAGCTGATCTTTCCGGGCATCCGCTGGGCAATGGCCTTGGAGCCCACCGGCTCCGCCGCCGCCACATATTCTTCCACGACGATCTTCAGTATTTGCTTTTTTCGATCGGTCATTTCCATATCGTTTCTCCGTTAGCACTCCATCTTCCTGAGTGCTAAACGCAGTTTACCACCCCCCGCCGCCCTTGTCAAGTGGAAGGCTTTGAATTATTTGTAAACAAACGCATCGATAAGCCGGTTCGCCGCATGGATAATAGGCTCTTTTGAGGGCGTAACGCCTGAAAGTCCATATGCCGCAATGGATTCCGGACACAACAAAGCGAGGACTTCAAGATTTCTCTTAAAGTCCTCGCTTTGTGATTGCCCACAGGTTTTGCTGTCCGTGCGCACTCCTGTATATCGCAAGGAAAGGAATGTATGCAAGGGAAACCTTAGTCGGGTTTCCCCTGCATGTTAAATCGCCCGCAGGCGACCACTTTTGCAGAGCAAAAGTGCCGCTCCAAAAAGAAAGACACCCGTAGGGGTGTCTTTCTTTTTGGAGCAGGGTACGGGAATCGAACCCGCCTCCTCGGCTTGGGAAGCCGATGTACTACCGATGTACTAACCCTGCGCATCTGTTACCCGCTGATTATACCAAACTCCCTGCCGTTTTGCAACCGCTTTTTTCGTCGAACCCGGAAAATATACGCCGCCCAGGCTGGGATGGGCAGTTCCGGTCCGGGCGGCGTATATTCAAATGACGTAGTTGTCCCCCTGGGGAGTGTCCATCAGGTCCGCCAGAGTGACACCGGAAAAATAGTCCCGGGTCATCCGGTAGTATTCCTCCCACACCGGGAGGGTGCGGCACTCGGCGGACCGGGCGCAGAGACCCGCCCCGTCCTTCAGGCAGCTTACCGGGGCCAGGTTCCCCTCGGAGCACTGCAGGATGTCCCACAGGGTGCACGTTTCCGGCTCCCGGGCCAGGCGGTAGCCGCCGCCGATGCCGTGGACGCTCTCAATGAATCCGGCAGTCTTCAGCGCAGGCATCAGCTTCTCGATGTATTTCAGCGAGATATTCTGCCGCGCTGCCACCTCCTTCATAGGGATGTAGCCGCCGCTGCGGTGCTCTGCCAGGTCCAAAAGGATCCGGATGGAGTACCGTCCTTTTGTCGAGATCATGCTATCTGCCTCCTTCTTGTCCCCTCATTATACCCCCAGTCCGGTGGGTAACGCAAATATTTTTTGGCATATTCCGGTATTTTTTGCCGCGTCATTTGCATATTCATGACAAATATGGTATACTGCTGAAAAATCCACAGAAACGAGGCGTACCTATGGACAAATATAAGATCATCCAGGTGAAGGAAAGCGTTTTCGCCGACAACGACCGAGAGGCGGACCGGGTCCGGCAGCAGCTGAAAAAGCAGGGCACCTTCCTGCTGAATCTGATGTCCTCTCCGGGCAGCGGCAAGACCACCACCCTGCTGCGGACCGTGGAGGGCCTGAAGGATCAGCTGCGCATGGGCGTTATGGAGGCCGACATCGACTCCGACGTGGACGCCGCCGCCATGGCCAACGCCGGGGTCCGGTCCATCCAGCTGCACACCGGCGGCATGTGCCACCTGGACGCCGGGATGACCCAGCAGGGACTGCGGGAGCTGGGCACCGATGACCTGGACCTGGTGGTGCTGGAGAATGTGGGGAATCTGGTGTGCCCCGCGGAGTTCGACACCGGCGCGGTGAAAAACGCCATGATCCTTTCCGTGCCCGAGGGCCACGACAAGCCCCTGAAGTACCCCCTGATCTTCACAGTGTGCGACGCTCTGATTATCAACAAGATCGACGTGCTGCCGTATTTCGACTTTGATATGGACAAGGTGGTGGAGTACGCTCACCGGCGCAATCCCAACCTGAAGATTTTCCCCATCTCCGCCAAGTCCGGCCTGGGCGTGGATGCCTGGCGTCAGTGGCTGCTGGAGGAGACGGAGGCCTGGAAAAAAGGATAACGTCATGAAGCAGATTTTTTCCCAACTGTTTTACGAGGTGGAGAAGCGCCGGGACACGGTGCTGGTGACGCTGATTGCCGACCGGGGCAGCGCCCCCCGGAAGGCCGGAGCACAGATGCTGGTGGGAGCCGAAGGCCGCCTGGTGGGTACCATCGGTGGCGGCGCGGTGGAGGGGCGCAGCATCCAACTGTGCCGGGAGCTGCTGGACCAGCGCCGCTCCTGCATCCGGGAGTTTCCCCTGCACCAGGCCCCGGAGCAGGATATCGGCATGGTCTGCGGCGGCGACGTCACAGCCCATTTCCAGTTCATTCCGGCGGAGGATCCCCTGTGGAACGACACCGCCAGCCGGGCCCTGGCTCTGCTGGAGCAGCACACCGCCGGGTGGCTGGTGCTGGCGGAGGACGGCTCCGCCCCGGCGCTGCTGGATAAGGAAACCATCGCTGCCGGCAGTCTGCCGGAGGATATTGCCCAGGCCCTGCGGACCCCGGGCTTTTCCATGGCAGCGGGATACATCTCCCTGCCTCTGCCTATCGGTCAGCGGGCGCTGCTGTTCGGCGCGGGACACATTTCTCAGGCCCTGTGCCCTCTGCTGACCACGGTGGACTTCCGCCCGGTGGTATTCGACGACCGGCCGGAGCTGGCCAACACCTCCCTGTTCCCCACGGCGGAGCAGGTGATCTGCGGGGATTTCACCCGCATCAGCGACTACCTCACTGTGACGGAGGAGGACTTTGTGGTCATCATGACCAGCGGCCATATGCGGGACTTCCAGGTGGAGGATCAGGTGCTGCGGGGGCCCTTCGCCTATGTGGGAGTCATCGGCTCCCGTCGCAAAACCGCGTCGGTGAACCAGCGGCTTCGGGAGGCGGGCATTCCGGAGGAGGCCATCGCCCTGGTGCACACCCCCATCGGCACCCCCATCCTGGCGGTGACGCCGGAGGAGATCGCCGTCAGCATCGCCGGAGAGATGATCCAGGTCCGGGCGCAGCGCCGGGGGCCCACCCCCCACGGCTGCCCCATGCACGGGTGATCCCGACTACGGGTCATTCCTGAAATAACAAACAAGAAATGCGGCTGACCATGATCAGCCGCATTTCTTGTTTGAAACATATTTACTGATAGTCGGACAGCAGAAACATGGGCTTTATGGCCACTACCTCGTCATACTCCCACTGCTCCACCTGAACGTCGGCGGTCAGGGCCTTCAGGTCCTGCTTCACCACCTCCAGCGCCTGATCGGCAGTCTGGGCCCGGCCCTCCCGCAGGACGCGGATCATCCGGGTCAGCACCACCGGGTGGGCATAGCGGGCAGGCAGAGGAAAGTCCTTGGGCAGCACCGCCGCCAGATCCGCCTGGGCCTGTTCCCACTCCCGGGACAGGGCCGTCTTGTTGTTGCGGGCGGTGGGCAGCACATGAGCACCGGAGAACAGAAACACTGCCGCAAAGCCAAATAGGGCAAAGTAGATGCCCAGGCTGCTGGTTCCCCGGACCATGGTGATGATGCCATACACCAAAGCGGCAACACCGGCGATAACGATGGCCAGGGCCACCCATTTGTAGCTGGGGTTGGAACGGTCATTGACCCGCTTGGCCTTGGCCGCCTGGGACAGGCGGCGGGTCAGATTGGTGTGGTCCTCCAGGAAGGCGCGGGCCTGCTCCAGGCGTTCCTTTTCGCTCTGGGCCTGGGGCGTCAGCTCCTTGAGATAGCGGCGGGCCTCCTGAGCCCGCTGCTGGGCCATGTGCTGCTCCACCTTGCGGCTTTGCAGCGGCAGGTCCGGGCAGAGCTTGGAGAGGTAGGCCAGCAGGTTGTCCACGTCCTCCTCGTGCTTGAAGTTGCACTGCTTTTCGCCGCCGTCGTACTCCACCACCAGGTAGGGGATGGAGCCGAAGGCCCCCTTGCCGGTGAAGCCGCCCTTGCTCATGGCCACACGCTTGAACACGCGGCGCACCGAGGACAGCGCCACATAATAGTGCCGGTCGATGAAAAAGCTGTTGAGATACAGGGCCTTTTCGCCCACGCCGCAGGGGCCGAAGCGGCGGCAGCCCTTCTTATCCGCCGCCAGGGTCTCGTTATCCAGCGTGACGCTGCCAAGGCGTGCAGGTGCAAAGATCATAGCAGTTCCTCCCATAGGGGCAAAGCGGCAGGAGATGCCTGCCGCTTTGCGAAATAGTTAAAGGGTCAGATTACTTGCCCAGAGTCTCATAGTGAGGCTGGGTATGGCGCTTCTTGATGGTGTACAGGAAGATACCCAGGAACAGAACGGCCACGGCGATGCCGATGGGGTAAGCCACGGCGGTGTTGTACACGGTGACGCCCTCGGCGGTCTTGTGGTTGATGAACTGGCCCAGGCACTCGTTGCCCAGCAGGAAGTAGGTGGCGGAAACGGCGCTCATAAAGGTGGCAGGCACGGCGGTGATCCAGTAGTTCTTCTTCTCATAGAACAGATACATGGAGGCGGCCCACAGAACGATCATGGCCAGGGTCTGGTTGGTCCAGCTGAAGTAACGCCAAATCACGGAGTAGTCGATGAAGCCCAGAGCATTGCCCACGCCCAGGATAGCGCCGACGCCCAGGACGGGCACGCACAGCAGCAGACGGTTCTTCCACTTCTTCTGGTCGATCTTGAACCAGTCGGCCAGCACCAGACGAGCGCTGCGGAACGCAGTATCGCCGGAGGTAATGGGGCAGGCGATGACGCCCAGCATGGCCAGAGCCACGCCGATCTTGCCCATGGTCTTGATGCACACATCGTAGATGGCGGCAGACTGGCCGTTGGCCAGGATCTCGGCCAGGCCGGTGTTCAGACCGCCGGTGACCTCATACAGAGCGCAGCCGGCAGCGGCCCACACCAGGGCGATAACGCCCTCGGAAACCATGGCGCCGTAGAACACGAAGTGGCCCTGCTTCTCACTCTTCATGCAGCGAGCCATCAGGGGGCTCTGGGTGGAGTGGAAGCCGGAGATAGCGCCGCAGGCCACGGTGATGAACATGAAGCTCCACACGGGAGTTCCCTTGGGATGCATGGAACCGAAGTGATCCCAAATCTCGGGGATGGTGTACTCAGGCTTGACAAAGATGCCGACGGCAACGCCCACGGCCATGATGATCAGGCAAATGCCGAACAGAGGATAGATCTTGCCGATGATCTTGTCGATGGAAATAAAGGTGGCGATGAAATAATACACCAGAACGATGACCAGCCAGAACAGGGTGGTGGTAACAACGCCGGTGGAGCCGCCGTTCTTGAACAGGGTCACGATCAGGCCCGCAGGACCCACGGCGAACACGGTGCCCACCATGATCAGCAGCACCACGCTGAACACGCGCATGACGTTCTTCATGAACCCGCCCAGGTAAATACCGGAGATCTCGGAAATGGAAGCGCCGTTGTTGCGCTCGCTCATCATGCCGGAGAAATAGTCATGCACAGCACCGGCAAAGATCGTACCAAAGGTGATCCACAGGAACACGATGGGGCCCCACAGAGCACCCTGCATTGCGCCGAAGATGGGGCCAAGGCCCGCGATGTTCAGCAGTTGGATCATGAACAGCTTCCACTGAGGCAGAACCACATAGTCCACACCGTCGTTGATCTTCACAGCGGGGGTCTCGCGGTCGTCCGGCCCGAAGGTGTTTTCCACCACCTTGCCATAGACGAAATAACCGCCGATCAGCAAGGCCAGGCAAATCAGAAAGCTTACCATTTTTTCTCCTCCTTCATACATACAATGTAACGATTTGAAGCAAAAGGGTACGAATCCTTTTGCTTTCCGTCCAATATGATAATTTTTTTACAGAAAAAGTCAATCCCCACTTTGCACAAAAAATCTTTACAATTCCGTTACGATATTTGCAGATTATTCGCATTTTCTTTATTCTGATGAAATTATGTGCTGTTCATCGTCTGGTCTCATACGGTGTTTTTGAGTATTGACAAGCCGTTTGTTTCCCCCATTGGTAACGTTTTCGGTCGTTAAACCCGTTTCCATGCGAAAAATCCCGTACGGGAGCAGGATATGGCCGGTCAGCGCTGCTGTTCCCGCTTCAGGCGGCGGATGTCCTGCCCGATGAAGGGCAGCAGTTCAAACTCCCCCTCCAGCCGGGACATGATCTGGGCGGAGTATCGCCTGCCGATCTGATCGGGGTCCAGATTGGTGCTGATGATGGTGCTCCTTCCTGCCAGAAGGCGGCTGTTGAGCAGCTGGTACAGGGCACTCTGAACAAAGGCCGTGGTCATCTCCGTGCCCAGGTCGTCCAGGATCAGCAGATCGCAGGCCATGCAGCGCTCCACGCTCTCATCCGGCTCGTCCACGTCATCCCGGCGGAATTTTGATGCCTCGAACTGGGCAAAAATGTGGCCCGCCGTGTCATACACCACGGAGAAGCCGTCCTCACTGACCACCCGGGCAATGCAGGCAGACAGAAAGGTCTTGCCCAGGCCCGGGTCGCCGAACAGCAGCAGGTTCTGTGCACCGGGACGGAAGTCCCGGGCAAACCGCCGGCAGATCTCCAGATTCCGCTCCGCCGTCTCCCGGGGAGAGCGCGGCAGACCGTTTCGGTCGGTGGAGTACCAGCTCAGCTGGAAGGTATCAAAGCTCTGAGAGCCGATATCCAGCAAGTGGGACAGCTCGGCGATCTGCTCCCGGGCATAGTAGCTGCGCAGACAGGGGCACATGGTCCCGTCGGATCGGAAGCCTGCGTCGCCGCACCGGGCGCACCGGGGCTTTTCCTCCAGATAGTCGGCAGGATAGCCCATAGCCTCCAGAAGCTCCCCCCGGCGGCGCTGGAGGGCCAGATTCTCATCCCGGATAGCGTGGATGGCGGGAACGGGATCCTTCCCCTGCCGCAGAGCCCGGGAGATGATCTGGCTCATGGTGCCGCGCAGGCGGCGGTCGATATCCGCCAGCTCCGGCTCCCGGCAAAACAGACGCTGCTGCCGCTCCCGGAACTGCTGGGTCCGGCGCTGCTTGTCCTCATCAAAGCGGGCCATGGCCCGACTGAGAATTTTACCGTCATAGGGCATAGGGTCCCCTCCTTTACCACTTCATATACTTTCCCATGCGGGAATCGTTTTTATCCGGCTTCTGGTCCGGAGGCGCGGCGGACTTTTTGGCGTCGCCCTGCTGGACCTCCTCCGGCGTATGCCAGCCGTTTTCGTGCCAGCGGCGGAGGATCCCATTGAGATACCGCCACTCCAGCTGCTTTTTATAGAACACCGTCTTGTCATAGGCCAGGGCCACCGTTTCCGGCGGAAAGCCCTTGTCCATCCAGTCGGAGATGTATTTTTCTTCACTGGCCACCGGGCGGCGCTGGCCCAGGCCCAGCACCTGCATATACGCGGCCTGCCCCTGCTGCTTTTCCCGCCAGGTTTTCAGATAACGGGCGGCGCTGTCCTGGTCAAACAGGCCCTGCCGGGCCCAATAGTAGCCCTCCTTCTCGATCTGGCGCAGGGTGGGCCGGCGGCCGGGGCCGTATCGTTCCTCAGACCGGGCAATACAGTGGTTCACCAGCAGATAGATCACATCCGCCGGCATGCCCATATCGTCATACAGGCCCGCCAGAATCTGCAGATCCGCCGTTTTCAGCCTGCGGCCCAGCTTTTCCTCCACCTGGGGAATCAGCATCCGGAAGGACCGGTCGTCCTCCAACAGCTGGGCCAGGTCCTGGGCGCTGTATACCGGGCGCTCCTCCGCCGGCGCAGGGGCCGGTGTCTCCGCCGGACGCTGGATCAGCCCCAGCCGCTGCAAGGCTCCCTCCGCCGCATTCAGCCGCAGCTGGCTCCACCGCAGCCGGGACTGAAGCTCCCGCTCCGTGACCCCGCGGTCCGCCCGCATCAGCAGCAGATACAAAAGCGCGGCGTCTCCGTCGCCGTTTTTCACCAGGCGATCCACCTGATCCGCCGTCAGGACGATGCTGGGCTCACTGTCACGCAGAATATAGCCGCTCATGCCGCGCCTCCCCTCTTTCCATGGTTTAATTACTTTATTTTACACGAAAACCCCCGGTTCGTAAAGCCGCCGCAGCGGGTTTTTCACAAAATTCTCCTTTTCGCCAGAAAAAGCTTTTCCCGGCGGGATTTTGTGGTATAATGGACTATGTATTGGTGTGACTAACTTTTCGGTTTACATAAATGGGAGGGCAACATGGCGAATAAAGTGACGATGAGCATCTGCGGCCAGGAGTATACCCTGGTGGCGGACGAAAGCGCGGAGTATATGAAAAAGGTAGGCGCCCTGGTGGACCAGCGAATGGACCGGATCCAGGAGACCCTGCATGTGAGCCAGGCGGATGCGGCAGTTCTGGCGGCGGTGAACCTGGCGGACGAGCTGCTGAAAAACCAGGCAGCGGCAGAGAATCTGCGCCGGCAAGTGAAAAACTATCTGGATGAGGCCACCCAGGCCAAAAATGAGGCGTCGGAGCTGCGCCGTCAGCTGTTCAAGGCCCAGCAGGGCCGGGGCCAATGACCGAGCTGCTGAGCCCCGCCGGAGGCTGGGAGGCCATGGTAGCCGCCGTGCAGAATGGGGCCGACGCGGTGTATATGGGCTTCGGCGGGCTCAACGCCCGGCGCAGCGCCCGGAACTTCACCGATGAGGAATTCCGTGCCGCCGTGGCCTATTGCCACCTGCGGGGCGTGAAGGTCTATCTGACCCTGAACACCCTGGTGACAGACCGGGAGCTGCCCGCCGCCGCCCAGGCTTTGCAGAAAGCCTCGGACATGGGGGTGGACGCTATCCTCATCCAGGATTGGGGCGTGTGGCGGCTGGCCCGGGAAATTGCGCCCGATGTTCCCCTCCACGCCAGCACCCAGATGAGCCTGCACACCTTGGGCGGCGCCTGCCGCGCGGCGGAGCTGGGTCTGGAGCGGGTGGTACTGGCCCGGGAGCTGAGCCGCCGGGACATCGCGGCCATCACCCGGGACTGTCCCGCAGAGATCGAGGTGTTTGTCCACGGGGCCCTGTGCATGTGCTACTCCGGCCAGTGCGGGATGAGCGCCGTGATCGGCGGACGAAGCGGCAACCGGGGGGCCTGCGCCCAGCCCTGCCGCCTACCCTACGGTGTTAATGAAAAGGCCTCCGGCGGCCACCCTCTGAGCCTGAAGGATGCCAATCTGTCGGCGTATCTGCAGGAGCTGGACGATATGGGCGTGGCGTGCCTGAAGCTGGAGGGCCGCATGAAGCGGCCGGAATATGTGGCGGTGATCACCGGCATCTATCGCCGCCTGCTGGACGAAAAACGCGCCCCCACCCAGGAGGAATCCCGGCAGCTGGAGGCTGCCTTTTCCCGCAGCGGCTTCACCGACGGCTATTACCGGGGCCGCACGGGTCCGGAGATGTTCGGCACCCGGCCGGAGAATGCGCCGGAGCCCAAGGAGCTGTTTGCCCGGGCCAAGGCCGCCTATGAAAAGGAGGATCGCCGTCGGATACCGGTGACCATGTCCTGCATCCTGGGGGCCGGTGTGCCCGCTCAGCTGACGGCCTCCGCCAAAGGACACACTGTCCGGGCAGAAGGTCCCGTACCGGAGGCGGCCCGGAACCGGGCCCTGACGGCGGAGGACCTGCGTATCCGGCTGGAAAAAACCGGCGGCACGGTGTTTGAGCCCAAGGAGACCCAAGTGGAGCTGGCGGACGGTCTGATGCTGCCGGCCAGCGCCGTGAACGCAATGCGCCGCCAAGTGCTGGAGGAGCTGGAGATGGCTCTGACCCAGCCAACCCAGCGGCGGACAGGAACCCCCTCTCCCCTGCCCCCGGCCCTGCCGGGGCCGGAGACGCCGCAGCTGACCTGCTCCGTCACCCGGGCGGAGCAGCTGACGGAGGAGCTGGCCCAGTGCGGGACGGTGTATGTCCCGGCAGAGCTGCTGGACGGCATGGACCTGGCCCGCTGGGCGGGCATGACCCAGATCTGCGCGGTGCTTCCCCGGATCTTCCGGACAGAGGACGAGGAGCCTCTGCGGCTGCTTTTGCAGCGGCACCGGGAACACCTGTCCGCCGTGGCCATCGGCAATCTGGGACACCTGCCCATTGCCGATGGGCTGGGCCTTCCCCTATGGGGGGATCTGGGGCTGAATATTTTCAACAGCGGGGCCCTGCTGTTCTGGCAGGAGCTGGGTCTTTCCGCCGCCGCGGTGTCCATGGAGCTGCGGTGGCAGCAGATCCGGGATCTGCGGAAGGTTCTGCCCTGCGAGGCGGTGGTATACGGCCGCCTGCCGCTGATGATCACGGAAAACTGCGTCATCCGCAACAGCCTGGGCTGCCGGGACGCCGGGCGGGACTATGCGGACCGCTCTGCCGCCTGCCGCTGCGGCCAGGACAATGATCTGATCGACCGCACCGGGGCGCGGTTTCCCCTGGTGGGGCAATGGGGCCACCGGTGCGAAATCGAGAACAGCCGGGTGCTGTTTCTGGCGGATAAGCCGGAGTGGCGGCAGCTGGGCCTTACCCGGGCGCGGCTGCGGTTTACCACGGAGTCGCCGGAGGAGTGCGTCCGGGTGCTGCGGGCCTATCAGGGCCGCAGCGACTACCGGCCCCAGGAGCTGACCCGGGGGCTGTTCTACCGGGGCGTGGAATAAGCCCTTTTCAGGATTCATGATTTTTTTACAGATTGTTTTTATATACAATGGGAGCAAGTGATACAATGGAGCTTAAAATCAAGGCGGTGTCGCCGAAAATGGGCCGGGAGATTCCCCTGCCCCGCTATCAGACGGCGGGAGCCGCAGCCATGGACCTGTGCGCCTGCGTGGACGAGGCCGTAACGCTGGCCCCGGGCCAGCGCCGGGGCATCCCTACGGGCATTGCCATTGCTCTGCCCTCCCCTGATTATGTGGCCCTGGTGTTCGTGCGCAGCGGCATGGGCTTCAGGCACGGCATCGCCCTGTCCAACGGCGTGGGCGTTATCGACAGCGACTATCGGGGCGAGATCTCCGTGGGACTGGTGAACCTGTCCCAGGACAGCTATACCATTCAGCCCGGGGACCGCATCGCCCAGCTGATGGTGACGCCGGTAGTGCGGCCCGTTCTGGTGCAGGCGGAGGAGCTGGACGAGACGGACCGGGGCGCAGGCGGCTTCGGCTCCACCGGGAGGTAAGCCTATGGCAAGGATCGTATTGGCCTCCGGGTCTCCCCGGCGGCAGGAGCTTTTGGGCCGGATCGGCATCCGGGACTTCACCGTCCGGGTCCCCCAGGTGGAGGAATGGTACCCTCAGGGGCTGACGCCGCCGGAGATCGTATCCTACATCAGCCGGGAAAAATCCCAGGCAGTGCCGTCGGAGGACGACGAGATCGTCATCACCGCCGACACCATGGTATTTCTGGACCAGCAGCGGCTGGGCAAGCCCCGGGACGAGGCAGACGCCCTGCGGATGCTGACGGAGCTTTCCGGGCGGCGGCACACGGTTTGTACCGGCGTTACCGTGCGGCAGGGGCAGCGGTCCCTGACCCGGGCCCAGTCCACGGACGTGTATTTCCGTCCGGCGTCCGAGTCGGAGCTGCGGGCCTATATCCGGGGCGGTGAGCCCATGGACAAGGCCGGAGCCTACGGTGTCCAGGGCCAGGGCGCCCTGCTGGTAGAGCGCATTGACGGAGACTTTTTCAACGTCATGGGTCTGCCGGTGCTGCTGCTGAGCCGGATGCTGGCAGAGTTTGGCGTAACGCTGCTGTGAAAAAGGAAACAAGCTATGAAACGATTTTTTCAGAAAAACGGCATTATGATGCTGGCCGCTGTGGTAGTGGTGGCGGTGGGATTATGTATCGCCAGCGCCGTCAGCAACCAGACGGGGTTTTTGCAGAACGCCGCCGGAGTGGTGACCTACCCCTTCCGGGCGGCGGGCTCCGCCGTGACCGGATGGTTCCAGAGTATTGGAGAACGGTTCCAGACGGTGGAGAGTCTGCGCAAGGAAAACGAGGACCTGCGCAAGGAAAATGCACAGCTGACGGAGGACCTGCGTCAGGCCAAGACCGACAGCGAGGAAAACCAGCGTCTGCGGGACCTGAACGGTCTGCGCCAGCAGCGTCGGGATTTTACCTTTGAGGCGGCCCACGTGATCGAGCGCAGCACCTCCAATTGGTCCCGGACCCTGACCCTGAACAAGGGCACCAGCCTGGGCGTGGAAAAGGGCGACTGCGTGGTGGACCAGTACGGCTATCTGGTGGGTGTTATCACCGACGCGGGGCTCAATTGGAGCACCGTTACCACCATTCTGGACACGGATTCCCAGCTGGGTGCCCTGGTGTTCCGCACGGGCGAGGTGACGGTGGCCATGGGCGATCTGGCGCTGATGAACCAGGGAAAGCTGAAGCTGTCGTATCTGGAGGGGGAATCCAGTCTCATCAACGGCGACATGATCGTCACCTCCGGTCTGGGCGGTTACTATCCCTCGGGGCTGGTCATCGGCTCTGTGGAGGAGATCAAAACCGATGACAACGGCCTGACCCGTTATGCCACCATCCTGCCCAAAACCGACATCACCCAGCTGGTGGAGGTTTTCGTCATCACGGATTTCACCATCGTTGACTGAGGGGTGACACCATGAACCAAGCCTTGAACCAACGGGATATGTTTTTCAAGTGGCTGTACTATGCCGGGGCCACCCTGCTGCTGGTTTTGGTGCAGTCCCTGGTGCTCAACCGCATCTGCGTGTGGGGCGTGCATCCCTTTCTGCCGCCGCTGATCGCTGCCATCACCGCCATGCTGGAGGGCCCCGGCGAGGGGGCCGCCTTTGCCGGAGTATTCGGCCTGCTGTGCGACCTGACCATGCCGGGGATCATCCCCTGCTTTTATACACTGGCCTTTCTGGCAGCGGCGCTGCTGGCGGCTGTGATCGCCAAGCGGTTTCTGAGCCAGGGCTTTCTGTGCGCCGTTCTGTGCGCAGGTCTGTCCCTGCTGGTGACCGATCTTCTGCACACGCTGCTGCTGACATTCCGCCAAGGGGTGGAGCTTACGGCCGTCCTGTCTCTGACGGGGCGGGAGGCCGCCGTGACTGTGGTGCTGTCGCCGCTGGTGTATCTGCTGCTGCGCAGCGTTCACAACCGTATCCTGAAATAGGAGGAGTCCTATGAAGAAAAATGCATTCGACCCGGTCCGGGCCCGTATCTGGGCGCTGACGGGTCTGATGGGTCTGTGTCTGGTGGCTTTTGCCGGGGTCATGTACTATACCCAAATCCTTCACGGCGAGGAAAACCGGGCCAAGTCCCTGGCCAGCAATGCCGCCAGTGAAACGGTGGAAGCGTCCCGGGGTATTATCACCGACCGCAACGGAAAGGTGCTGGTGTCCAACCGGCTGACCTATACGCTGATCTTTTCCGCCAAGGAATTTGACACGGATCAGGAGCTCAATGCCGCCATCCTGCGGCTGACGGACCTGTGCACAGAGAACGGCACCGCCTGGAACGATACGCTGCCTGTGAGCCGAACCGCTCCCTACAGCTATACGGACCCTGCCGACGGCGAGGGCTTTGCCCTGTTTTTGAAAAACAAGGACATTCCCTATTCCACGCTCTCCCAGGTGACGCCTACTTTGCAGCCGGACCGGTTTATGGCCAAGCTGCGGCAGCTGTTCAATATCGACGACAGCTATACCGAGGACCAGGCCCGGACCATCGCCGGGGTACGCTACGAGCTGACCATCAAGAGTCTGACGGACGCCCAGTATGTCTTTGCCGACGATGTGTCCGTGGAGCTCATCAGCCAGACGGCGGACGGCCAATACCGGGGCGTGTCCACCGGCACCTCCTCGGCCCGGGTGTACAACACCGAATATGCCGCCCACGTTCTGGGCCGTCTGAGTCCTATTTACTATGAGGACTGGGTAGGCGACCCGGAAAACGGCGTCACCGGCTATCGGGACATGGAGGGCTACTCCATGAACTCCCTGGTAGGACGCGAGGGCGCGGAAAAGGCCTTTGAATCCTATCTCCACGGCACCAAGGGCACCCGCATCATCACCACCAATCAGGAGGGCAAGATCACCGGCGAGCTCTATACCAAGGAACCTCAGCCCGGCGGTACCGTGGCCCTGACCCTGGACATCGACCTGCAGGAGGACACGGAAAAATCCCTGGCCCAGACCATCCAGGCCATGACGCAAAAGGACGGCGTGGTCCGTGGCGGCGCAGCGGTGGTGGTGGGTGTTGGCAGCGGCGAGGTGCTGGCCATGGCCAGCTATCCCACCTATAATCTGTCTACCTTTGACCAGGATTACTCCAAGCTGGTCAGCGACACCGTGGGCACACCCCTGCTGAACCGGGCCATCGGCGGTGCGTATGCACCGGGCTCCACCTTTAAGCCCTGCACAGCGGTAGCGGCTCTGGAGTCCGGTATCATCACCCCCTCCTCCACCATTGTGGACCGGGGCGTCTATGACTATTACAAGTCTCCCCAGCCCCGGTGCTGGATCTACAACGAGTACGGCGGCACCCACGGACGGGTCAACGTGTCCCAGGCCATCACCGTTTCCTGCAACTACTTCTTCTATGAGGTGGGCCGCCTGACGGGGATCAAGACCCTGGCCAGCTATGCGAAGCAGTTCGGTCTGGGCGAATATACCGGCATCGAGATCGGCGGCCCCGGCAGCGCCGAGGCCAAGGGCTCCATGGCCACCCCGGAATTTGCCGAGGCCGAGCACCTGGAATGGACCGACGGCCAGACCCTCACCGCCGCCATCGGCCAGAGTTATGACCTGTTCACTCCCCTGCAGCTGGCCAACTATATCGCCACTCTGGTGGGCAACGGACAGCATTATGAGGCCCACCTGCTGAAAAACGTGAAATCCTACGACAACTCCTCGGTGATTTATGCCTATGATAAGGAGCCCCTGAACACGGTGCAGATGAGTGACAGCACCGTCCGGGCAGTGAAGGAAGGCATGCACAATCTGACCACCGGCAGCCTGTCTTACTACTTTTCCAAGTGCGTGGTATCCGCCGGCGCCAAAACCGGTACAGCCGAGACGGGTATCAACAACACCAACAACGGTGTGTTTGTGTGCTTCGCCCCCTACGACGATCCTCAGATCGCTGTGGCCGTGGTCATTGAGAAGGGCGGCTCCGGCGCTGCCCTGGCCTCTACCGCCGTGGACATCGTCAACTCCTACTTTTCTCAGGAGGAGATCGGTGCCGTGATCATCGGCGAAAATACCCTGTTGAAATGAGGGAACCCTATGAGCAAGATTTTTGATTCCCGCGACCCGGAATACAAGTCCTCCTTTGGCGCCGCCGCGTGCGGCGCCGCTGTCCGTTTCGCGGTTCGTCCCGGGACTGAAAACGTTACCGGAGTATCTCTGCTGCTGCGCCGGGAATTCGGCGGCACAGAGCAGGCGCTGCCCTTGTCCCCATCCGGCGACGGCCGCTGGCAAGTCGTCTATACCGCCCCAGCGGAGCCGGACCTGGTATGGTATGCGTTTCAATTCACTTATTCGGACTGTGTTCATCCATACGGTCCCCACGGTTTTGATGACTCCTCCCGCTGGCAGCTGACGGTGTACGATGACAGCCGCCCCGCCCCCGCCTGGTTCGGCCGCGGCGTCACCTATCAGATCTTTCCGGACCGGTTTTGTCGTCTGTCTGTGCCAAACGCTGCCGGCATGGTGGGGGACCGTGTGGTCCATCAGAGCTGGGACGATACGCCGGTATGGCGGCCTGACGAAAACGGCATCGTCCGCAACAATGACTTTTTTGGCGGCAGTCTGGCGGGCATCACCTCCCAATTAGACTACCTACAGAGTATGGGAGTGGGTACGTTGTATCTGTGTCCCATTTTTGAATCCGACAGCAATCATCGATACGACACTGCCGACTACCGGCGTATTGACCCCATGCTGGGCACGGAGGAGGACTTCCGAACCCTGTGCCGGGAGGCACGCTGCCGGGGCATCCGGGTGATGCTGGACGGCGTGTTCAACCACACCGGCAACAACAGCCGGTATTTCAACGCTCAAGGCTTTTATCCGGAGCTGGGCGCGGCCCAGAGCCGGGAGTCTCCCTATTATTCGTGGTATTCCTTCCACCCCTGGCCCGACGACTATGACGCCTGGTGGGGCATCAAGACCCTGCCTGCCGTGCAGGAATCCACCGACAGCTACCGCCGCTTCATCATCCGGGATCACGACTCCGTGGTGCGGCACTGGCTGCGGCAGGGCGCCTCCGGCTGGCGGCTGGATGTAGCCGACGAACTGCCCGATGACTTTATCGCCGAGATCCGCGACGCCATGGAGCAGGAGAATCCCGATAGCTTCCTGCTGGGGGAGGTCTGGGAGGACGGCAGCAACAAGGTGGCCTACAGCCAGCGCCGCCGGTATCTGCTGGGCAGTGAGACTCACGGCCTGATGAACTACCCCTTCCGGACGGCCGCTCTGGATTGGCTCCGGGGCGGCGATGCCGCCTGCTTCCGGGATACCATGGAGACAATCCGCGAGCACTATCCTCGTCCGGCATTTTACAGTGCCCTGAACATTCTGGGCACCCACGACACTCCGCGCATTCTGACTCTGTTGGGTGCGGAGCATGTGCCGGACACCAAGGACGCCCGTGCGGCCTACCGTCTCTCCCCGGAGGAGCGGCAAAAGGGCGAAGCCCGGCTGCGGGTGGGTGAAATGCTGCTGTACTGTTTCCCCGGCTCCCCTACCGTGTACTACGGTGATGAGGCCGGAATGGAGGGCTTCGAGGACCCCCTGAACCGAAAAACCTATCCCTGGGACCGGCAGGACCGGGCGCTGCTGGATTTCTTTCGCAGTCTGGGTCAGCTGCGGCGACATCGCCCCTCTTTACAGGACGGTGATCTGACCTATGTCTATGCTCAGGGCGGCGCACTGGTACTGCGGCGGCAATTGGGAGACGAAATCACTGTGGCGGCGCTGAATGCTGGGGAAACAGCCGTGGAGGTATCTCTCCCTTGGCCCCGGGAGCTGGCCCGGGAGGCCCTGACCTTCCAGCAGTTCTTTGCCCCCGGCGGGAAGCTGCGGCTGCGGCTGCCGCCGGTTTCGGGGATGATCCTGATATGACCCACGGGGTGGATGTTTCACGTGAAACATCCACCTTTTTCATTATTTCTTCTGTTTCACGTGAAACATTTTTCTCAAGTTTTTTCTCGTTTTGCAAATTTTCTATTGAAACCGCTCGAAAATGTGATATACTAAATAAAAAGACTGACAGAAAGTGAGTGGGAAAAGTGGCGAAAATCGTGGCGATCGTGAACCAAAAAGGTGGCGTTGGAAAGACTACCACCTGCGTCAACCTGGCTGCGGCACTAAAATATCTGGGAAAGCGCGTGCTTTTGTGCGATTTCGATCCCCAGGCCAACGCCACTTCCGGCATGGGCGTGGACAAGTCCACCTCCAACGGCGTATATGATGTCCTCATCAACGGCGTGGACACCGCCAAAGCCATCGTCGCCACGCCTTACGGCGATGTGCTGCCCAGCAGCAAGGCCCTGGCTGGCGGCGGTGTGGAAATGATCGAGCTGGCAGATCGGCAATTTCTGCTGCGCAACGCCCTGAACGGTGTGCGGGAAAACTACGACTACATTTTCATCGATTGTCCCCCTTCCCTGGAGCTTCTGACCCTCAACGCCCTGTGCGCTGCAGATTCCCTGCTGGTACCCTTGCAGGGAGAGTATTACGCCTTGGAGGGCCTCAGCGACCTGATGAACACCGTGCGTATTGTCCGCCGGAATATGAATCCACGTCTCCAGATTGAAGGCGTTCTGCTGACCATGTTCGACGGCCGAACCAACCTGGCTATCCAGGTGGCGCAAGAGGTGAAGCGATTCTTCCCCGGCAAGGTGTATGCCACGGTGATCCCCAGAAATATTCGCCTGTCCGAGGCGCCCAGTCACGGAAAGCCCATTACCGCCTATGATCGGACCTGCCGCGGTGCGGAGGCATATCTGTCACTGGCCAACGAATTTCTCAAGAAAAATGTTTGATTCTGTGCGGAAAGGAGCGTTTTAGCAATGGCCAACAACCCAAAAGGGCTGGGCAAAGGCCTGGCCGCCCTGCTGGGAGATGATGTCATCGATTCCCAGGAGAAGAAAAGCAGTTTATTTCTGCCAATTTCCCAGGTGGAAAGCTGCGCATCCCAACCCCGCAAGCAATTTGACCCCGAATCTCTGGCGGACTTGGCTGACTCCATCCGGGAGCACGGCATCATCCAGCCCCTGACGGTACGGAAGCTGCAATCCGGCTATTATCAGATCATCGCCGGAGAGCGCCGTTGGCGCGCAGCCCGGATGGCGGGCCTGACCCAGGTTCCCGCCATCATCATCGAGGCCGACGATCGAAAGGCCATGGAGCTGGCCATGATTGAAAACCTCCAGCGGGAGGACCTGAACCCCATTGAGGAGGCCGAGGGCTACCAGGTGCTCATGAGCCAGTACAACATGACCCAGGAGGAAACGGCCCAACGGGTAGGCAAATCCCGGTCCGCTGTGGCCAACGCCCTGCGTCTGCTGAACCTGTGTCCGCCGGTGCGGGCCATGGTGGAGGACGGACGTCTCACCAACGGTCACGCCCGGGCACTGCTGCCCCTGTCCCCTGCCCTACAGGAAACAGCCGCTGCCTCCATTCTGAAAAACGACCTGTCCGTCCGCCAGACGGAAGTGCTGGTGAAGAAGCTCACCGCCGAAAAGAGGGAGAAGCCCTCCCCCACCGGCGTCACCGTAGACTATGCTCAGGAGGCCGCCCGCGATCTGGGAAATTCCCTGGGGCGCGGCTGTCGGATCGTCACTGGGCGGAAAAAGGGCCGCATCGAACTGGAGTATTACAGCGTGGACGACCTCAACGACCTGTTGGAGGCCCTCCATACCATCAAAAAGAAATAACTGTTTCACGTGAAACACGGAAAGGTGCATTACCATGCTTGATATCAAATTTGTCCGGGACAACCCGGAAGCCGTCAAGGAGAATATCCGCAAGAAATTTCAGAACGCCAAGCTCCCCCTGGTAGACGAGGTAATCGCTCTGGATGCCGAAAAACGCGCCGCCATGAACGAGGCCAACGACCTGCGGGCCCAGCGCAACCAGCTGTCCAAGCGGGTAGGCATGCTGATGGGACAGGCCAAAAAGGACCCCAGCAAGCTGGCGGAAGCCGAGGAGGCCAAGGCCCAGGTGAAGGCCAACGCCGACCGACTGGCCCAGTTGGAGGAGATGGAGGGCCGCCTGACCCAGCAGATCACCAAAATCATGATGGTGATCCCGCAGATGATTGATCCCTCCGTTCCCATCGGCCCGGACGACACCCACAATGTGGAGGTCCAGCGCTTTGGCGAGCCCAAAACCCCGGAGTTCGACATTCCTTATCACACGGAGATCATGGAGCGCTTCGACGGCATTGATATGGACGCCGCCGGCCGGGTATCCGGCAACGGATTCTATTATCTCATGGGCGATATTGCACGGCTCCACGAGGCCGTGCTGGCCTATGGCCGGGACTTTATGATCGACAAGGGCTTCACCTACTGCATCCCGCCCTTCATGATCCACGGCAACGTGGTGGAGGGCGTCATGAGCCAGACCGACATGGATGCCATGATGTATAAGATCGAGGGCGAGGACCTCTACCTCATCGGTACCAGCGAGCACTCTATGATCGGCAAGTTTATTGACCAGATCGTCCCCACCGAATCCCTGCCCCAGACCCTGACCTCCTACTCTCCCTGCTTCCGCAAGGAGAAGGGCGCCCACGGCATCGAGGAGCGGGGCATCTATCGCATTCACCAATTTGAAAAGCAGGAAATGATCGTGGTATGCAAGCCTGAAGATTCCAAAAAATGGTATGATCAGCTGTGGCAGTACAGCGTGGAGCTGTTCCGCTCTCTGGATATTCCCGTGCGGCAGCTGGAGTGCTGCTCCGGCGATCTGGCAGACCTGAAGTGCAGGTCCTGTGATATTGAGGCCTGGTCCCCCCGGCAGCAGAAGTATTTCGAGGTATGCTCCTGCTCCAACCTGGGTGATGCCCAGGCCCGCCGCCTGAAGATCCGTTACAAGGATGAAAACGGCAAAATGCAGCTGTGCCACACCCTGAACAACACCTGCGTAGCCCCTCCCCGGATGCTCATCGCCTTCCTGGAAAACAACCTCCAGCCTGACGGCTCTGTGCGGATCCCCCAGGCTCTGCGGCCTTATATGGGTGGCCACGACCGCATTATCCCCAAGCACTGAGAGGAGGGTCCATATGAAAAAGTTTTTCAATGAATTCAAGGAATTTGCCATGCGCGGCAATGTACTGGACATGGCCATCGGCGTGGTGCTGGGCTCCGCCTTCGGCAAAATCACCACCTCCCTGGTCAACGATGTGTTCATGCCGTTGATCGGTCTGGTCATCGGCGGCATCGACCTGGGCAAGCTGGATATCATCCTGAAGCCCGCCGTTATGAATGGGGACAAGGAGGTCACGGCTGCCGTAACTCTGGGTTTGGGCACCTTTCTGACCACCATCATCGACTTCATCCTGGTGGCATTCGTCATCTTCCTGATGGTCAAGGCCATCAACCAGCTGCACAAGCTGGGCAAAAAGGACGAGGAGCCGCAGGAGGAGGAAGAACCGGCTCCCACCAGCGAGGAGCTGCTCACCGAGATCCGCGACCTGCTGAAAGAGCAGCAGAAATGAGGGATATCCTGACCGCCGGGCTGACGGCGCTGGGGCTGGATACCGCCGCCGCGCCGCAGCTGGAGCGCTATGCCGCGCTGCTGCTGGAGAAGAACAAGGTCATGAACCTGACGGCCATCACCGGGGAGCGGGACGTGGCCACCCTGCACCTGCTGGACTGCGCCGCGCTGCTGGCGCAGACGGACATGCAGGGTAAGACCGTCATCGACGTGGGCACCGGCGCGGGGTTCCCCGGCATGGTGCTGGCCATACTGGAGCCGTCGGCGCGGTTCACGCTGCTGGACAGTCTGGGCAAGCGGGTGGACTTCCTGCGGGAGGTCTGCGAGCAGCTGGGGCTGAAAAACGTCACCTGCGTCCACGCACGGGCGGAGGAATTCGCCGCCGGGCACCGGGAGCGGTTCGACATAGCCGCATCCCGCGCCGTGGCGCAGCTGAACGTGCTCAGCGAGCTGACGCTGCCGCTGGTGAAGGTGGGCGGCCTGTTCGCCGCCATGAAGTCCACGTCCACCGACGAGGAGATCGCCGCCGCCCGCAGCGCCATCGCCCAGCTGGGCGGGCAGCTGGCCGGCTGCACGGACTATCCGGTGCCGGAGACGGACGTGATACACCGCATCGTCCGCATCGAGAAGGTGCGGCCGACGCCGAAGCAATTCCCGCGGGCCTTCGCCCGCATCAAGAAAGCGCCGCTGGTATAGCGGCGCGGAGAGGAGGAACTCCATGGGCAAGATCATCGCCGTGGCGTCCGGCAAGGGCGGCACCGGCAAAACCACCTTCACCGCCAACACCGCGCTGGCGCTGGCGGCCATGGGACAGCGGGTGCTGTGTCTGGACTGCGACATCACCCTGCGGAATCTGGATCTGGCGCTGGGACTCAGCGACCGGGCGCTGATGGATTTCTCCGACGTGATGGAGGGGCGCTGCACACTGGACGAGGCGGCGGTGCCCCACGAGAAGTACCCCTCCCTGTTCCTGCTGACCGCGCCCATGGCCGACAGGCCGCTGACGCTGTCGGTAACGGGGATACAGAATCTGGCGCGGGCGATCCGGGAAAAATTCGACTGGTGCCTGATCGACGCGCCCGCCGGGCTGGGACAGGGCTTCCAGATGGCGGCGTGCATGGCCGATCAGGTGATCGTCATCACCACCACGGACGTGTCCGCCATGCGGGACGCACAGCGCACCGCCGCCGAGCTGTCCGCCTTCCCCACCGGGACGGTGCATCTGGTGGTGGGACGGGTGTCCCGGAAGGTGTTGCGGGCGCTGCACACCACCATCGACGACGCCATCGACGCGGCGGGTCTGCCGCTGCTGGGCGTGGTGCCGGAGGATCCGGACGTGCCCTACTGCCTGAATCAGGGACTGGTGCTGCGGGAGCGGAACTACTACGCCGCCCGCGCCTATGAGAACATTGCCAAACGCATCATGGGGCAGAAAGCGCCCCTGATGAAGATATAAGAGAAAGGAGCCGCCTTCTATGAACATTGCATTGATGGCACACGACAACCGCAAGGAGCTGATGGTGCAGTTCTGCACCGCCTACTGCGGCATTCTGGCCAAGCACACCCTCTGCGCCACCGCGCGCACCGGTCAGCAGATCGCTGACGCCACCGGACTGACCATCCACCGCTTCCTCTCCTTCGACCACGGCGGCGGACAGCAGATCGCGGCGCGTATCGCCTATAACGAGATCGACATGGTGCTGTGCTTCAGCGACCCCAACCGCAAGACCACCGACGAGGATATCGCGTATATCTCCCGGCTGTGCGACCAAAACAACGTGCCCTTTGCCAGCAATCTGGCCACCGCCGAGATGCTGGTGCTGGGTCTGGATCGGGGCGACCTGGACTGGCGCGACATCGTGAATCCCAAGAGCAAACCGTTTACAGCGTGACAAACCGGATAAAGGCGGATTGCCGCACCCATCTGTAGGGCGGGACCCATGTGTCCCGCCGCGCCCATGCGTTATCCGTTCGGGCGGACAGGGGCATCCACCCCTACAACGGGACGTCGGGGACGCCGTCCCCTACAGGCAGCAGCCCCCACTCGAGAATTTTGTCAGCGCGCGGGCTTGACACGGGGCGGGAAATCGCATACAATAAGGAGTAACCGTGCAGACCTCGCAGGAGTAGCCTGTACACCGCCGCTGCAAGAGAGACGCGCCACCGGCTGAAAGCGCGTTGCGGCAAGGAGCAGGTCAAGACAGCGAGCGAGCGGGGATGGAAACATCCACGGCGCGCTCCCCGTAACAGGAGCATCAAAGGGTCGCAAGGCCGAATTTGGGTGGCACCACGAAGTGTTTAACGCTCTCGTCCCAATGCAGGGGACGGGAGCGTTTTTTTGTCCCCGCACCACACACTATCCGAAAAGGAGATCGCCATGCAAGCTGTTCTGGACTTCATCAACAAGCACCATTACGACATCTTCATCCCCCTGACGGCGCTGGCGGTGCTGCGCCTCATCGTGTGCCGCGCCCAGCTGAAGAAGATCGCCTCCCTGCGGGAGAAGAAGGGCACGTATCACGCCGTGGGCGGCAACTACACGGAGATCGGCGTGTGGCTGGGCACGCTGCCCGGCTTCGTTCTGGCGCTGGCGGCGCCGAAGCTGTGGTACGCCGGGCTGGTGCTGGCCGTGATCGGCGGCATTCTTCTGGGCAAGGCCGGGAAGAAAAAGGGCGCCGAGCTGGACGATATCTACCGGGAGGTGGCGCTGGAGCTGAAGCGCGAGGCTGAGGCCGAGGCCGCCCGGCAGGAGGCCTCCCGCGCGCTGGAGGGCGGCGCAGAGGAAATACCGGAAGCAACGGAAATTACCGAAAATAAAGGAGAAACGAACAATGGCTGAGATGACGCCCCGCACACTGTCGGGCTTTATGGAGCTGCTGCCCCGGCCGCAGCAGCAGATGGAGCGGATGATGGACATCCTGCGCCGCACCTATTCCCTGTACGGCTTCACCCCGCTGGACACCCCGGTGATCGAGGCGGCGGAGGTGCTGCTGGCCAAGGGCGGCGGCGAGACGGAGAAGCAGATCTACCGCTTCAGCAAGGGCGACGCCGACCTGGCGCTGCGGTTCGACCTGACCGTGCCGCTGGCCAAGTATGTGGCCCTGCACTACAATGACCTGTCCTTCCCCTTCCGCCGCTATCAGATCGGCAAGGTCTACCGGGGCGAGCGCGCCCAGCGGGGACGCTTTCGTGAGTTCTACCAGGCCGACATCGACGTCATCGGCGACGGCAAGCTGGACATCACCAATGAGGCGGAGATGCCCGCCATCATCTACCGGGCCTTCACTGAGCTGGGGCTGAAGCGGTTCTGCATCCGGGTAAACAACCGCAAGATCCTCAACGGGTTCTACGCCATGCTGGGCCTGACGGAGAAGTCCGGCCACATTATGCGCACCGTGGACAAGCTGGACAAGATCGGCACGGACAAGGTCCGCGCCCTGCTCACCGAAGAGGTGGGCGTGTCCGCCGAAAACGCCGATGAAATTTTGAAATTCATCGCCATCACCGGCGGCAACGACCAGGTGCTCAGCGCTCTGGAGGGCTACACCGGCCGGAACGAGACGTTCGACGAGGGGCTGGACCAGCTCCGCACCGTGGTAAAATACCTGAGTGCCTTCGGCGTGCCGGCGGAGAACTTCGCCGTGGATCTGACCATCGCCCGGGGTCTGGACTACTACACCGGCACGGTGTATGAGACCACGCTGCTGGACCACCCGGAGATCGGCTCTGTCTGCTCCGGCGGACGGTACGACAACCTGGCCGCCTACTACACCGACAAGCAGCTGCCCGGCGTGGGCATCTCCATCGGCCTGACCCGGCTGTTCTACGTGCTGGGCGAGCAGGGGATGCTGAACCCCGACCTGCCCACCGCCCCGGCGGACGCGCTGATCCTGCCCATGACCGAGGATCTGTCCGCCGCCGTGACGCTGGCCACGCGGCTGCGGGACGCCGGCATCCGCACCCAGCTCTACACCGAGCAGAAGAAATTCAAGGCCAAGATGAACTACGCCGACAAGACCGGCGTGCCCTATGTGCTGTTCCTGGGTGAGGACGAGATCAAGGCCGGCGTCATCGCCTGCAAGGACATGACCTCCGGCGAACAGACCACCCTGCCCTTCGACGAGACGCTCTCCCGCATCCAGGTCGGTCTGGCAGAGCGGAACAAGGGCAAGGTCATTGTGGAGAAATAACAACAAATCGTAATATTTCAATCAGATTATACAAATCATTATCAAAACAGGAGGATACAACGATGATGCAGATGCGTACACATACCTGCAACGAGCTGCGTATGGAACACGTGGGCCAGCAGGTCAAGATCGTGGGCTGGATGGAGAACGTCCGCACCGTGGGCCAGAACTTCGCCTTCGTGGTGCTGCGTGACTTCTACGGCACGACCCAGGTGGTGGTGGAGACCGAGGACATGATGACCATCATTAACGGCCTGAACAAGGAGTCCACCATCTCCGTGGAGGGCGTGGTCCGGGAGCGCGCCAGCAAGAACCCCAAGCAGGCCACCGGCGATATCGAGGTGGTTCCCAGCA
>ERZ825137.1691-NODE-1691-length-27622-cov-5.090180_pt1 | contig 27622 bp, 27 predicted proteins | sample MGYA00519873_ERZ825137 | MGnify/ENA primary metagenome ERZ825137 (study PRJEB31778, sample SAMEA3449190) | human gut metagenome | biome: human gut; feature: human-associated habitat; material: faeces | place: United Kingdom | collected 2010/2012 ...
AGCTGCGCTGCAAGGCGGCGGTGGGCGAGGGAACCATTCGCGGCGAGCGCGTGGTGCTGGCGCAGCCCCAGACGTTCATGAACCTGTCGGGCGAGAGCGTGGTGGAGCTGATGAACTGGTACAAGGCTGAGCCGGAGCACCTCATTGTGGTCTACGACGACGTGGATCTGCCCGAGGGCCGGCTGCGCTTCCGCCCCAGCGGCAGCGCCGGAACCCACAACGGTATGCGCAACATCATCTATCTGCTGGGGAAGGAGAACTTTCCCCGGGTGCGCGTGGGCATCGGCCGTCCGGCGGAGGGCTGGGACATGAAGGACTGGGTGCTGGCCACCTACAACACGCCCGAGCTGCGCAAGACCATGTTCGACGCGTATCTGAACGCAGCAGACGCGGTGGCGACGCTCATCGGCGACGGCGTGGACTGCATCGTTGAGGCGGGGAACGTGGATTACAAAGGGCTCCTGCGGGTGCTGATCCTCCTCTGCGCCTCGGTGGCCGGGACGGCGCTGTTCCAGTGGCTCATGTCCTATTTCACCAACGTCATCACCTACCGCACGGTGAAGGACCTGCTGGCCCGCGGCGCGTTCACCGTCAGCATGGGCACGGCGGAGCAGGTCGTCGCCTGCGACTATGTCGGGCTGGTGTCCGGCAACCAGGTGCCGGACAAGTTCGCCCGCGCCGGCTTCCATGCCACAAAGTCCGAATTCGTCGACGCGCCCTGCATCGATGAGCTGCCCATCGCCGTTTCCTGCCGCGTTGTGAGCTATGACCCGGAGAGCTGCCGCCTCGTCGGCGAGATCGTGAACGTCAGCGTGGACGAGGCCTATCTCACGCCGGAGGGTAAGGTCGACGTGGATAAGGTCGCGCCCATCACCTATGATTCGTTCAACAAGACCTATGTCCGCCTCGGCGCGGTCGTCGGCCGCGCGTTTCACGACGGCGCTGCCTTAAAATAACCGGTAAAAAGCATCCGGACCTGCTGCAAAAAAAGCAGCAGGCCCGGAATTTTTTCGGGATCATTCCAACTCAGAGATTATGGACGCGCAGGGCGCGGATGGCGTTGAGCACGGCGAGGATCATCACGCCGACGTCGGCGAAGATGGCGGCCCACATGTTCGTGATACCGGCGGCCGTCAGGGCAAGGCAGGCAAATTTCACGATGAGGGAGAACACGATGTTCTGCCGCACGATGCCGATGCACTTGCGCGAGATGCGGATGGCCTTGGCGATCTTCAGGGGATCGTCGTCCATCAGCACAACGTCCGCGGCTTCGATGGCGGCGTCGCTGCCCATGGCACCCATGGCGATGCCGATGTCTGCGCGGGTCAGGACGGGCGCGTCGTTGATGCCGTCGCCGACAAAGGCGAGATTGTCCTTCGGGGCCTTTTCTGCCAGCAGCTTTTCGACCTCGGCGACCTTGTCGCCCGGCAGAAGCTCGCTGCGGACCTCGTCGACGCCCAGCTCGCCCGCAACCTGCTCGGCTACGCGGCGCGCGTCGCCCGTGAGCATGACGGTCTTGGAGACGCCGGACTTCTTGAGGCGGGCAATGGCCTCGGCGGAGTGCGGCTTGATGATATCGGAGATGACGATATGCCCGGCGTAGACGCCGTCGATGGCCATGTGGATGATTGTGCCGACGCAGTGGCAGTCGTGGTATTCGATGCCGAGCTTCTCCATGAGCTTGGCGTTGCCTGCAGCGACGCTGTGGCCGTCAACGGTCGCCGTGATGCCGTGGCCGCTGATCTCTTCGATACCTGTAACGCGGCTGCGGTCAATGGCCTTGCCGTAGGCCTTCTGCAGGCTCTTGCTGATAGGATGGGACGAGGCGCACTCGGCCAGCGCGGCATATTCCAGCACCTTATTGGCGTCCAGCTCGTTGTGGTGGACGGCCGTGACCTCAAACACGCCCTGCGTCAGGGTGCCGGTCTTGTCAAACACGACGACCTTCGTTGCGGCAAGGGCCTCCAGATAGTTTGAGCCCTTGATGAGGATGCCCTCCTTGCTTGCGCCGCCGATGCCGGCGAAGAAGCTCAGGGGAATGCTGATGACAAGGGCGCACGGGCAGCTCACGACGAGGAAGGTCAGCGCGCGGTAGACCCAGTCGAGCCACTGGGCGCTTGCGCCGAAGGCCATGCGCAGCAGCGGAACGGCAACGCCCAGCAGCACCGCGCCGATGCATACGGCGGGCGTGTAGATGCGGGCAAAGCGGGAGATGAACGCCTCGGAGCGGGACTTGCGGGAGCTGGCGTTCTCCACAAGGTCAAGAATTTTCGAGACCGTGGATTCGCCGAAGGCCTTCGTGGTACGAATTTTCAGAACGCCGCTCATGTTGATGCAGCCGCTGATGATCTCGTTGCCTTCGGCAACATCGCGGGGGAGGCTCTCGCCCGTCAGGGCGCTGGTGTTCAGGGTGGAATTGCCGCTGACGACGACGCCGTCCAGCGGGACCTTTTCGCCGGGCTGCACGACGATGATGCTGCCGACGGTGACCTCATCCGGGTCGACCTGCTCGAGCTTGCCGTCCTTTTCGATGTTGGCATAATCGGGGCGGATGTCCATCAGCGCGCTGATGTTGCGGCGGCTCTTGCCGACGGCGTAGCTCTGGAACAGCTCGCCGATCTGGTAGAACAGCATAACGGAGATGCCCTCGACGTAGTCGCCGCTCTTCGTCCAGACGGCGAGGAAGAACGCGCCGAGCGTGGCGATAGCCATCAGGAAGCATTCGTCAAATGCACGCCCGTGGATGATGCCGATGCCTGCCTTGCGGAGGATATCGTAGCCGATGACGAGGTAGGCGGCCACATAGGCCAGGAGCTGCCAGATACCGGTCAGGGGGATGAATGCAAGCGCGATGAGCATGACTGCCGTGATCGCGATGCGGATAAGCATTTTTTTCTGCTTTTTGTTCATGCTCGGTTTACCTCTCTTTCTGATTTTCTATTTTTCAAAAGGGAAGGGGAACTCGAAATCAATCTGCAAGAGTGGACGGCGAGAGACTTTTTTGTCAAGGCGAGGTTTGGAAGGTGCAGTTGTACTTTGTGTACCACAAACCTTCCAAACCGATGGATTGGCGAAAAAGCTCCGTCATCCACCGCCGCAGATCGATTTAGAGGTCCTCCCAAATAAAAGGCGGCGTATCTTGCGATGCGCCGCCGGGAGGGTCAAAGCTCGATCTCGCAGTCCGGCTCGACCTTCTTGCAGGCCTTGAGAACACGCTTCATGACGTCCTTGGGATCGGCGCCCTCGGCGAACTCCACGATCATCTTCTGGGTCATGAAATTCACGGTCGCGTCGGCGACGCCCTCGGTCTTCTTTGTGGCCTGCTCCATCAGGTTCGCGCAGTTTGCGCAGTCAACTTCGATCGGATACGTCTTCTTCATGATAAAAACCTCCTGAAAATTTTCCTTGCGCGCCAGCGGCGCTCCGGAAGGAATGAGTACTGGAACGATTCAATGCTTGCTTAATCGTTGTGACTGTAGTATACTGGATGCAGACCCAAAATGCAAGCGGTTCGGCCGTCTTGTTTCGGAACGGGCGAACGGAATTTCCAAAACGGAGAACGGAGAGAGACTATGGCAGAATTTCAGCTTCCCCACGACCACGGCACGTCGTCTCAGGCGGCAAGCCTGCATCAGGAGGTCATGCAGGTGGCGCATTTTGCGGCTGCTGCCGAGGTATTCAAGCAGCTCAGCGACCCGACGCGCGTGCGCATTTTCTGGCTGCTCAGCCATCAGGAGGCATGCGTCATCAATCTGGCCGCCATGCTGGAGATGTCCAGCCCGGCCGTGTCGCACCATCTGCGCTCCCTGACGGAGAGCGGCCTGCTTGTCAGCCGCCGCGACGGCAAGGAGGTCTATTACCGCGCGGCAGACACGGAGGAGAGCCGTCTGCTGCACGAGATCGTCGAGCGCGTCATGGAGATCGCCTGCCCGGAGAAGGCCGTGGACTTTCAGGCCTCGCAGGAGGAGATCATCCGCCGCGTGCACACCTATCTCACGGAGCATCTTTCCGAGCGCATCACGATCGAGGCGCTGTCGCGCGAGTTTCTGATGAATACAACGACGCTGAAAAGCGCCTTCAAGCGCGTTTACGGCTCGTCCATCGCGCAGCATATGAAGCAGCACCGCATGGAGGCGGCCGCCGCACGCCTGACGCAGACGCAGGACGACATCGCGGCCATTGCCAAGGCCGTCGGCTATGAGAGCCAGAGCCGCTTCACCGAGGCATTCCGCGAGGTCTACGGCGAGGTGCCGACGGAGTATCGCAAGCGCCGCTGCCGCACGGCGGAAAACTGCGCGGCCTGCTGCAGCTGCGGCAAATGCGGGAAATAAAAAAACGGCGGACAGGGTCAAACGACCCTGCCCTTGAGCTTGTCAAAAAAGGATTTTTGACAAGCTCTCAAACGAGACCCGTTTCACTGGGCTCTCGTTTGAATGGGGCAGCGGCTCGCTGCAGCGCACGAAGGGCACGCCGCAGGCGTGCCCTTCGCACGTTTGCGAGCCGAGCGGTATTTTCTCCGACGTACACGCCGCCGGAGAAAATGATTTCCATTTTCTTTGCGCCTGCGGGCGCAAACTCTGCGAGGCTTTTTCGACAGGCTCTCAAACGAGACCCGCTTCCCCGGGCTGCCAGCGGCAGCGGTCGATGGCAACGCGGCCGTCCTGTGTGAACGGGACGCCCTCGGCCTCTAGCATGGCGCGGCGCAGCGGGGCATATTCCCCGCCTGCGATCGTGCCGTCCTCGCGGATGACGCGCTGCCACGGCAGTGCGTCCGGGCAGCGGCGCATGGCCCAGCCGACCTGCCGCGCGGCCCGCGGCGCGCCGAGCATACGGGCCAGCTGGCCGTAGGAGGCGACAAAGCCGGGCGGGATCTGCGCGACGAGCGCATAGACGGAGGCAAAAAACGACGGTGCTTCCGCCATGGTCAGCGGCCCTTCCGGTGGAAGAGCTTTTCCCAGAGAGAGCGCTTTTCCTGCGGGGCGGCGGCGCTCTGCTGCTGCGCGGCTTCGACGGCGCGCTTCATGAGCAGGACCTGCGCGCAGACCGGCTCGTAGGCAGGCGGCTTTTTCGTATACGTTCCGTCCGGCAGCAGGACGCGCGCTTTGACGGTGTCCGCCAGCATGGCATCCAGAATTTCGTGGAGCCTGCGGCGAATCTCCGGGCTGCGGATGGGGCAGGCGATCTCCACGCGGCGGACGGTGTTGCGCGTCATCATGTCGGCAGACGAGATATAGACGTGCTCCTGCTCGCCGCGGCCGAAGCAGAAGATGCGGGAATGCTCCAGAAAGCGGCCAACGATGCTCGTGACGGTGATGTTGTCCGTATAGCCCGGCACGCCGGGGGCGAGGCAGCAGATGCCGCGGATGATGAGCTCGACGCGGACTCCCGCCTGCGAGGCGCGCGACAGGGCGCGGATGACGTCGATATCCGTCAGAGAATTGAACTTCATCAGAATGTAGCCGTTTGGGCCGAGCGCTGTCTGTTCCTCGATGCGCGCGAGGATCGGCTTCTTCAGCTGGTGCGGCGCAACGAGCAGCGTGCCGTAGCTGCCCTCAAGGTTGCCGAGCGCCATATTGCTGAAGAAGGCCGCGGCGTCCGCTCCGATATTCTGGTCTGCCGTAACGAGCGAGACATCCGTATACTGCTTTGCGGTCTTCTCGTTATAATTGCCTGTGCCGATCTGCGTGACATGGTGCAGTGCGCCGCGCTCCCGCAGAGTGATGAGGCAGATCTTGGAATGAACCTTGTAGTCCTCAAAGCCATAGAGCACCTTGCAGCCCGCTTCCTCCAGCCGCTCGGACCAGTCGATGTTGTTCTGCTCGTCAAAGCGGGCGCGCAGCTCGATGAGGACGGTTACGTCCTTGCCGTTTTCGGCGGCGGCGCAGAGATAGTCCACGAGCTTGGCCTTGCGGGCCAGCCGGTAGATCGTGATGCGGATGGACAGAACGTCCGGCGCATTGGCCGCCTCGCGCACCATCTGCAGGAACGGCTCCATGGATTCATAGGGATAGGACAGGAACAGGTCACGCTTCAGCGCGGCGCGCAGCAGGCTCTGGCCCGGCAGCAGCATGGCGGGCTGCTGCGGCGTGAAGGGCGGGTCGGACAGGGCAGCGCGGCGGGCCTCCGGCAGATGCTCGCCGAGAGAGAAGGCGTAGTCCATGCACAGCGGCGCCTCGCAGGAGACGAAGATCTGTTCGCCGGAGATATCGAAGCGCTTGCGGAACAGCTCGGCAAAATGCCCGCTGATGGGCGCGGAAAGCTCCACGCGCACGACGCACAGCCGCCTGCGCTCCCGCAGCAGCTTTTCCATCTTGGCGCGCAGGTCGATCTCGCGGCCGTCCGGCGCGAACGGCTCGTCGTCCGGGTTGATGTCCGCATTGCGCGTGACGCAGAACACGACCTTTTCGAGCGTGCTGTACATCTCAAACACGCTGTCTGCGTAAAACAGCAGGACCTCCTCGAGCGGAACGTAGCGGCAAATGCCATTCTGCTCCGGCAGGAACAGCAGCTCCGGCACGGAGGGCGGCATCGGGATAAGACCCCAGAATTCCGATTTTTTCCGCGACAGCCGCACACCGACGTGCAGCGTCTTGCTGGCAAGATGGGGGAAGGGATGATGTGCGTCGACGATCTGCGGCGAGAGCAGCGGCTGAATGGCCGTGCGGAAGAGCTGGCGGATATAGTGGTGCTCGTCCTGCGTCAGCTCGCTCATGCGCAGGCGCTGCAGGCCCTCTGCGCCAAGCTCCCGCTCCACGCGGCGGAAGACACGGTCACGCCGCTCATATAACGGGGCCGTCGCCGCATAGATCCGCTCGAGCTGCTCCTTTGCCGTCAGGCCGGATTTGTTGTCCACGCCGTGGCCGCCCAGCGCGGCGACGTCGCCGAGGCTGCCGACGCGGATCATATAGAATTCATCGAGATTGCTCGTGAAAATGGAGAGAAATTTCACGCGCTCCAGCAGGGGGACGGTCTCGTCCTCCGCCTCCTCAAGCACGCGGGCGTTGAATTGCAGCCACGAAAGCTCCCGGTTCTGCGTGTAGCCCTTTTCCCAGATCGGTTCCGTCATGGGGTCTGCTCCTTTCCAGATGTTTTGCTCCATTATACCGGAAATGCGCGGCTGCTGCAATCCCGGCGTTGTAAAATCATGAAAATTTGACAACCCCCCTTTTCAAGTGCGGCAAAAAGTCGTATGATGATAGAGATGATAAGAACTCAGAGTGTCAAAAAACTGCCAAGCCAAAAGTTTCGGAGGGAAGGAACGTGTGAAAGGAAACCGTCAGGGTGTCCTTTCGCGTTCCATCACCTGCCGCAGCGGCAGAATTACAGGAGGGACGAAACCATGAAAATCGGTATGCTGACATCCGGCGGCGACTGTCAGGGCCTGAATGCAGCCCTGCGAGGCGTGGCAAAGGCACTGTATCAGGAATTCGGGACCGACGTGACCATCTATGGCATCCGCGACGGCTACCGTGGTCTCATCGAGGGCGACTATCACCCCATGGAGCCGCAGGATTTTTCCGATATCCTCACGCGCGGCGGCACGATCCTCGGCACGTCGCGCCAGCCGTTCAAGACCATGCAGCAGGCAGAGGAGAACGAGGCGACGAAGCTCGAGAAAATGCTCGATACCTGCCGCCGTGCCCGCTTTGACTGCCTGGTCATCCTTGGCGGCAACGGCACACACAAGACGGCAAACCTGCTTTCGGAGCACGGCATTCCCGTTGTGACGCTGCCGAAGACCATCGACAACGACCTCTGGGGCACGCAGGTGACGTTCGGCTTCCAGTCGGCCATGAACATCGCCGTGGAGGTCATCGATTCCATCCATTCCACGGCGTTCTCGCACAGCCGCGTGTTTATCGTGGAGATCATGGGACATAAGGCAGGCTGGCTGACACTGCATGCGGGCATTGCCTCCGGCGCGGACGTCATCGTTATCCCGGAGATCCCCTATGACGCGCGGGCCATTGCGGCTGCCATCCAGCAGCGCGCCCGCGAGGGCAAGCGCTTCTCCATCGTCGCGGTGGCGGAGGGCGCCATCAGCCGCGAGGAGGCTGCCATGAGCAAGAAGGACTTCAGGGCCGCCCGGGCGGCCATGCCGTATCCGTCCATTTCCTACCGCCTGGCAGATGAGCTGCAGAAGATCACAAGTCAGGAAATCCGCGTGACGATCCCCGGCCACTTCCAGCGCGGCGGCGCGCCCTGTGCGGCAGACCGCCTGCTGTGCACGCGCCTCGGCGTGGCGGCGGCGGAGCTCATCCGCGAGGGAAAGTTCGGCAACATGGTTGCCGTGCAGAACGACCGCATCGTGCCGGTGCCGCTCAAGGAAGTTGCCGGACGGCTCAAGACCGTTCCGGTGGACGGCGAGCTCGTCCATGCGGCGCGGGAGCTTGGCCTCTGTATGGGAGATTAAAGAAATGGGTCAGCGGCAAAAAACGCCGCTGACCCAATTATTAATTATCTCGTGCCCGGAGCGTGCGCAGCAGGGCGGCGCAGCCCTCGTTGATCTCGGCCTCGGCCTTGCGGAAGTCGCGCGTGTACCACGGATCGGCGATCTCATGCGGATGATCCGTGTAGTCCAGCAGCAGATGAACCTTATTTTCGGGGTCGCCGCCGAAGATGCGCAGCATATCGCGGCGGTTGCGTGCGTCCATGCCGATGAAATAGTCGTAGTTCGGGTAATCCTCGCGGCGGAGCTGCATGGAGTATTTCCCCTTGCAGGAGATACCGCGGGCCTCAAGCAGGGCGCGGACGGGCGGATAGACGGGATTGCCGACCTCGTCGCCGGTGTTGGCGGCGGACGAGATGACCCAGTCAAGCCCCTCCTTGCGCACGAGCTGCTTCATGACCAGCTCGGCCATGGGGCTGCGGCAGATATTTCCGGTGCAGACGAACATGATTCGAATCATTGGCTTGCGGATCCTTTCTCAGACGGCTCCATCGGCACGACGTCGACCACGGTCAGCAGGCCCTCGGAGACGGTAAAATGAATGTCAAAGCCCGCGAAGCCCATGCCGTAGCGGCGCGCGGGATCGTCCTGATAGGACGGCCGGGGATCGTGCGACAGCACGCCGAGCAGGGCGCTGCGGTGCGCCTCGGGGATGTGTGCGAGCAGCTCCGGCGGGAAATCGACGTCCAGCAGCAGGTCGGGCGCAAGGGCCGTGAAGCCCGCGCGGGCGTCGGGAAAGCAGTCGGAATAGGGAAGATAGGGCTTGATATCGAACACGGGCGTGCCGTCCATGAGGTCAGCCCCTGACAGGCACAGAACAGGCCCGAGCTTTGCATCCTGCCGGACGCCGGTCAGGACGACGCAGGACATGCCGAGCGGGTTCGGCCGGAACGGCGAGCGCGTGGCGAACACGCCGAGGCGCGTATTGCCGCCAAGGCGCGGCGGGCGGACCGTTGGCGACCACGAGGCGCGGCGGTTAGCGGAAAACTCCCAGATGAGCCACAAACGGTCAAAGCCCTCGATGCCGCGCAGGGCGTCCGGATTGCGGAATTCCGGCGTGAAGATCAGCTCCGAGCGCAGCTCCGGCACGACGCCGCTCTGGCGCGGGATGCCGAATTTCCCGGGGAATTCGCTGTGCACATGCGCAATGGGACGGAGAACACAGGTCTCTTCCATGCTTGCCCTCCTTACAGCTGCGAGAACACGTCGCCGAGCGAGGCGTGCAGCACGAGCCCGGCCATGTCGTCATAGGGCGTCTCGTCGCGGTTGATGAGGGCGAGACGGTCACCGCGGTAGTAGCCGAGCAGGCCTGCGGCCGGATAGACGGTGAGGCTCGTTCCGCCGACGATCAGCACATCGGCCTGCCGGATGGCAGAAATGGCTCCGGCCAGCGTCTTTTCGTCGAGCGCTTCCTCATAGAGCACGACGTCGGGCTTCACAATGCCGCCGCAGGTGCAGCGGGGGATGCCCTTTGCGTCGCGGACGAATTCACCGGGATAGAATTTGCCGCATTTCATGCAGTAATTGCGCAGAACGCTGCCGTGCAGCTCATAGACGCGCTTGCTCCCGGCCTTCTGGTGCAGGCCGTCGATGTTCTGCGTGACGACGGCGGCCAGATGTCCCTCCTGCTCCAGCCGGGCAAGCACGCGGTGCGTGACGTTCGGCTCAAAGCCGAGCGGGAGCATTTTTTCGCGGTAGAACCGGTAAAAATACTCCGGATTATTCAGAAAGAAGCTGTGGCTGATGATCGTCTCGGGCGGGTAGTCGAATTTCTGGTGGTACAGGCCATCTACGCTGCGGAAATCGGGAATGCCGCTTTCCGTGCTGACGCCTGCGCCGCCGAAAAACACCATGCGCTTACTCTCTGCGATCCAGCTGCGCAGCTGCTCGATCTTCGTCTTCATCTGCGATCTCCCTCAGAATTTTTTTGTCCTCCTTGCTGTCGAGCCGCAGGGCGGCATACAGGTCGGGACGGCGCTCCCGCGTGCGGAGGATGGACTGCTTCCTGCGCCAGCGTGCGACCTTGGCGTGGTCGCCGGAGAGCAAAATATCCGGCACGCGCAGGCCGTGCCACTCGGCGGGGCGGCTGTATTGGGGATACTCCAATGTGCCCGCCCAGTGGCTCTCGTCCTCAAAGCAGGCCGCATCGGACAGCACGCCCGGCACAAGGCGGCAGACGGCGTCCGTAATGGCCATGGCCGGGATCTCACCGCCGGTGACGACGAAATCGCCGATGGAAAGCTCCTCGTCGACGCACTCGTCGATGAAGCGCTGGTCGATGCCTTCGTAATGCCCGCAGACAAAAACAAGATTGTCCATTTTTGCCAGACGGCGGGCGTCGCTCTGGTCAAACACATGCCCGGCGGGGGAGAGGTAGATCGTGTGGACGGGCGCACCTGCCTCATCGCAGACATGGCACCAGCAGCGGTAGAGCGGATCTGCCTGCAGCACGGCACCATGGCCGCCGCCGTAGGGGTAGTCGTCCACCTGATTCTGCCGGTTCGCAGTGTAATCCCGGATCTGGTGCGTTTCGATGCGGAGAATGCCGCGCTCCTGCGCGCGGCCGAGGATGGACTCGCTCAGCACGTCGCCGACGGTGTCCGGGAAGAGCGTCATGATATCAATTCTCATCGATTGCCATTCCTTCGATCAGGTGCAGGCGCACATAGCCCTCGTCTACGCGAATTTCGCGGACGAATTCCCTGACGGCCGGGACCATGTAGCGCTTCTCACCCGCGATGACATAGACATCGCTCGACGGCATGGTCAGCACGTCCTCAATGCGGCCAAGTTCTGCGCCGTCCTCGTCCAGCGCGCGGCAGCCTATGAGATCGGCGATGAAAACGCTGCCCTCCGGCAGCTTTGCCTCGTCCCGGTCGATGCAGACGCGCTTGCCGCGCAGAGCCATGCCCTGCTCCGGCGTGTCGATGCCTTCGAGGCTTGCCAGCACGCACGTCTTGTGCACACGGGCGGAGCGAACGGCATAGGGGCGGCCGTCCAGATAGAACGTATCAAATTGCAGCAGGAATTCGGGGCCGTCCGCCCACGGCAGGATCTTGACCTCTCCCTGCACGCCGTGGGTGCTGACGATCTCGCCCGCCTCCAGATATTTTTTCTGCATGCTGTCCTCCTGCTCAGAGCTTGTCATAGGTCTTTTCCAGAAAACGCTCGGCCTTGACGATCACGCGCTCGTGCTGTGCATGGCCGATCTCGCCCGCCTCGTCGTAGGCCGTGACGGTGAAAGTGATCATTTTGCCGTCGACCGCCGTGACGATGGATTCTGCGCGGACTTCCATGCCGACGGGCGTGGCGGCCGTGTGGAAAAGCTGCAGGGAAACGCCGACGGACGTCTCGCCCTCGGCCAGATACGGCGCGATGCTCTCGCAGGCGGCGCCCTCCATCAGGGCTGCCATGCAAGGCGTTGCATAGACGAGCAGATCGCCGGAGCCGACGGACTTTGCAGTGTCCTCCTGCTCGACGAGCGTCTCGCTGTGGCCCTGCAGTCCAATTTCAATTGCCATTGTCATAATCCTCCAAATGGACCTGAGGCAGCACCGCATCCTTGCACCTTCGGCCTTCGCCGGATATTTTTTGCCGAATGCTCTTGCGGAATTGTGCGGTGCCAGCCTGATTTCTCACGTATTATAGTACCAAATTTGCAGGGTCAGGTCAATGCAAAACAAAAATAAAGATTGCCATTTTGGCGATTCCGGGCTATAATCTGGGTAATAACATATGCATGAGAGGTGCAGTATGAAAACGAATGAAAAACTCAATCTGACCATGCTCTGCGATTTTTACGAGCTGACCATGGGCAACGGCTACTTTGTGGACGGGAAGGCGGACCAGATCTGCTATTTTGACGTCTTCTTCCGCAATGTTCCGGACGGCGGCGGCTTTGCCATTGCGGCAGGTCTGGAGCAGGTGGTCGAGTATATCCGCGATCTGCATTTTTCTGAGGACGACCTCGCCTATCTCCGCGGCCGCGGCATCTTTGACGAGGGCTTCCTGCACTATCTGGAGAATTTCCACTTCACGGGCGATATCTACGCCGTGCCGGAGGGCACGCCGGTCTTCCCGCGCGAGCCGATCCTGACGGTCCGTGCCCCGGCCATCGAGGCGCAGCTCGTCGAAACGTATATTTTGCTTGCGCTGAACCACCAGAGCCTCATTGCCACAAAGGCCAACCGCGTCGTCCGCGCGGCGGAGGGCCGCCGCGTGCTGGAGTTCGGCTCCCGCCGGGCGCAGGGCGCGCAGGCTGCCATTCTCGGCGCGCGCGCTGCCTACATCGGCGGCTGCGACGGAACGGCCTGCACGATCTCCGATCAGCTCTACGGCGTATTCGCGGGCGGCACGATGGCCCATTCGTGGGTGCAGATGTTCGACAGCGAATATGAGGCCTTCAAGCGCTACTGCGAGCTGTACCCGACGAATGCCGTTCTGCTCGTCGACACCTACAACACACTCAAGAGCGGTGTGCCGAACGCCATCCGCGCGTTCAACGAGGTGCTGCGTCCGCTCGGCATCCGCAAGTGCGGTATCCGCCTCGACTCCGGCGATATGACGTACCTGACGAAGAAGGCCCGCAAAATGCTCGACGAGGCCGGCTGGCCGGAATGTGAAATTTCCGTGTCGAATTCGCTGGATGAATACCTCATTCAGGACCTGCTGCGGCAGGGCGCACAGATCGACATGTTCGGCGTCGGCGAGCGCCTCATCACGGCCAAGAGCGAGCCGGTGTTCGGCGGCGTATATAAGCTCGTGGCTGTCGAGCGCCCGGACGGGACGATCGAGCCGAAGATCAAGATCTCCGAGAACGTCGGCAAGATCACGAATCCGCATTTCAAAAAGCTCTACCGCTTCTACGGCGCGGACACCGGCAAGGCCATTGCGGACTATCTCTGCCTGCACGACGAGACTGTGAACGACGGCGAGGATCTGGAAATTTTCGACCCGGAGGCGACTTGGAAGCGCAAGAAGGTCTATAACTTCCATGCCCGCGAGCTGCAGGTCCCCGTGTTCCGGAACGGCGAGCTCGTCTACCAGCTTCCGACGCTCGACGAAATTCGCTCCTACTGCCGCGAGCAGGTCGACACGCTCTGGGACGAGGTCAAGCGCTTTGACAACCCGCACACCTACTATGTGGACCTCTCTCAGAAGCTCTGGGAGATCAAATACCGTCTGCTGAAGGACAACGCCTGCGGAGAGCACCATGCGTAAGCGCGGCGCGGCGGCTCGGATGGCCCTGTGCGGTGTGCTTGCCGCGCTGGCGGTCGCGCTGATGTTCCTCGGCGGAACGGTGCCGTTTGCCTCCATCGCCTGCCCGGTGCTGGCCTCGCTCGTGCTCATCCCGGTCTACTGCGAGTGCGGCTGGAAATGGGGCCTGCTGTGGTACGCCGCCGTGGCCGCTCTGGCCGCGCTGCTGGCGCCGGAGAAGGAAGCGGCCGTGCTGTTCGTGTTCTTCGGCTACTATCCCATGCTGCGAAAGCTCATCGGCAGGCTGCGCGTGCGCGCGGCTGCGTGGGCGGTCAAGCTCGTGTATGTCAATGCGGCGGTCTTTGCGGCCTATGGCCTGATGCTCTATGTCTTCCATCTGACGGCTGTCATGGAGGACTTCGCGGGCATGGGGAAGGCCATGCTGGCCGTGCTCCTTGTGCTGGCAAACGTGACGTTTGTGATCTATGACGTGCTTATCGCGCGGCTGGAGATCTATTATCACGTCCGCCTGCGCCCGAAGCTGCATCTGTGAATAAACGTGTAAAAATGGGAGACTGTGCGGCTGCACAGTCTCCCTCGGTTTTTTTCAGCCGGCCAGCAGCGTGACGGCGATGCCCGCCAGCACACTGAAGCCATAGAGAATGGCGACGACGGCGGCGTTTTCCTTCCAGTTCCGGTTCGTGCGCAGCAGCACGAGCAGGCCGATCCCGGCGTTGGACAGCAGACCGGCGAACAGGCCGCCGAGGCCGAGTACGCCGCTCAGGTAGGACTCCGTCACGACGACGGAAACGGAGCAGTTCGGGATAAGACCGAACAGAGCGAGAATGAGCTCCCCGAGAACGGGGCGGTTCAGCACCGTGCCGGACAGGCGTTCCACGCCGATATAATGGAACAGCAGATTCAGCGCGAAGTTCACCGCGATGAGCATGGCGGCGATCTTCAGCGTGTGGCGCAGGGCGGCGAGGAACACGCTGCCCTCTTCTTCGTCGCAGTCGCAGTGCTCGCGTTCGCAGAAGCTGTGGATGCTTTTCTGCGCGCGGAACCAACGGCCGAACAGCAGATCCGCCAGATAACCGAGCAGGATGCCGAGCGCAGCCTTCGAAAGCGTGATGAGAACGATGGCCTTCCACGAGATGCCGCTGTTCTCCGTCAGCGAGGAGAGGAAGATGGGCAGCATCTCGTCCGACGTGGCAAAGAACACGGCCAGCATGGTGCCGACGGTGATGGAGCCGGTGGAAAACAGCGTGGCGGCCGCGCCCGAGATGCCGCACTGCGGCACAATGCCGAGCAGGCCGCCCAGCGCGGGACCGGCCCGGCGCGAATAGCGGCGCAGCAGGCCTTCGTTCAGGCGGCTGCTGCGCTCGAGCAGCTCCATGAGAAGATAGGCGAGAAATAAAATGGGGATGCTCAGCAGGCCGTCCTTCAGGCCGTCCAGCAGGGCGGAGAGAACGGCGCTCCAGCCGGTCATATCGGCGGAGGCGGCCCCATGCAGAAACAGTGGCGTCAAGTTCGTGGCTCCTTTGTGTGGAAAATCGGCTACCATTATACCGGAACGGCCGAAAAAAAGCAATCGATTTTGCAAAAATCCCCGGACGCATTTGCGCCCGGGGAAAAAGGTCTTGCTTCGCTTACAGCGCGCAGTAGGCAGCGGCGGTCTTCGCGGCCAGACGGGCGTTGTTGTAGACGAGCTGGATGTTGGAGGCGAGGCTGTTGCCGCCGGTCAGGTCCTTGACCTTCGCGAGCAGGAACGGCGTCGTGGCCTTGCCGTGGATACCGGCGGCCTTGGCTTCCTCGATGGCCTCGTCGATGGCCTTGTTGATGACGTCCGGATCCATGGAGTACTCCTCGGGGATCGGGTTCGTCACGAGCATGCCGCCGCGCAGGCCGAGCTCATGCTGCGTCTTGAAGGCCTTGGCCAGCTCTTCCGGGGTGTCGATCTCATAGTCGACGGAGAAGCCGGACTTGCGGGTGTAGAAGGCGGGCAGCTCCTTCGTGCCATAGCCGATGACGGGCACGCCGTGGGTCTCGAGGTACTCGAGCGTCAGGCCGAGGTCCAGAATGGACTTTGCACCGGCGCAGACGACCATAACGGGCGTGGAGGCCAGCTCTTCAAGGTCGGCAGAGATGTCCATGGTCGTCTCGGCACCGCGATGCACGCCGCCGATGCCGCCGGTGGCGAACACCTTGATGCCGGCCATGTGGGCGATGATCATCGTGGTGGTGACGGTCGTTGCGCCGTCTTCGCCGCGGGCGCACAGGACAGCCAGATCGCGGCGGGAGGCCTTGGCGATGGCGGTGCCCTTCTTGCCGAAGTACTCGATCTCCTCTGCGGTCAGACCGGCCTTCAGGCGGCCGCCGATGATGGCGATGGTTGCGGGAACGGCACCGTTCTCGCGGATGATGCGCTCGACCTCCAGAGCGGTCTGCACATTCTGCGGATAGGGCATGCCGTGGGAGATGATGGTGGATTCCAGAGCGACGACGGGCTTACCGGCGGCAATGGCCTCGGCGACCTCGGGCTTTACGTCAAGAAACTTGTTGAGCTGCATGATAAAGATCCTCCTGTATCAAGAATTGAAAACTTACAAAATTATATTGCGGCCATGCGGCTGCGGACTGCGTCGGCAGACATGGCAGGGTTGATGGTTTCTTCGCCCTCGATGGCGATAGCGGCGGCTGCCGCGGCGGCGCGCGCCGTTTCGGCCAGCGCCGTGCCCTCGAGATAGGCCCAGGCGAGCGCGGCCATGAAGGCATCGCCGGCACCGGTGGCGTTGCGCATTTGCGCGGGGATGCAGGGCTGCATCAGCATTTCCTTCTGGTCGGCGGCGAACACGCCCTGCGTACCGAGGGAGATGAACACGCGGTGCAGGCCGGTCTCGAGCAGTCTGGATGCCGCAAGACGCAGACTGGCGTCGTCCGTGATCTGCACGCCGGAGAGAAGTTCGGCTTCGATGCGGTTCGGCTTAAGCGTGTGGACCCTGCCGAGCACGGGCTGGACCTTGCGCGCCTTCGCCGTGGAGACGGGATCGACGAACACAGGGGGGGTACAGTGCGTGACAAGGTACTGCAGGGACTCTGCCGGGATGTTCGTATCTGCGACGATGACCTGCGCGTTGTTCAGCAGGGACAGGTTGGATGCGAGATAGGCGGGGGTGATGCGCTCACAGATATCCATGTCGGAAAGGCCGAGCGCCATATCACCGTCGACGTCGTTCAGGAAAAGGTAGGTGGACGTCGTGCCGCCGGGCACCTGCAGCGCGTGGCTGATGTCGATGCCGAGCTCGCCGCAGGAGGCTGCAACGCGCTGTGCATGCAGGTCGTCGCCGAAGGCGGTCAGCAGGCGGACATCCACGCCGAGCAGGCTCATGTTGTGGGCAATATTTCGTCCGACGCCGCCGAGACTGATGCGCACGCGGCCGGGGTTGGAATCCCGCGCGACGAGCGGAGCATAGGACTGGCCGCCGATATCGACGTTCACGCCGCCGACGACGGCGGCATAGGTGCCGGAGCGGAGCACATAGCCCTTCCCGGCGATGTAGCCTTTTTTCATCAGGTTGGAGATATGGACTGCGACAGAGGAGCGGGTGATGCCCGCGCGTTCCGCAAGGGCTTCCTGCGAGATCATGGGGTCGGCCTCGATCCACTGCAGGATCTGGCGTTCACGCTGTGTCATGGGCGCGCCTCCTAAGCGAAGTTTTATTTTCTAATCTGTTGCTTAGTATAGCACGGATTTTCGGAATGTCAAGCCGCCGTGAAAAATATTTTGGGGCTGTCTCACCGGGAGGCAGCCCCAAGGCTTTATTTCGGAATGCGGCCCTCCCGGAAGCGGTCGATCATCTCGCCGGTCAGGCTGATGCGGGAGTAGTCCGCAGGGACGTCCTCCGGCGTATGCCACTCGGCCAGCGCAAGCTCGCCGTCACGCAGGACGGGCGTCGGGTCGCCGTCGACGTCGCAGAAGAAGCCGAGCAGCAGGCTGTCCGTCAGGACCCACGGCTGCGATTTGTAGAACCGCAGATTTTTGACGCGCAGGCCGACCTCCTCCATGACCTCGCGGCGGACGGTGTCCTCGAACGATTCGCCGATCTCGCAGAAGCCTGCGATCAGGGCGTAGCGGCGGATGAGGGGGCGGTTGGCGTATTTTGTCATGAGCAGACGGCCGTGATCCAGCACGGCGACGATGACGGCGGGGTTGATGCGCGGGTAGACGTTCTTATGGCAGACCGGGCAGGTCATGGCGCGTTCGGCCGGGTTTTCCGTCATGAGTGCGCCGCAGCGGCCGCAGAAGCGGTTTGCGGCATACCAGCGCTGCAGACTCTCACCGGTGGCGCAGGCGAAGGCCGTTTCGCGCGGCTCGGCATCGCGGTAGGTGACGGAGGGGACATAGCGCCAGCCCTCCGGCGCTTCGACCGGCTCCCGCGCCAGAAATACGGCACGGTCGTCGAGGCGAAAGGCAAAATGGACGGCGATATCCGGAAAATCAGCGCGCACCGGCAGACGCAGGGCATCCGCGGCGCTCAGCACGCCCTGTGGGCCGTAGATGAGCAGCAGGTCCGCGGGCTGCGGCTCTGCCGGTGTGAATTCAACGTGATATGTATGGGGTGCGATATCCTGCAGCATGGTCACAGGACCTCCTTCCATGAGATCGGAAATTCGGACGGTTCGCCCGGCGGGCACAGGGACTTTTCCAGCCAGGTCACATCGTACCACCGGCCGAATTTATAGCCGACCTGCCGGAAATGGGCGGCATCGCGGTAGCCGATGGCGCGATGGAAAGCGAGGGACAGCTCGTTTGCGGATGTGACGACGGCGAAGACCTTCCGGCAGCCCTGCCTGCACAGCAGCTCCTCCACGCGGGCATAGAGCTGCCGCCCGATGCCGCGGTGCTGCGCCTCGTGGGCGAGATAGCAGGAAATTTCGGCATTCCACGCATAGGCAGCGCGCTCAAAGGCGCGCCCGGCATAGCAGTAGCCGAGCACGCGGCCGTCCTCCTCCCAGACGAGCCAGGGATAGACGGCGGTGTGCTCCGTCAGGCGGCGGGTAAATTCCGCCTCGGACGGGACTTCATATTCAAAGCTGACGGCCGTCTGCGTAACGTATTCCGCGTAGATGGCGAGCATGGCGGGAACGTCGGCAGGGACGGCTTCTCGAATGGACATGGGATCACCTCGATATCGGGCAATACCGCATCATTCCCCTTCGGCGGACCTTTTTCGCCGAAGGCTCTTGCTGAATTGTACGGTGCTGCCCTTGTTTTCGGTTCCTATGGTAGCACGAATTTTGAAAAAGTACAGAACTTTTTTGCAAAAAACTGCCCGCCTCTTTTCGAAGGCGGGCAAGGCGCGTTATTTCGGCAGACGGCTGACACGGTAGAGCATGCGCGCCGCTTCGATGCGGCTGACGCTCGTGTCCGCGGCGGCCAGCGGGATCCCCGCTTCCTGCAGGGCCTGCATGGACGAGGCCGCCCAATACGGCGCGTCCGTCTGGGAGACGGCTGCGGAGACGGGGAGCTCCAGCATGTTCTGCAGCATGACGGCGGCCTGCCCGGCCGTGACCGGCTCATTCGGGCGGAAGACGAGGCCGCGCTCGGAGACCATGCCGTTGACGATGCCGCGGCGCATGGCTGAGGCGAGATAGGGCTGGAGCCACGCGGGCGCGTCGTCGGCATCCGCAAAGCCGGAGACCCGGAGCGTATCGTCCACGGGGACGTCAAGCAGCTCCATGGCCATCACGAGGAATTCCGCACGCGAGACCGTCTCCTGCGGCAGATAGCACAGCGTGCCCCCGATGCTGCGGCCGCCGGTCAGCCCGGCCGCGGCCGTCCACATGGCTTCAAACTGATCCAGACTGCCCGTAAGATCGGCAAAGGCACGGCATTCCGACGGCTTTTTGACCGTGATACGGACCGTTGCAGGGTGGGAGACGTTTCCGGCGGCATCCGTGACCGTAAAGGTGAAGCTGTCCTCGCCGACCTTATTCTTGGCGGGGGTGTAGACGAAGCTGCCGTTTTCCTGCAGCTCGACCTTGCCGCGCTTCGGCTCCTCGGCGAGCTGAAAGGTCAGGTTTGTGTCCTCCGGGTCGGAGCCGGTGAGCCGGCCGTCGTTCGGAATGTTTTTGTACGTCTCCAATTCCGCGTCGTCGGCCTTCGGCGCGGCGTCCTTGGCCGAGCGGATGCGGATCGTGACCTGCGCCGGTTCGCCGAGTGCCGTGCCGCGGATGGGGCAGTAGCACAGAGCGGCCTCCTGCCCGCCGGTGCTGACCGGCAGAAGCTCCAGCTCGCCCAGCACGGACACGGGCAGCACGTCGCCTGCACGGATGACGCGCTCACCGAGGCAGATCGTCGCCACGTCGGCCTCTGGCACGGACGTGACGAAGATGCCGTTCAGGTCCGAGAGCGTGTCCGCGCGAAAATCCGTCTCGCGGAAGCAGTAGGCGATGGGGTAAAGCGTCTCCGGCCCGGCCGCGTGCGCGGCCGGGAGCATGCACAGAAGCGCCAGCAGAAGAAGCAGCGTTCGTTTCATGGTGTTCCCTCCTAAAAAAGTCATCGCGGGTAGGATACACCGATTTCTCCAGATTATGCAAAAAGCGGCACCGGACGATGCGGCAAATCAGGACCATTGTGTTTTTCGGCGCTCTTCCAACCGTCGTATGAGCCGCTGCCTGATCGCCTCGGTCGACTTCGCCTCGGGCAGCTGCTCTGCGCGTTCTGCTCCACGATATTGGGAGACCGTGTTGGAAATCATTGGCTGATCGCTTTTGACGGTGGTGCTTCGGATGGCCTGAATGTCGGAATATAGCAGGGTCTTCTTTGCGACCAGCGCTTCAGCGACTGCTTTCAGGAAAATATCGTTTTGGGTGAGAATGCTCTTTGCCTTGCAGTAACACTGCTCCAGCTCCAGCTGTACGGCCGCCTCGCTGCGCGCATTCAGACCTTCGGACATAGGGGGAGAAGATCGGCTTTCCACATCAAGCAGTGAAAAGCCCAGTGCTCCTTCTGCGGCGGCTGCCTCACGGATGCTGTTGACTGCGCGTTTGATATCGCTGGCGCAGCCATCGGCAATCTGACCGGCATACCGCATCTCCACAGCTGCTTTGCCGCCCAATGCAATGACTGCAATACACGAATCCGGAATGGCTTTGCAGATATGGACAAAGCCACCGCAGTGATTTTCTTCAGAGGGAAGCAAAGATGTAAAGCCGACACTGCCGGGGCACAGGAGCTCGCAGAGGACCAGATGCCCCGCTTCATGCAGCGCTACCTTTTCCATACCTTCTGCAGGTATGCCGGAAATATCCTCCTGCGCGCCGTATTGCTGCTTCAGAACCGTACTTACCAGATCCTCCATCTCAATACTGGCTTTTCGGGCGAAGGCCGCGTGAACTGCTGCTTCATTCAGGATCGTTTCCAACTCAGCGCAGGAATGATAGCTGATCATCTTTGCCAAGTCATTCAGGTCGACGCTGCCAGAAACCTTTTTTCCGTTGAGGTAATAAGCAATGATCTCCTCTGCATCCGACGCCGTTGGCGCACAGAGACCGATCTTTCGGTCAAAACGCCCGGAGCGCCGCAGCGAATCCGGCAGCTTCCGAATGTCATTTGCGGTCGCGATTACAAATACGGCATCATCCTTGACCGTGTCGATCCCTGCCTGCACGGCGACATACTCCGGTGCATCACAGCGCGAGCTATCCTCGTTGGCAAACTTGTCCATATCATCCAGAAAAACAATGGCCGGCGCTTCAGCCTTCGCTTTGGCAAAGGCCTGCGTAATGCTGTCGATAAAGGCATCGCCACCCTTGTCGCGGCGTACCGTGATGGTGTTTAACCCGCTTTCTGCAAGAAAGCACTTTGCTAAAAGGGTCTTGCCCAGACCCGGCTCGCCATACAATAGCAGCCCGTGCGGCATGCGGGCGCCCATTTCCTCATAGATCGTCCGATCACGGAGCATGTCGCAAATCTGCAGCAGCTCCTGTTTCGTGGCTCGATAACCGATGACCTTGTCAAATGCACTCATGATAATTTCTCCTTTTTTGAATTTGCCGCCAGTATAGCACCTTTTTAATTAAGACCTAAGTTATATCAATAATTTACAGCAGTTAGTCAATTTGTATTACTAATGAAAAGTGAAAGATTTTTATTAGAAATATAAAGAAATTTAATGCGGAATTAATATTTAAATTTAGGTCTTAATTATGGACGTGCTATACTTTCTGCAGATCAAATTTTCAGGAGGAATGAATCATGAATAATATTGTATTTTCACCGGCTTTCTTTGTGTACGCGGAGCTGTGGGAGGTCGTCGGCCAACGGCAAAATGCAGATGCACAGTTTGCACACGCACTGAAATATATCCGCAGCGGCACATCAGCTGCCATGACGAAGGCGCTTGATCTGCTCAAGCGTTCGGCATCCCATGGCTTCACGGAGGCACAATTTGCGGCTGGATGGTGCTATGAGTACGGCTGCGGAACGAAACGCAGTTACCGGCAAGCCATCCGCTGGTATAAGCGGGCCGAAAACAACGTGACGGCCGATGTGATGAACGCTTATGATCCTGTAGGTGAGGATGAAAACGCCAGACTTCAGCTGTACTTCACATGTGCTTCGTATGCTGCGGCGGCAGACTGTCTGATGGATATGCGGGAGCGGGAAGACAGCTTTGCGTCTGACTTGGACTCGGCAGCCGGGGGAGATGCCATCGGCATGCTGCGCTTAGGGCATCGGTTATACTATGGACGGGGCGTGGAATGTGACCGCGTGCAGGCCGCCATGTGGTACCAGCGTGCCGCAAACTCCGGCAGCGACGCGGCCATGCTGTGTCTGGCCAGGCTGGCAGAGGAAGAAAGGCGTGACAGAGAGGCTGCAAGGTGGTATCGCCGGTATGCCGCAGACCGTATCCACTGGCGAAATCGGCGGTTGAACTGGTGAAAAGACTTGCTTTTTCTGGACAACAGATTATAATGATAGATAGTAGATTATAAAAATTTTATAATTTAAATAAATATTAATATTAAATTTTAAAAAAAGGAGAATACGAAATTGACTACTACAGCATTTAGTGAGAATTTCTTCGAGCGCGATGCGGCAGAGGTTGCAAAAGATTTACTTGGTAGTACCATCCTCTATCGAAGCAAGGAAGGCATACGTTATTATCGGATCATTGAAACAGAAGCATATTATCATGGCGAAAAGGACAGGGATGGAAAGCTACTTTGCTATGGGGCAGGTAAAACAAAAGCTGCTGCACAATCAACCGTAGTTGCTCCTCTTTTTTCTAAGCCCGGAACATGGTGTGTATACTGTGGACAACTATTGCTTTCGGTAAAAGACGACGTTTCTCCCGATAATGTCCTTATCAAAGGAATAAAAGATGAAAATGGTATATCCTTCAAGCCGGATGGAATTGCACGAGAACTTCATCTGTACAAAACCAAACCAGATTATAGTGACTGTCATGGAAAGTACTCACTATGTGGCTGTAATGTGATTCTAATCGAGGCAATGACCGCTCCAAAGTTCAAATGCAAAAAAAGAGTTAGAATTAAGGAAGACAATAAGCTGAATTTCGAACTTGTTGAGACTGAGTAAGTTAGGAAGAGCGGATGCCTACTATGATCTATTTCTCTGCCCGGCTGCCTGTGCTTTACCCAACAGATGCAGAAGCACTCTTTACGGCACTGGAAGATCACAATGTCCCCTATGCTCTGCTGGAAGGGACAAAGGACGTCTGGGTGCGGGATTTTATGCCTGTGCGGACACGCTCCGGGCGGATGCTCTCGTTCCGATATGAGCCATCCTATTTGGCAGGTGCTCCGGAGTTGAGGACAGATTTCCGACGCGATATGGCGTTGCAGCTGACAACGGATCTGATATATTCTGCCATCAACCTAGACGGCGGCAATGTGGTGCTTTCGCCATCCGGCGGGCGCGCCCTCGTCAGTGACCGCATTTTTGCAGAAAATCCTGATTGCGAACGGAAAGAACTGGTACAGAAATTGTCAGCACTGCTGGAGGCAGAGGTGCTCATCATCCCGTCCCTGCGGAGCGACATGACCGGCCATGCAGACGGCATGGCACGGTTTCTCGATGACCATACAGTAGTATCTAACCGGCCATTATCGCCTCGTGGCTTTGAGAAGACTGTGTACGCGGCACTGCGGTATCACGGGCTGGATGTTTTGGATTTCCCATTTTTCTCCGCTCGCGGTCATAGCGCAGCGGGATGCTATCTGAACTATCTGGAGACGAAACAGGCGGTCTTCCTGCCGGTATTCGGTTCGACACGGGACACCGAGGCTGTTGCTGCGGCGAAGCACGTCTTTTCCCGACCAGTGGTGCCGGTGATGGTGCCGAGTATTGCTGCCGATGGTGGTGGTCTGCACTGCATCAGCTGGGAATCTGACATTGGGCCGCAGACCGGGAATGAGCAATCTCTATGCAGTGGTATGCCCTTACTGGAACATCGCGGGCGGCATTAAAACAAGGGAGCGGGTACGGTCCGATAACGAAGTGCATCCGGCAACGGATGCACTTTCTGTGTCCCGTATAATTTCGGTGTTCCATATAAAGAGCGCGACGGCAAAGAAAAAAGCAGCACCGCCAAACACGGTGCTGCCTGAAAATACGCGTCAATAGGGCCGGATATAGTGTGCGCTCATATCGGGGGCGGGGCGCATTTTGATGCCGGAGACGATGCCCATGGCGAGGAACGACGTCAGGATGGAGCTGCCGCCGTAGCTCAAAAACGGCAGGGCCAGACCGACGACCGGGAACAGGCCAAGGCAGACGCCGACGTTGATGAGGATCTGGAACAGCAGCATCGAGGCGATGCCGATGCAGATGAGGCGGTTCATATAATCCGGGGATTTCATGCCGACCTGAATGCAGCGCAGGACGATGGCCAGCAGCAGGAACAGGGCGGCAAGGCAGCCGAGCATGCCGAGCTGCTCGCCAATGGACGAGAAGATGGAGTCCGTGTGCTGGGCGGGCAGGTAGCCGATGCTCGTCAGATCGCCGTGGAACAGACCCTGCCCCGTCAGCCCGCCGTTGCGCAGGGCCTCAAGGCTTTTGTTCGTCTGCCACAGCACGCCGAGGCCGTCCGGGTCTATGGACGGGTCGATCAGGGCAAGAATGCGCTGCTTCTGGTCGTCGCGGATAAAGTATTTCCAGAGATAGGGCGAGACGGCCGCGACGGCGCCCGCGCCGCCGAGGAACCACCAGCCGCTCACGCCGCCGACATAGGCCATGACAACGAACAGGAACATGAAGATCAGCGCAACGCCGGTATCGTGCGAAATGACGACGATCAGGGCGACGATCCAGAGCATGTGGAACGTGAGCGTGCCGACGGAGCGCAGCGAGGAGATGCGGTTGCGGTTCAGGCTCATGGTCTTGGCCAGAATGATGATATAGGTGATCTTGCAGACCTCGGCGGGCTGAATGTTGAACGGCAGGAAGGGGAAGTGCAGCCAGCTTTTGTTGCCGGACGTACCCTCGACGCCCCAGACGAGCAGCATGGCCAGAAATGCCGTGTTGAACAGGAACAGCAGCGTCCGCTGCCCGGCGAGAATATCGATGTCGAAGGCGGTGAGCGCCAGATACAGCAGAATGCCCGTGATCAGCGCGCCCGTCTGGATGATAACGTAGCGGCTGCTGCCGTCATAGGCCGTGGAGGCCGCGACCATCACGATGCCGAACACGGAGGTCAGCACGCACAGCGCCAGCAGGACCATATCCCCCTTGCGCAGGACCTCCAGCAGTTTTGCCCCGAATTTTCGCATGCCGTCACCTCCCGATTTCGTTCTTCTTATTCTATCATCGATCCGGCATTCTGTAAACCCAAAAGTATGTTTTGCAAAAAACGCGCGGATATGGTAAAATAAACAAAAGCAGCTGCGAAATGCAGCCGGAGAGAAAGGAACGTGAGAACGATGCGGTTTGTGACCCACAGCGTCGACGAGACCGAGGCGCTGGGCGAAAGACTGGCCAAAACGCTGCACGGCGGCGAGATCATCGCCTTTACAGGCGACCTCGGCGCGGGAAAAACGGCGTTCACCCGCGGACTTGCGCGCGGACTCGGGATCCCGATGCGTGTGACCAGTCCGACCTATACCATCGTCAACGAATATACGGGCGGCCGCCTGCCGCTGTTCCATTTTGACATGTACCGGCTCGGCTCGAGTGACGAGCTGTTTGACATCGGCTGGGAGGACTATCTGCAGCGCGGCGGCGTGTGCGCGGTGGAGTGGAGCGAAAACGTCGCGGACGCCATGCAGGGCGCAATCTCGGTGCGCATCGGCCGCGATTCGGACGAGCAGCGCACGATCATCATCGAAGGAGGCGGGCTGGATGCGAATCCTGGCATTTGAGACCTCGGCAAAGGCGGCATCCGTCGCCCTGCTGGAGGGCGACACGCTGCTGGGCGAGCTCTATCTGAACTGCGGCCTGACGCACAGCCGGACGCTGCTGGAATCGGCGCAGCGCCTGCTGGAGATCACGGAGCTGACGGCAAAGGACATCGATGCCGTCGCCTGCGCGGCGGGGCCGGGCAGCTTTACCGGCGTGCGCATCGGCGTGGCGGCCGCCAAGGGCTTTGCATGGGGGCGGGATATCCCGTGCTGCGGCGTTTCGACGCTTGAGGCCATGGCATGGCAGGCATCGGAATTTTCCGGCATCGTGTGCTGCGCCATGGATGCGCGGCGTTCCCAGGTGTATCACGCGCGCTTCCTTGCAGAGAACGGCACACTGACACGCCTGTGCCCCGACTGCGCCGTTTCACTCGACGAGGTGCGGCTCGCACTGGAAAATTGCGAAAAACCGAAAATAATGGTTGGCGATGGCGCACAGTTGTGCTATAATACGTTCAGTACGGAAATCTCCGGCTGCATGCTTGCGCCGGAGCATAGGAGAATGCAGCGCGCTTCAGGTGTGGCGCTCGCTGCGCGGCGGCTCCTCAGTGAAGGGGCGGATTGCAGCGGCGCGGCGCTCGCGCCGAATTATCTGCGTCTGTCTCAGGCAGAGCGGGAACGTGCGGAGCGCCTGCGCACATCGAAGGAGAGTGTCAATGGGTAAAGTACAGGTTTTGGATCATCCGCTGCTGCAGCACAAGCTCTCGATCCTCCGTGACAAGAACACGGGCGTGAAGGAATTCCGCGAGATCGTCGGCGAGATCGCAGCCCTGATGTGCTATGAAGCGACCAGAAATCTTCCGACGGAAGAAGTCGAGATCGAGACGCCGGTCGCCATGGCAAAGACGAAGGTCCTTTCCGGCAAAAAGCTGGCGATCGTTCCCATCCTGCGCGCAGGTCTGGGCATGGTCGACTCCATGATCGAGCTGATCCCCTCTGCAAAGGTCGGTCATATCGGTCTGTTCCGTGATCCGGAGACCCATGAGCCGGTCAAGTATTACTGCAAGATGCCGCCCGATATCTCGGAGCGTCAGGTCTTCGTGGTCGATCCGATGCTGGCCACCGGCGGCAGCGCCGTTGCTGCGCTGGACATCCTGAAGAAGGAATACGGCTGCAGGTATCTCACCCTGATGGATATCATCGCTGCGCCCGAGGGCGTGAAGGCCGTGACGGAGGCGCATCCCGATGTCGACCTCTATGTCGCTGCTGTCGATGACCATCTGAACGAGCACGCTTATATCGTGCCCGGCCTCGGCGATGCGGGCGACCGTATCTTCGGCACGAAGTAAAACAGAATAAAACGGCAGCCGCTGCGCAGTGCAGCGGCTGTTTTTTCGTAAAAAAAACGATGCTCTCTCCAAAGGGATTGCAGCAGCTTGCGAATTCGCCGGGGCTGCCCGATTATCCAACAGGGTACTGCGAGATTGCCACGTCGGCCTGCGGCCTCCTCGCAATGACAATTCGGGAGCGTTTGCCATTTTGACGGCGGTTTGTACGGACTGCAAGTGCGTCGCCGGGCCCGGCTGTCCGCTCCCCTACAACGGCAGATGC
>ERZ825137.1692-NODE-1692-length-27601-cov-6.464714_pt1 | contig 27601 bp, 16 predicted proteins | sample MGYA00519873_ERZ825137 | MGnify/ENA primary metagenome ERZ825137 (study PRJEB31778, sample SAMEA3449190) | human gut metagenome | biome: human gut; feature: human-associated habitat; material: faeces | place: United Kingdom | collected 2010/2012 ...
TACGAACCTGTTTCCCGCGAACTTGGTTCACATTATTTCGAGATTGTCGACGGCCCCTCGGAGGCCGACGCCGCCATATTCTTTATGGAATCGCCTAGAAGCTACCGGATGGGTTATGATCCCGAAGACAAGGCCGCGGGCGGCAACGGCTATATACCCATCACACTTCAGTACCGTCCCTATACGGCTGTCGCCGCACGTCCGGAGAGCATTGCCGGCAACCGTTCATATGCCGGAAAAAGCGCGGTGGCCCAGAACGAGTGCGAGCTCGACGCTCTCGAGGCGCTGCAGGCGAAAATGGACGGCAAGCCGGTGATTGTGGTCATGGCTATGTCCAATCCCACCGTCCTCTCCGAGGTCGAGCCACTTGCCGATGCTTTGCTTGTGGGCTTTAGTGTCCAGGTGCAGGCCTTCATGGACCTAATAAGCGGTAAAGCCGAGCCTTCCGGGCTCCTGCCTTTCGAACTTCCGGCCGACATGGAGGCCGTCGAGCACCACTGCGAGGACCGTCCGCATGACATCCGCCCGTACACCGACAGCGAGGGCAACACTTACAGCTTCGCCTTCGGACTCGACTTCTCCGGCCCCATCAGCGACGCCCGCACGGCAAAGTACGGCAACCCCGGGCGGTACGAATGATTTGCAGGACTCGGCGGAAAGTTGTAATTTTGCAGTCATGATTTCAATCAACGGACTTTCAGTGGAGTTCAGCGCACGCTCGCTGTTCGACAATATAAGTTATGTAATCAATCCCCGCGACCGCATCGCCCTCGTCGGCAAGAACGGCGCAGGGAAATCGACGATGCTCAAGATCATCGCGGGACTGCAGCCCCCGACTTCCGGCACCGTGAGCGTTCCCGCCGACGTCACCGTGGGCTATCTTCCCCAGCAGATGCAGCTTGAGGACACCCTCACGGTTGTCGAAGAAGTCCGCAAGGCCTTCTCCCATATCGCGGAGATGCAGGCGCGCCTCGACGCCATGAGCGCCGAACTGGCGGAGCGCACGGACTACGACTCCGAAGAGTACCATCGTCTGATCGAGCACATCAGTGAGCTTTCCGAACAGATTGCCATGCTCGGCTCCGAAAACTGCGAGGCCGAGATGGAGAAGACGCTTATCGGCCTTGGATTTGTCCGCACGGACTTCAACCGTCCCACCGCCGAGTTTTCAGGCGGCTGGCGAATGCGCATAGAGCTTGCCAAACTCTTGTTGCGGCGTCCGGACGTGCTGCTTCTCGACGAGCCTACCAACCACCTCGACATCGAGAGCATACAGTGGCTCGAGAATTTCCTCGTGGCCAAGGCCAAGGCCGTGGTGCTCGTCAGCCACGACCGCGCTTTCATCGACCGCGTGACGAACCGCACCATAGAGATTTCCCTCGGCAAGATTTACGACTACGCCGTGAACTACAGCCATTTCGTCGAGCTGCGCAAGGAACGCATCGAACAGCAGATGCGCGCCTACCGCAACCAGCAGAAGCAGATAGCCGACACCGAGGAATTCATAGAGCGTTTCCGCTACAAGGCCACCAAGGCCGTCCAGGTCCAGAGCCGCATGAAGCAGCTCGCCAAAATCGAGCGCATCGAAGTCGACGAGGTCGACAACAGCCATTTGTCCCTGCGTTTTCCTCCTGCGCCGCGCTCGGGCGATTTCCCTGTCATCGCCGAGAACGTAGGAAAGGCCTACGGCGACCATCAGGTTTTCGACGGCGCGACATTCACAATCCGACGCGGCGAGAAAGTGGCCTTCGTCGGCAAGAACGGCGAAGGAAAGTCGACGCTCGTGAAGTGCATCATGGGCGAGATCCCATTCACCGGCCATCTGAAGATAGGCCACAACGTGAAAATTGGTTACTTCGCCCAGAACCAGGCCCAGCTCCTCGACGGGGAGCTCACCGTGTTCGACACCATCGACCGCGTGGCCGTCGGCGACATACGCCTTAAAATCCGGGATATTCTCGGCGCGTTCATGTTCGGCGGCGAGGCTTCCGACAAGAAGGTGCGGGTGCTGTCCGGCGGAGAGAAGACGCGTCTGGCCATGATTAAGCTGCTTCTCGAGCCCGTCAATCTTCTGATTCTCGACGAACCGACAAACCACCTCGACATGAAGACCAAGGACATCCTCAAGCAGGCCATAAAGGACTTCGACGGAACGGTGATTGTCGTCAGCCACGACCGCGAGTTTCTCGACGGCCTCGTAGGGAAGGTCTATGAATTCGGGGGAGGACAGGTGCGCGAAAATCTCGGAGGCATTTACGACTTCCTCGAGAAAAAACGCCTCGCATCGCTTCAGGAACTCGAGCGGTCCGCGCCCAAGGCTCCGAAGAACGAGAAGACTCCGCCCCCCGAAACTCCCTCTAAGGCCGGGAAGCCGGCGCAGGGGGCTCCCGCACCCGAAAAGCCACAGCCGAAGCTCAGCTATGCCGAGGCCCGGGAACGCGAGAAAGCCGTGCGACGCGCCCGCAAGAGGGTGGAGGACGCCGAGACCGGAGTTGCCGCAGCCGAGGAGGCCGTCAAGGCCGTGGAAGCCCGCATCGCCGCTGGAGAGGTGGCGCCGGAAGTCTTCGAAGAGCACGCCGCGGCCAACAAGGCCCTCGAGAACGCCATGAGCGTCTGGGAACTCGCCCAGATGGAACTCGACGAAATGCAATAGCGAAAACAATCCAATCAATGCCCCGCAGAGGGGCCAACATAAAGTATTTTTACACATATGAACAAATCAATCACTCTCCTCGTGCTCGCCGCCTGCGGCGTGTGCGGAGCAGGCCTTTATTCCTGCTCCAAGAGCGAGGCAAAGACCGACGCCCCCCGCGGCTTCGACCTTGCGAATCTCGACACCTCCGTCGCTCCCGGCGAGGATTTCTATGATTTTGCATGCGGCGGCTGGATGAAGGCCAATCCCCTTCAGGCCCAGTATTCGCGTTTCGGCACCTTCGACCAGCTCGCTGAGCTCAACCGCCAGCAGGTCCGCGACCTCGTCCTCGACCTCGCCAGGCAGAAGAACGAGCCCGGCACAAACGCCCAGAAAGTGGCAGACCTCTACGCCATGGGTATGGACAGCGTGCGCCTCAACAAGGAAGGCGCCGAGACTGTCAAGGTCGACCTCGCGCGCATCGCCGCAGCTGACCGCGACAGCCTCATGACCCTTATGGCAACGCTCCCCGGAATCGACGCATTTTTCGGCACAGGTGTCGAGGCTGACCTCGCAAACGCCGACCGAAACGCAATGTACTGGAGTCAGGGCGGCCTCGGTCTCGGCGACCGCGACTACTACACCGACGACACCGACCGTGCAAAGGCCATCCGCGAGGCATACAAGACCTATCTGAAGACCATCGCCGGTCTCTCCGGATTCTCCGCCGAAGACGCCGACCGCATCGTGGCAAACACCATGGAAGTAGAGACTACTCTCGCCTCGAAGCAGAAGACCCAGGTCGAGCTCCGCGACATCTCAGCCATGTACAACCCCATGCCTGTGGCCGACCTCTCCAAAAAGTTCGCCAACATCGACCTTCCCGCATACTTCAAGGCCCAGGGCCTTCAGGCCGCTGTCGACACCGTCATCGTGGCCCAGCCCGAATACTACGCCGTGGTGAACGACATGATCGGCAGCATCGACACTCAGAAGCTCCGCGACTATCTCACCGCCGGCTACCTCACTTCCGCCGCTCCCTATCTGAGCGACGACTTCGTGAACGCCCGCTTCGAGCTCACCAAGGTGATGAGCGGCGTCGAGGAGCAGCAGCCCCGCTGGAAGCGCGCTCTCAGCGTGCCCAACAGCATGCTCGGCGAAGCGCTCGGCGAACTCTACGTCGAGAAATACTTCCCCGCCACCTCTAAGGAGAAGATGCTCACGCTCGTCGAGAACCTCCGCACGGCCCTCGGCCAGCACATCGATTCCCTCACGTGGATGAGCGACACCACCAAGGCCCGCGCTCAGGAGAAACTCGCCGCCTTCACTGTCAAGATCGGCTACCCCGACAAGTGGCGCGACTACTCCGGCCTCACCATCGACCCCTCCAGAACCTACTGGCAGAATGTTCAGGACGCCATCGTCTTCAACAACCAGTACAACCTCGACGACTACGGCAAGCCCGTCGACCGGGCCCGCTGGCTCATGAGCCCCCAGACCGTCAACGCCTACTACAACCCCACGACAAACGAAATCTGCTTCCCCGCCGGCATTCTTCAGGCTCCCTACTTCAATCCGGATGCCAGCGACGCCGAGAACTACGGCGCCATCGGCGTGGTCATCGGTCATGAGATGACCCACGGCTTCGACGACCAGGGCCGTCAGTTCGACAAGGACGGCAACTTCGCCGACTGGTGGACTCCCGCCGACGCCGAGGCCTTCGAGGCACTTGCCAACAAACTCGTCGACCAGTTCGACGCCATCGAGGTTCTTCCCGGCACCCATGCCAACGGCAAGCTCACCCTCGGCGAGAACATCGCCGACCAGGGCGGCCTCCGCGTGGCCTACACCGCCTACCACAACGCCCTCGGCGACAAGGAAGACGAGACCGTCGACGGCTACACCGGCGACCAGCGCTTCTACATCTCCTACGCCAACGTATGGGCCGGCAACATCCGCGAGGCTGAAATCCTCCAGCGCACCCAGACCGACCCCCACAGCCTCGGCCGCTGGCGCGTCAACGCCTCCCTCCGCAACCTCGAGCCCTTCTTCGCCGCATTCGGCATCAAAGAAGGCGACAAAATGTTCCGCCCCGTAGAAGAGCGCGTAGTGATCTGGTAAACCCCACCGGTCCCGGATCCAATCCTACTAATGTGGCTTATGTGCCTTATGTAGAGAATACATAAGAAACATAAGCCACTTATTATATCTCAATCAGAAGTAATTCCACCAAGCGTGGGTTAAACCTTATTTAACGTCGCAGTACGCAAATTTTGCCCATAAGATTTATTATATTTGCAAAAGAATAAACCACGGCTAAATAGTCGAAGATTCAATGGAAGTAATAGACAACGTAAACAAGACGCTGAAAGACGATATGCTCATCACCTTGCGCTCCGGCTCCAAGGTGGCTATCGCTGCATCTTGTTTCTCCATATATGCCTTTCAGGAACTGAAAGAGCAGTTGTCCGATATTTCTGAACTGCGTTTTATCTTCACTTCTCCTTCTTTCGTAACCGAAAAGGTCGATAAGCAAAAACGCGAGTTCTACATCCCTCGCCTTAATCGTGAACGCGACCTCTATGGCTCGGAGTTTGAAATCAAACTCCGTAACGAACTTTCCTTGAAAGCCGTTGCCAAAGAGTGCGCTGAGTGGATTCGTCAAAAGGCTTGCTTCAAATCAAACCGCACAAATGCCGGGATGCCGTCATTTGCAACCGTTGACGATACCACATATATGCCTCTCGGCGGTTTCACTACCGTTGAGTTGGGTTGCGAGCGCGGCAATAGCCTTGCTATCGCAATCAATAAGATGGAGGCTCCATTCTCTCAACAGTATCTCCAAATCTTTAATCAGATATGGAACGACGGCGAGCAGCTGCAAGTCGTTACCGAACAGGTACTCGACAACATCACCAACGCTTACAAAGAAAACTCCCCGGAGTTTATCTACTTTGTTACGCTCTACAATATCTTCAACGAGTTCCTTGAAGATATTTCGGAAGACGTGCTGCCAAATGAAGCCACCGGCTTCAAGTCGAGCGTTATCTGGAATAAGCTCTACAATTTCCAACGTGATGCCGCTCTCGCCATCATCAACAAGTTGGAAAAGTTCAACGGCTGCATCCTTGCCGACTCCGTGGGTCTCGGCAAGACGTTTACTGCTCTTTCGGTAATAAAGTATTACGAGAACCGCAACAAGTCCGTTCTCGTCCTATGCCCGAAGAAGCTGCACGACAACTGGGTTACTTATCGTAGTAACTACGTCAATAACCCGCTCGTTGCCGACCGTTTGCGGTATGATATTCTCTATCATACCGACCTTTCGCGTTTGACAGGTCAAAGCAACGGTCTCGACCTCGAACATATAAACTGGGGGAATTACGACCTCGTAGTTATAGACGAGAGCCATAACTTCCGCAACGGCGGCAAAGTCACCACCGACGAGAACGATGAGAATCCACGCGAAAACCGCTATCTCCAGTTGATGAACAAGGTTATTCGCGCCGGGGTCAAAACTAAAGTGCTCATGTTGTCGGCCACCCCCGTCAACAACCGCTTCAACGACCTGCGCAATCAGCTCGCTCTCGCTTACGAGGGCGACAGCACCAAACTTGACTCACTACTCTCTACTAACTCCTCACTTGAAGAGATTTTCCGTCAGGCTCAGACTGCTTTCAACCGATGGTCCAAACTTCCTGCCGAGGAGCGCACAACAAAGGCATTGCTCGAAATGTTGAGTTTCGATTTCTTTGAAGTCCTTGACAGCGTTACCATTGCTCGCTCGCGCAAGCACATCGAGCAATATTACGATACCACTGACATCGGTAAGTTCCCGGAGAGATTGAAACCAATCTCCCGTGCCCCGAAACTTACTGACCTGCCTACTGCGGTCAGCTTCAATGATATTTTCATCAGCGTCAGCGAGCTTAATCTCGCTATATACACGCCCTCCGACTTCATCTTGCCGAGCAAGCTGGAGAAGTACATGGAGGTGCGCGAGGACGGACGCTTCGGCAATCTTTCGCGTAGCGGTCGTGAACGAGGCATCAGGCAACTTATGAGCATCAACTTGCTCAAACGCCTTGAAAGTTCTGTCAATTCGTTCCGTCTTACACTTGAACAAATCAGGAAATATATCGAAGCCACGATAAAAGCCATTGATGATCTTGCCGCCAAGCAAGAACCATCCATGGTTTGCGATTATGATTTCTCTTACGGTCTCGACTTCGACGATAGGGAGGACACCGTCTTTATCGGAAACAAGAAAACCAAAATCGCACTGGAGGATATGGACTATGTTCAGTGGCGCGGCTATCTCGCCAAAGACCTCGACAATCTGAACACGCTGCTGTTCATGCTTGCCGACATTACCCCTGAACATGACAGCAAACTGCAAATGCTCATTGAGGACATTCGCAATAAGTTTGCCCATCCAATAAACGGCGAAAACAAAAAGATTATAGTATTTACCGCCTTCTCTGATACGGCTCAGTATCTCTACGATAACATCGCACCTACCGTCCGGGCACTCGGTTCTCATATTGGCCTGATAAGCGGTGACAATGTTGGGACATCGCTTCGCGATGTTTCGAGAAACGGTTTCGATTTCAACAAAATACTGACGCTTTTCTCGCCCATCTCGAAAGAGAAAGCCTCGCTATATCCGAAGCTTAATGAGGAAATAGACGTACTTATCGCCACCGATTGCATCTCGGAAGGTCAGAACCTCCAGGACTGCGATTTCCTTATTAACTACGATATTCATTGGAACCCCGTGCGCATCATTCAGCGTTTCGGTCGAATAGACCGCATAGGCTCTCGCAACGCGGTTATTCAGCTTGTCAACTATTGGCCCGACATGGACCTTGACGATTATATCAATCTCAAAGGTCGTGTCGAAGCCCGTATGAAAGTGTCGGTTCTCACCGCCACCGGCGATGACAACCCCCTTTCTGCCGAGGAACAGGGCGACCTCAAATATCGCCGCGACCAGTTGGAACGCCTCAAAGAGGAAGTCGTGGATATTGAAGAAATGAGCACAGGCGTTTCCATCATGGACTTGGGCTTGAATGAATTTCGTCTCGACTTGCTCGACTACATGAAGCATGATGCAAGCCGAATGCAGAATGGAGCTCGCTCCGATTCTGCTGAGGCGCAGCTCATGCAAGGCAAAGCCAACCTGGGACACGACATTGAGCATACCCCGATGGGGCTTCATGCTCTCGTCGCTTCCGATAAGGACGCGCCTCCGGGCGTTGTTTTCGTGCTAAAAAATCGCAATAACGAAATCAACATCGACCGAAAGAACAGGCTTCACCCGTTCTATATGGTCTATATCTCGTCAGTTAGTAGTGAGGAGTTAGCAGTGAGGAGTGGCCTTAACTCCACGCCACTCACTTCTCACTCCTCACTATACATAAGTCACCTCGACCCTAAAGACCTTCTCGACCGGATGCGCCATCTTTGCCGTGGCAAGTCGGAGCCGCTACTTGAACTTTGCCGAAAGTTCAACGCCGAGACTCGCGACGGTCAGCGTATGGGTACTTACTCCCGTCTGCTTGGCGATGCAATCTCGTCACTAATCAAGGTCAAGGAATCCACTGACCTATTTTCGTTCCTCGACGGCGATAGCGGCTCGCTTTTCGGCAACGATGTTCGAGGCCTCGATGATTTTGAACTGATTTGTTTTCTGATAGTGAGGAAGGAGGAGTGAGTAGTGAGTAGTGTTACTTTAGAAAAAGCGAAAGCATTTGCTGTCAGGATTATAAATCTTTACAAATATCTTTGTGAGGAAAAAAAAGAATTTGTGCTGTCAAAACAGATTTTAAGGTCTGGGACATCAATAGGTGCAAATCTTACCGAGGCACAATACGCTATAAGCAAAAAGGACTTTTTATCGAAAACATACATCGCATATAAAGAGTGTGGTGAAACTTTCTACTGGCTCGACCTGCTTGCAAAAACGAATTTCTTATCGGAATCAGAATATAATTCAATTAACTCCGATTGTGAGGAATTGATGAAACTACTGACAAAGATTACTAAAACAACCTCAAAACATATTTGCGATGAATAACTCCTCTCTTCTCACTCCTAACTTAGGTTTACCCGAGTCAACTCGGGTAAAACGCTCACTGCCTAAGGCACAGCTTTATAAGCGGTTCGACTGGAAACCATCGCAACGTGAAAGTTTCGATGGGGATGTGTCACATCTTGACTTCGTAAACTGGATTGCTCCGCGCACCCTCCCGGCTATCGCTGAGGGTGCCGAGGTTAAAGAGATTTTCGTTATCGAAGTTTCGCTCAAATCTCGCGACTTCGATACCAAGAGTATCGTCCTACTCGCTAAAAGTATTCCGCAGCGCGTAATATATCTTCTTCGCTTCGAGGACGAGGCTATGCTTGCAGTGTATCACTCCAAGCTATTCACAGCTCCGTGGCAATCGTTAGACTCTGCCACCATCACGCTGTCCGGCCTCAATCTTGATGCCGTTTGGCAATCTCTCGTTTCTTCAATCGGTCAGTTCTCGGTTGAGCAAGAAAACTCGCTCACCGAGCAAATTAAAGTCGATGAAGAACGAGATAAATTACTCCGTCAGATTGCTTCATTGGAACGTCAAATGAACGCCACGAAGCAGCCCCGTCGGAAAAGAGAACTTTTCCTTGAACTCCAAAAATTGAAACAAAATATAACACTATAAATGGATAAACTACGAATGAAAACCCATGACGCATCAGAGAGCAATGTGGCTAAGATAGCCGCCTTGTTCCCTCAATGTGTCACTGAGCGGATAGGTAAGGACGGCACCACCGAACTTGCTATCAACTTCGACAAACTCCGCGACGAGTTGTCGAAGGACTTGCTCGACGGGGCAGAGGAACGTTATCAGTTTACTTGGCCTGATAAGCGTGCCGCGTCTCGCCTTGCAAATGAGGCTACCGATAAAACTCTCCGTCCCGACCTCGATGCTTCCGTAGATTTTTGGAATACCAAAAATCTATACATTGAGGGCGATAATCTTGATGTGCTCAAAGTTCTCCGAGAGAACTATCTTGGAGCAATCAAGATGATTTACATAGACCCTCCGTATAACACCGGTAATGACTTCGTCTATAATGACGATTTCGCCCAAACTCGTGTAGACTTCGAGGCAACCAGTGGAGCCTTCGATGAAGACGGGAACCAACTTATTGACCCAATGCAGCGTAATACTGAAAGCAATGGCCGATTTCATACCGATTGGCTCAATATGATATACCCTCGTCTCAAAGTCGCCCGCGACCTGCTTTCAGAAGATGGTGTTATCTTTATCTCTATGGATGACAACGAAGCCAAAAATCTTAAAGCAGTGTGCGATGAAATATTCGGTTCTCAAAATTTTCTTGCACAAGTCGTTTGGGAGAGGGCATTTTCTCCAATTAATCTGATGAAGCACTTTTCGCCCTCTCATGATTATATATTTGTTTATTCAAGAAATGCTGAAATGGCTGAATGCCGGGGTATTCAGCGCTCTGAAGAAGCAGATAATCGTTATTCTAATCCCGATAATGATCCTCGAGGACCATGGATGTCGAGCGATATATCTGTTGGACCAGCGATTGAGGCAAACATTTATCCGATAACGACGCCCTCCGGGCGTATAGTCGAGCCTCCAGCTGCTCGCAGCTGGAGGCTCTCGCGGAACGCGTTCCGCGAGAGACTCGCCGATAATCGTATTTGGTTCGGGCCCGATGGAAACGGTGTGCCTCGTATTAAACGTTTTCGCTCGGAATTAAGGAAAGAAGGCATTACCCCGATGACAATATGGAAATATACCGAAGTCGGACACTCCCAAGATGCCACAAAATCATTGGCTAAGTTATTTGACGGTAAGAAATACTTCGATTATCCCAAGCCGGTAGAACTCCTTAAGCGTTGTCTTGCTCTTTATACCTCTCCGGATGAATGCACTGTGCTTGATTTCTTCAGCGGCAGCGGCACTTTTGCTCAAGCCGTAATGGAACTAAATGCAGAAGACGGCGGAAAACGCAAGTATATACTGGTCCAAGCACCAGAAAAAATGGAGAATCCGGCAAATGTTACTCTAACGTTTGAAACAATTCCTCAGTTTGCAGAGGAGCGCATCCGTCGTGCCGGTAAGAAAATTTTAGATGAGATAAGAAGCAGAAGGGAAGCTGAGAACAGTGGGAATGGAGTAGTGGAAAGTAGTGGTTGTGGATTGTTTGATGATATAACTGATTATGTAACAGGTAATTACCCCCCCCCGTTGCAAGTGGCGCTGCCTGATGTTGGCTTCCGTGTCCTCAAACTCGACTCGTCGAATATGGAGGACGTATTCTATACTCCGGAGGATTTCGACGCTCAGAACATCTTCACTACCGTTGATAATGTCAAGTCTGACCGCACTCCGCTCGACTTGCTTTTCCAAGTTCTGCCCGAACTCAATATCGAGTTGTCGGCCAAGATTGAGGAGAAGGAGGTCAACGGCAAAAAGGTGTTCTTCGTAGATGGCAATTATCTTATTGCCACCTTCGACACCGAGGTCAACGAGTCAACCGTGACGGAGATTGCCAAGATGAAGCCGCAATACTTCGTTATGCGCGATGCTTCCGCTGCCAATGACAATGTCCTTGACAACTTCGAGCAAATCTTCCGTCACTATTCGCCTGAAACAGTCCGCAAAATCATCTAAGCCATGAAGTTTAAGTTTAAGATTCAAGGCTACCAGACGGATGCAGTCGAGAACACTACCGCCATCTTCACCGGGCAACCAAATCGCGACGCTACTCACTATCGCCGCGACCTGGGCCGTCAGCAAAAGGGCACGTTCCGTTTTGACGGTGACGATGATGGCTACCGCAATGCGGACGTGGAACTTTCTGCCAAGCAGCTTCTCGACAATCTTCATGCGGTACAGACAACCGCAGGGGTACCTCTTTCCAAATCTCTTTCGCGGATCGACGGCCTCGGTGCCGTCAACCTCGATGTCGAGATGGAAACCGGTACAGGTAAGACTTACGTCTATATCAAGACGATGTTTGAACTTAACAAACTCTACGGTTGGTCGAAGTTCATCATCGTAGTGCCAAGTATTGCAATCCGCGAGGGCGTAGCCAAATCTTTCCGTATGCTTGAGGAACATTTCATGGAGCAATACGGCAAGAAAGCACGTTGGTTTGTCTACAACAGTTCGAACCTCAATCAGCTCGACCAGTTCTCACAGGATGCCGGGCTGAATGTGATGATCATAAACACTCAGGCTTTCGCCGCTTCCCTCAAAGAGGGTGGCCGCTCAAAGGAAAGCCGTATCATTTACTCGAAGCGTGACGAGTTCGCTTCTCGCCGTCCTATCGACGTGATTGCCGCCAACCGCCCAATCATCATCATGGACGAGCCGCAGAAGATGGAGGGCGCCGCTACGCAGTCGGCCCTCAAAAAGTTCAACCCGCTTTTCGTGCTGAACTATTCCGCGACTCACAAGACGAAGCATGATACCGTCTATGCCCTCGACGCTCTCGATGCTTACCGCGAGCGTCTTGTCAAGCGCATCAAGGTTATCGGTTTTGAACTGAAAAACCTGCGAGGCACCAACGGATATATGTATCTCGAAAACATTATCCTTTCACCGAGCAAGCCCCCGATGGCACGTATTTGCATCGAGGTCAAGAATGCATCCGGTGAGCCTCGCCGTCATTTCAAAACCCTCGGTGTCGGTGATTCTCTCTACGTCGAGTCAAACGAATTGCTCCAGTATAAGGGCTATGATATTGCTGAGATTTTCCCCGGCTCAAATACTCAGCCAACTGCCTACGTTACGTTCACCAACGGAGTAACACTCCGCAAAGGCGACCTCGTAGGCGACACGAACGAACTGCATATGCAGCGCGTTCAAATACGCGAGACTATCAAGGCTCACTTCGAGCGGGAACGTCAGCTTTTCAAAAAGGGAATCAAGTGTCTGTCGCTGTTCTTTATCGACGAAGTCGCTAAATACCGTCGCTACGACAAGGACGGAGCACCCGAAAAGGGGGTGTTCCAGACTATCTTCGAGGAAGAATACGCCCGTCTTGTCAATGACGAACTCCACATCTTTGATGAGGAATACAACGAGTATCTGCGCCGCTTCTATCCATATCAGGTACATCGCGGCTATTTCTCTATTGACAAGAAGGGCAAGATGGTCGAGACAAAGACGAAGCGCGGCTCTGACGTGTCGGAAGAAGCATCGGACTACGACCTCATTCTTCGCGACAAGGAACGCCTGCTGAGTTTCGATGAACCGACTCGCTTCATCTTCTCTCACTCCGCACTCCGCGAGGGCTGGGATAACCCCAACGTGTTCCAAATCTGTACGCTGCGCCACAGCAATTCAACTACTGCCAAACGTCAGGAAGTTGGCCGTGGCTTGCGTATCGCCGTTGACCGCAATGGTGTTCGCCAAGACAAGGAATTACTCGGCGAAGAAGTCCACAACATAAATGTGTTGACCGTCATTGCCAATGAGAGTTATTCCGACTTCACTACTGCTCTCCAACGCGAAACCCGCGAGGCTCTGCGTGAACGCGCCTCTAAAGCTACTTCGGGCTACTTCGAGGGCAAGACTATAACACTCGATGGTCAGCCACACGTCATCAATGACCGTGAGGCAAGCCGTATCATGGTCTATCTCGAAGACAACGATTACATTGACTGTGCAGGTAACATAACGCCCAAGTATCATGCCGACCTTGCAGCGGAGGCACTTGCCCCCTATGGCTCTCACCTTGCCCCTATGGCGGAGGGTATAACAAGACTAATCAATTCAATCTTCGACCCGTCGCAACTTGACGGCATGACCGAAAACGGAGCCAAGACGAAAATGCCTCAGCCCAAGCTCAACGCCAATTTCTACCGAGACGAGTTTCAGGCTCTCTGGAAAGCCATCAACCATCAGTATGTCTACACCGTCAGCTACAACTCTGACGAGTTGATTGAGAAGTCGATTCTACATCTCAATACTGACGAATTGCAGGTTCGCACTCTGCGTTATATCAAAATCGAGGGTCAACAGGACGAGGAAGAAGTTACTGAATTTGGCGACACCAAATCCACCTCTCAGGAACTTACTGACGTAAGCACTTCTTCCGTCAAGTATGACCTCGTAGGTCAGATTGCCAAAGGTGCAAACCTGACGCGCCGCACTACGGCTAAAATTCTCCAGGGCTTGCGTCCTTCAAAGCTCGCTTTGTTTCGCAATAACCCCGAAGAATTTATCCGCAAGGTCATTCAGATTATCCGCGAGCAGAAAGCCACGATGATTGTAGATCATATCCACTACCATCTCACTGATGGCACATACGACTCCGACATCTTCACGGCTGCAAGCAAAGCGGAATTTGACAAGGCTTATCAGGCAACGAAGCACGTTACCGATTACGTCGTTTCGGACAGTATCGGTGAGCGCAATTTCGCCCACGATCTTGACGAGGCAAGCGAAGTCGTGGTATATGCCAAATTGCCGCGCTCGTTCCAAATTCCTACTCCCGTCGGAAGTTACGCTCCCGACTGGGCGATAGCTATGCAGAAGGGCGAAGTCAAACACATTTTCTTTATCGCTGAGACAAAAGGCTCGCTCCAATCAATGCAGCTAAATGCGATAGAAAATGCGAAGATTGAATGCTGCACCCGACTCTTTGACGAAATGTCGAGCCTCCATGTCCGCTATCACAAAGTGACCTGCTACCAGGACCTTGTCGACGCTATGACTGCAATCTCATAAGCGCACCAAGATAAGAAGACCCGCGAGAAGCACAGTATGAAAAATACCCCCGCCTTCCGGGTTGCGGAGGGCGGGGGGTAGGGGTTGGTCCGGGATGGGGACGGGGGATTATTCTTCGGTGTTCTTTTCGGCGTATTCTTTGAGGAGGCGGTCCTGGACGTCGCCGGGGACGAGTTCGTAGGAGGCGAACTTCATGGTGAAGGAGGAGCGGCCGCCTGTGATGGAGCTGAGGGCGGTGGAGTAGGAGGACATCTCCTTGAGGGGGACCTTGGCGGAGATTTTCTCGAAGCCGTTCTCGCTTGACATGCCCATGATGAGGGCGCGGCGTCCCTGAAGGTCGCTCATGACGTCGCCCATGACGTCGGCGGGCACGAAGACCTCTACGTCGTAGACGGGTTCGAGGACCTTGGGATTGGCTTCGCGGAAGGCCTGGGAGAAGGCGTTGCGGCCGGCGAGGCGGAAGGAGATTTCGTTGGAGTCGACGGGGTGCATCTTGCCGTCGTAGATGCAGACGCGGACGTCGCGGGCGTAAGAGCCCGTGAGGGGACCCTGCTCCATGCGGTCCATGAGGCCCTTGACGATGGCGGGGATGAATCGGGTGTCGATCGCGCCGCCGACGATGCAGTTGCAGACAACGAGCTTGCCGCCCCATGCGAGGGGTATTTCCTGGGTGTCGCGGACGTTCATCTTGAACTCCTGGTTGCCGAAGCGGTAGGTGTCTGGCGCGGGCATTCCCTCGGTGTAGGGCTCGACGATGAGATGTACCTCGCCGAACTGGCCTGCGCCGCCGCTCTGCTTCTTGTGGCGGTAGTCGGCGCGGGATGCCTTGGTGATAGTCTCGCGGTAGGGAATCTTGGGTTCCTCGAAGATGATGGGGAGCTTGTCGTTGTTCTCTACGCGCCACTTGAGGGTGCGGAGGTGGAATTCGCCTTGGCCGCTGAGGATTGTCTGCTTGAGCTCCTTGCTCTGCTCGACCTGCCATGTGGGGTCTTCCTCGTGCATGCGGTTGAGGATGCCGGCGAGTTTTTCGGCGTCGCTCTCCGTGACGGGGCGCACGGCGCGCTGGTATTTGGGCGCGGGATACTTGATGAAGTCGAAGGCGTAGTCGCAGCCCTTCTCGTCGAGGGTGTTGCCGGTGCGGACGTCCTTGAGCTTGACGGCGGCGCCGATGTCGCCGGCCTGAAGCTCGTTGACGGCCTCGCGAATCTGGCCGCAGACGCAGAAAATCTGGGCGAGACGTTCCTTGCCGCCGCGGGTCACGTTCTCGAGGTCGGCTCCGGCCTTCAGCGTTCCGGACATTACCTTGAAGTATGATACCTCACCGATATGGGGCTCGACGGTGGTCTTGAAGAAGTAGACGCTGAGGGGACCGGCGGGGTCGGGGGCGACAGGCTGTCCGGCGGTGTTTACGGGCGCGGGCATATCGCTGACGAAGGGCACGACATTGCCGAGGAATTCCATCATGCGGCGGACGCCCATGTCCTTTTCGGCGCTGACGCAGAACACGGGGTAGATCGAACGGTCGATGAGGCCCTTGCGGATGCCGAGACGGAGCTCGTCCTCGGTGAGGTGCTCGCTCTCGAAGAATTTGTCCATGAGGGACTCGTCGTTCTCGGCGGCCGCCTCGACGAGAATCTTGTGGAGCTCGTTGGCGCGTTCCATTTCCTCGGCGGGGATGTCCTCGATGACGGGCACGCCGCCGTCGGGGCCCCAGGAGTACTTTTTCATGAGGAGCACGTCGATCATGGCGTTGAAGCCCGGACCGCTCTGGAGGGGATACTGTATGGCCACGACCTTGGGACCGAAAATCTCGCGCATCTGCTCCATGACGTTCTCATAGTCGGCCTTCTCGCCGTCGAGCTGGTTGAGGGCGAAAATCACGGGCTTTTTAAGGGAAGCGGCGGTGCGGAAGATATTCTGGGTGCCGACCTCGACGCCGTACTGGCCGTTGACGAGAATGACGCCTGTGTCGGTGACGTTGAGGGCCGTGATAGCGGAGCCTACGAAGTCGTCGGCGCCCGGGCAGTCAATCACGTTGAGCTTCTTTCCGAGGAACTCGGCGTAGAAGACGGTGGAGAAGACGGAGTAGCCGTACTCCTTCTCGACGGGGAAGTAGTCGGTGACGGTGGACTTGGCGTCGACCGAACCGCGGCGTTTTATAACTCCACACTCGAAGAGCATAGCTTCCGCGAGTGTGGTTTTGCCGGAGCCCTTGCTGCCCAGCAGGGCGATGTTTTTGATTTCCTGAGTCTTGTAGGTTTTCATTCAGCTTGGGTATGGGATGATTAGTATTATATTTAAGGTACTGCGGAGGGCCGAGGGCCAAACGCGAGCGCAATTTATGATTTATTTTTGGCAAAATCCACAAAAAAGCATATGTTTGAAAACATATTTTGCAATTTTTGTTGTTTTCGCGACCCGAAAGCGTCGCAAAGCTCATGGAATTTGACGATATGCGGAAAATTTCGTAATTTTGGTCCCGATTTTGCAGTAATGGCAGATATGAACGAACAGAATCCAGACGAGAACACACTTAACAAGATAAGCATAGACCTGTCGGAATTCAACAAGGAGCCCGACACACAGAACCTGTACATACTTCCGACACGCAACCTCGTGCTTTTCCCGGGGGTGACGATACCCATAGCCCTCGGACGGGACAGCTCGCTGAGCCTCGCGCGGAGGGCATCGGAAGAGAAGACGCCGATCGGGGTAGTGTGCCAGACCCTTGCGGAGGAGGACAATCCGGGGGTGTCGCAGGGCCTGTATAAATACGGAGTGGTCGCGGACGTCCTGAAGGTGATAGAACTTCCGGACGGGCACCACACCGCCGTTGTCCACGCCCGCGGAAAGTTCCGCATACTCGGAAAGGGAAACGACGGCTTTGCCCTGACGGCGCGAGTGCGCCTCATCGACGAGTCGGCTCCCGAGGACCCGTTAGCTTTCCACGGCTACGTGGAGGAGGCGAGGGATATCACCCTGAAGCTCTACAGCCAGATGCCCGAGGGCGCGGCCGTGGTCCAGAACCTGAAGCAGACCGACGACGATGTGCAGGCCATGAACTTCATCGCCACGCATCTTCCGGTAGACGCTCCGACGAAAATCGCCGTGCTCTCGCGCTCGCGGGCCGACGACCGCATAGCGGCCGTTCTCTCCTATCTTAAAGAAAGCGGCGAGAAATTCGCCATCTCGAACGAAATCGCCGCCAAGGCACGGAAAGCCATGGAGGACAACCAGCGCTCGGCCTTCCTCCAGCAGCAGATGGACACCATCCGGGAGGAACTCTACGGCGACAGCGAGGAAGAGATCGACAGCCTCATTGCCAGGGCCGAGCAGGAAGGGATGCCCCGAGCCGTTCTGGACACCTTCAGGCGCGAGGCCGAGAAGACACGCCACTTCAACCCCCAGAGCCCCGACTATGCCGTACAGTACGCCTACCTCGAGACCCTGGCCTCTCTGCCATGGAAAAAGACCACAGAGAGCAACAACGACATAGCCAAAGCCACCGAAATCCTCGAGGAGGACCATTACGGACTCGAGAAACTCAAGGAAAGAGTACTGGAGCAGCTTGCCGTGCTGATGCACAATCCCGGGGGAAAGGCCCCGATACTTTGCCTTGTCGGACCTCCGGGCGTGGGCAAGACCTCCGTGGGCAAGAGCATCGCGCGTGCCCTGGGCAGGAAATACGAGCGCGTGTCGCTCGGCGGCCTGCATGACGAGGCCGAGATACGCGGGCACCGGCGCACCTATGTGGGAGCTATGCCCGGACGCATCATCGCCGCCATGAAAAGGGCAGGGGTAGTGAACCCCGTGCTCGTTCTCGACGAGATAGACAAAATCGGAGCCGACTTCAAGGGGGACCCCGCGTCCGCGCTTCTCGAGGTGCTCGACCCGGAGCAGAACTGCCACTTCCACGACAACTACATAGACGTTGACTATGACCTGTCCAAGGTGCTCTTCATCGCCACGGCCAACACCCTCGGCACCCTTGCGCGCCCCTTGCTCGACCGCATGGAGGTGATGGAAATCAGCGGCTATCTCGTCGAGGAGAAGATGGAAATCGCGCGCCGTCACCTTATCCCGGACGTTCTCAGGGAGTACAGCCTCGGGGCCTCCGAACTCGAAATCTCCGACGGGGCCCTGCGTGCGCTCATCGAGACCTACACAGCCGAGAGCGGCGTCAGACAGCTTGAGAAGAAAATCGCCTCGCTCGCGCGCAAGGCTGTGCTCTATAAGCTTAGGGAGCAGACCTTCCCGCGCCCTCTGGAAAAAGAGCAGCTCTACGGCCTCCTGGGCCTTTCCCTGCGGGAGAAGGACGACTGGGAAGGCAATGACACCGCAGGGGTCGTCACAGGCCTCGCATGGACCGAAATCGGGGGCGAGATACTCCTTGCGGAATCGTCGCTGTCAGAAGGGAAGGGTGGCAAGCTCGTACTCACGGGCCAGCTCGGAGACGTGATGAAAGAGTCGGCCACGATAGCCTACCAGTGGGTGAGGTCCAATGCCCGGGATCTCGGAATAGACCCTGAGCTCTTCGACAGATACACCCTTCACGTCCATTTCCCGGAAGGAGCCGTGCCCAAGGACGGCCCCTCGGCAGGAATAACCATAGCGACATCGATAGTATCGACATTCCGGCAATGCAAAGTACGTCCGAGACTGGCCATGACGGGCGAAATCACCCTCCGGGGCAAGGTACTTCCCGTGGGAGGCATCAAAGAGAAAATCCTTGCGGCGAAACGCTCGCAGATAGAGACAATAGTCCTGAGCGGACGCAACCGCCGCGACATCGAGGACATCCCCGCGCAGTATGTCGAGGGCCTTAGCTTCGTGTATGTGGATACGGTAAGGGAGGTCATCAGCGCGGCCCTGAGCGACGAAAAGGCAGTCAATGCCCGCGAACTGTAGACCGCTCACGGGGGAGGGGCGGGGTCATGCAGGAGCGAATGTCTCGAAACTGCCGTCGGAATAAAGAACGAGAATAGAGGTCACCTTCCTGGAGGCGGCCTCTTTTTTTATGTCGGTACGGGGTTCCGGCGAGTCAGACTCGGGCATGGAGCGAACATCATAGTAAAAGGCGTCCGCGGCCATAGAATCCTGAGCGGGAGAGTCGGTCTTACGGGCCAATCCGGCGCCAGAGGCGCCGCTGACAATAGCAGAAATCTCTTTGGGCAGTTCGGGAGAGGTATGCAGACGGAAGCCTTCGCCCTTGTCCGGCTCCTGATTTACAGAGGAATCAGCGCCCGGATTGTCAGTTCCGGGGGCATTTTGAGGCCCTGAGAATTGCGAATTTGCATCCATAAGCATATCACCCGAGCCAAACAGCAGCCAGCGGATGTCAAGCTGGGGATACGCTTCATTGATCTTGCGCAGGAACTGGTCGTTGATGGACTTGTTGCGGCCGTTGAGGAGCTGGGATAGAGTAGGGCGGGAAATCCCGGTCGTGTCGGCGAACTGTGAATTGCTCAAACCGACATGGTCCATAAAGTCTTTTAGGCGTTCAGCGACTGTTTTTTCTGTTTCCATTTGCAAATTCAGACAAAATTAAACATTGCAAATGTATGACTTTAAATTGACATATGCAAATTTTTAAAGAAAAAATCCACAATTAACAATTTGCAATCTGAATTTACAAATCCAATTTACAATTCAAAACCAAACTCCGACACCGACCAGCCAAAACATTGCCCGACTTAAAGTTACAGTAGCAGTTCAGGCTATAAAATAACTGAAAATGCATGGAATACACCTTGAAGGTTATTCTGACGCCATTCACTCCCGCCGACTCCTGTATATTCTAAACAGACACTTTAAATCATGTGAGTAAACAGCAGGTAATAAGCGCTTTGTGATAAATCTAAAAATATGCAAACCTCACATTTCGGGCCTTGATTAACAAATCCGACCGATGTGACTCGGTAAATTCCCCGCAAACATGGCACCCTGAGAATTTAAATATCTAAACCCATACACAAGGCCGGAAGCAGAAACCGACGCGAAGCCGGTTAATGAAACAAAACCGCCGAGGCATTTCCTGAATTCCCCAACTGTAAACAATTCAAAAAACCAAACTTCGGAGAAGCAAAACCACCCTCCAGGACAGGCCCGGATGCGGAAACGCCGATTTTCGCCTCCGCAGTTCCATGCACTCATAAAAATAACAATACGGAAAGAGGAAAGGTTTAATACGGGAGCATATCAGGAACCACAGTAAATCCTGGTTTTTAAAACCTTAGTATTTGTTTGATAATACGTATTATGTTAAATATACATATTATTATTTTGCCTTTTCGCGGGAGTTTCGTATCTTTGTATGTTTTTTCACCTCACAAACAAGAAATGGAGCAGCTGTTTTACATCATACCACGCGGAATAGCCATCGGTGCGCTGATATCCGCACCGATGGGACCGATAGGAATGCTCGTAATCCAGCGCACGCTTTCGAAGGGACGCCTCCCCGGCTTCTTCACAGGTCTGGGCGCCTCGCTCTCGGACCTCATATACTGCCTCATCACCGGCTTCGGCATGAGCTTCGTCACAGGCTTCATCGACCGCCACCAGATCCTGATCCAGCTCATCGGCGGAATCGTGCTCGCGGCCTTCGGCTTCTACCTATATAAAAAGAACCCTACCCGAGCGCTGAAATCCGCGGACATCCCCCCTGCTGCGAACTACTGGAGCGACGCCATCTCGGGATTCTTCCTGACATTCTCGAATCCGCTCATTCTTTTCTTCATCATCGGCCTTTTCGCACGCTTCAATTTCCTGCAGCCGGAATACATGTTCCACCACTACGTGGCCGCCTACCTCTGCATCATCGGAGGGGCCGTCGGATGGTGGTATCTGGTGACACTCCTCGTCTCGAGACTCAAGGGCCGCTTCAACGTGCGCTCGCTCTGGCTGATCAACCGCATAATCGCGGCGATACTTTTTGTCATGGCCGTTGCGGGAGTCGGCATCGCCGTCTATGATTATTTCTCTCCGACACACTAAGCAAGAATGAAAGCCATCAAGCGAACCATAATCCCGGCAATCGCGGTGCTCGGCATAATCCAGAGTCTGCCGGCCCAGACCGCCGAACACACCCACAGCGGACACAGCAAACTGCAGCTCGCCCCCTCGAGAGCCTGGAGCCTCATCCCCCCGCTGGGACTGCGCAAGGAGGCCACGATAGACACCCTGCTCTACAACTATTACCGCCTCTCCATCCCGTCGGCCGTCAGCGACGTCTGGGCCTCCACGGGCAATCTCGGCGGGGAAGGAATAGACATGCTCTTCGACGGACGCCGCGGGATAAGCGACTTCTTCTTCCGCGACGCCATCGACGCGTGGCTTCCGACCTATGACAAGATGAAGTTCTACAACACCCGGCAGCCAATGACCCTCGTGAGCTTCAACACCTCCGGAGGCAAAGAAAACGCCCAGGAGCGGCTGACGGCCGTGTTTTCGGGAAACATCAACTCGAGGGCGCAGGTCGGGGCCAACGCGGACTACCTTTACAGCAAGGGGTCCTACGCCAACCAGGCGGCGAAGAACCTGACCTGGGGCGCCAACGGCTCATATCTGGGGGACAGATACGAGTTTCAGGGATATTTCAACCATTACAACCTCCTGAACAAAGAAAACGGAGGCATCACGGACGCCCTTTACATAACCGACCCGGCGGCTCTTCAGGGCGGAGTGGACAAAATCGAGGCCAAGAGCATACCCACGAACCTCAATGCCGCGCATACGAGAGTGCGGGGAGAAGACCTCTACCTCAACAACCGTTATAAGGTAGGCTACTGGCGGGAGCAGCGCGACAGCACCGAGACGGACTCCGTCGTTTCCCGCGAATACGTGGACGTATCCTCCTTCATCCACACCCTGCGTTACCGCGGAGCCAAGCACATGTTCCTCGACACGAATCCCGAGGAGACCGCCGAATTCTTCGAGCACAGCTACCTCAATCCCGAAGAGTCGCGCGACTGGACGACATACTGGAGCCTGAGCAACACCCTGGGGGTGTCGATGATAGAAGGCTTCCACCGCCTCGCCAAGTTCGGGCTCGCGGCCTACGCCACCTACGAGATACGGAAATACACACAGACCGCCGACACCCTTGACCGGAGCCGGTATCCGGAGCTGACGCCCCTGCCCGAGGGCGTGGAGCACATGGAGAGGAAGGGGACTCAGAACCTCCTGTGGGTCGGCGCGCAGCTCACCAAGCAGCGCGGCTCGATACTGCGTTACGAAGCAAACGCGCGATTCGGGCTGGTCGGCGCCTCCGCCGGCGACATCTCCCTTGACGGCCGCGTCTCCACCACCCTTCGCCTGCCGGGCGTCGACTCGCTGAGCGTGTCGGCTTTCGGGGAGTTCCACAACGAGCATGCGCCCTACCTGCTGAACAACTACGTGTCGAACCATTTCGCCTGGCGCAACGACTTCGGGAAACAGCGGCGAGCTGGCTTCGGCGGCGAGCTGGACGTGCCGAAGACCGATACCCGGGTGAGGGTCGGGGTGACCAATCTCCAGAACCACCTTTATTTCGGAGAAGACTTCCTGCCGAGACAGCACGGAGGAAGCGTACAGGTCTTCTCGGCATCGCTGGAGCAGAGGCTGCGTCTCGGCATCCTTCACTGGGACAACTCCGTCACCTACCAGACAAGCTCGGATGCCGCAGTCCTTCCCCTGCCCTCGCTTACCGTTTATTCCAATCTCTACATTCTCTTCCGCTTCGCCACGCTGAACGTGCAGCTCGGCGTGGACTGCGACTACTACACCCGCTACAGGGGGCTGAAGTACCAGCCGGCAACCATGACATTCGCCGTACAGCAGCCGGGACAGGAAGTGCTTGTGGGCAACTATCCCTTCTGCAATTTCTACGTGAACATGAAGCTGAAGAAAGCGCGTTTCTACGTGCTCCTCTCGCACGTGAACCAGGGACTTTTCGGGGGCTCGAACTTCTTCTCCATGCCCCTCTACCCCATGAATCCGCGGCGCCTGCAGCTCGGCATATCCGTGGATTTCGCAAGCTGAGGAATTTGGAAAAACGAAAAATAATCCGTAACTTTGTCACTCGCATAGAAATCAAAACCACAATATACACACACAAGACCGACAATGGAAGTCAAAGGAAAAATCACCGTCGCCCTGCCTATGGAATCCGGCGTGTCGCGCAACGGCAATACATGGAAAAAGAAATCATACGTCCTTGAGACGCAGGAAACATATCCCCGGAAGGTACACTTCATCTGCTTCGGCGACAACGCCGACAAGATCAACCTCCAGATCGGGCAGACTGTTGTCGTAAGCTTCGACATCGACAGCCGCGAATACAACGGCCGCTGGTACACGGACATCCGTTGCTGGAAGGCCGAGGTCGTGGAGCCCGGAGCCCCCGAGCCTCCCGCAGTGACCCAGACCGGCGCCGGCGTCCCCCCCGTGGTTCCCGCACCTCCCGTACCCGACAACGGCAACGACGAAGAATTCCCCTTCTAACCCCCGGACGACAGACATGGCTACAGAACTCAAAGGCCTCACCAAGCGCAAGGACAATTATTCCCAGTGGTACAATGAGCTTGTGGTGAAGGCGGATCTCGCCGAGCAGTCGGCGGTGCGCGGCTGCATGGTCATCAAACCCTACGGCTACGCCATCTGGGAGAAGATGCAGCAGACGCTCGACCGGATGTTCAAGGAGACGGGCGTCCAGAACGCGTATTTCCCACTTCTCATACCCAAGTCCTTCCTCTGCCGGGAGGCCGAGCACGTGGAAGGCTTCGCCAAGGAGTGCGCGGTCGTGACCCACTACCGCCTCAAGAACGACCCCGAGGGCAAAGGCGTGGTCGTCGATCCCGAGGCGCGCCTTGAGGAAGAGCTCATCGTACGCCCCACTTCGGAGACCATCATCTGGGGCACCTACAAGAACTGGATACACTCGTGGCGCGACCTGCCCGTGCTCTGCAACCAGTGGGCCAACGTGATGCGCTGGGAGATGCGCACCCGCATGTTCCTCCGCACCAGCGAGTTCCTCTGGCAGGAGGGCCACTGCGCCCATGCCACCGCCGAGGAATCGGAGGCCAGAACCGTGCAGATGATCAACCTATACGCTGAATTCTGCGAGAAATACATGGCCGTGCCGGTAATCAAGGGCGTCAAGACCGCCAACGAGCGCTTCGCCGGCGCACTGAACACCTACACCATCGAGGCGATGATGCAGGACGGCAAGGCCCTCCAGAGCGGGACCTCGCACAATCTGGGGCAGAATTTCGCCAAGGCCTTCGATGTGACCTTCGCCAACAAGGACAACAAGCCCGAATACGTGTGGGCCAATTCCTGGGGCGTGTCGACCCGCCTGATGGGCGCCCTCATCATGACCCACTCGGACGACAACGGCCTCGTGCTCCCTCCGCACCTCGCACCCATACAGGTAGTCATCATACCCATCTACAAAAACGCCGAGCAGCTCGCCGAGATCACCGACAAGGCGCTTCCAATAATCGAGCGCCTGCGCGAGCTCGGCGTGAGCGTGAAGTACGACGACGCAGACAACAAGCGTCCCGGCTTCAAGTTCGCCGACTACGAGCTCAAGGGCGTGCCCGTGCGGCTTGTACTCGGGGCGAGGGACATCGAGAACGGCACTGTCGAGGTGATGCGCCGCGACACTCTGGAGAAAGAGACAGCTCCGCTCGCGGGCATAGCCGACCACGTGGCAAGCCTGCTCGAGGATATCCAGAAAAACATCTACGACAAAGCCCTGAAGATGCGCAAGGAGAAGACCTACGTCTGCGACTCCTACGAAGAGTTCAAGGAGAAAATCGAGGACGGAGGATTCTTCCTCTGCCACTGGGACGGCACGACCGAGACTGAAGAGCGCATCAAGGCCGAGACCAAGGCAACTATCCGCTGCATACCCCTTGATTCGGAGGAAGAAGAGGGGGTGTGCATGGTCACCGGCAAGCCCTCGAAACGCAGGGTGATAATCGCCCGAAACTATTGATCAGCCAACGGCAACACAACTACCGCGCCGCCCGAAACCGAAGGCGGCGCGGCGGTTTTTAGTCTCCCCCCCCTACTCCAGCATGGACAACAAAACCTTCCGAAAGAAACTCTCCGAACGCAGCGGACGCAGCCTCAAGGACCTCGACGCCCTTGTCGGCGCCCTGAAACACCTCCTGGAGGAAAACGCACTCGAACAGCGGAGCCTCGCGATACCGGGCTTCGGCACATTCGTGCCCGTGAAGCATGACGAGAAGGTCGTCACCGATCTTACTACCGGCAGGCGCATGCTGCTCCCACCTGAAATCACCCTTGAATTCTACCCCGGGAGCTCCCTTCGAAAAAAGATAGACCCGACCGCGACAGCACGGGAGATACCCCTTAGCGCCGGGGGGCTTATGACACTTCCCGCGGCCTCGGCCGCGATTGCGGGAATCAGCGAAATCGGAAACGAAGGTGCGGAATCGTTCCTGAAGAACTTTTTCGAGACCATCGAGGAGGCAGACGCGGGACAAGGGGATGTGACAGTCAAAGGCATCGGGGAATTCCGCGGGCTAAGCTTCAGACCGGACGCGGCCCTTGCCGAAGAAATAAACCAGCCTTTCGCCATGTTCGAGCCCGTGGAGCTGGAGACCGACGAGAGCGCGCTTGACACACCGGAAGAGGAAAACCCGGTATCTGACACGCCTCAGGCGACGGACGAAACGGAAGGGGAATCATCCGAAGAAGAACCGGAAGCGACCGACCGGGAGAGAGAAGTGATTCCCGCCCTACCCCCTGTAAACGAAGAAACAATCCGGAACGAGGAAGCCCGGGAAGAGACAGAAAGCTCCCCGGAGGAGGAGCCTGCCCGTCCCCGCTGGCGCCGCAAGACCTTTGCCATCTCCGCGGCGGCGGTAATGGCGGCATTTGCCGGAGGATTCGCATGCGGACGCCTCACGCAGGAAGTGGTAACCGTAGAGACAGTGAGGACGGACACAGTGACAGTCCGGGACACCGTAATAGTGGCGGCCGCCCTACCAGAGCCCGAACCGCCGAAAGCTCCCGATCCCATTTACGACACAGTCACGTCCACGCGGTATCTCGCTTCAATGTCAAGACAATATTACGGACGGATGGAATACTGGGTATACATCTACAAGGCCAACGAGAGCAAGCTCGGCGACCCTGACCGCATCAAGCCCGGCACGAGAGTGGAGATTCCGCCCTTCGAGCGCTATGCCGTTTCCCGGAACGACACCACGAACCTCGCGGCGGCCCGACGGATGTCGCGCGAAATCTACGCCAAGTACGGGAAATAAGAGAACGGCCTCAACCGGAGAGGGTTGGGGCCGTTGACAGAGACGGAGACGGGGACGAGCGGTGATGTTATCGCTTGCCGAGAATTGCCGAGGGAGAGAGCTGGGCGACCATAGTCTGCCAGGCGATGATGTTCATGTTGAAACTCAGTGCCGGCAGGCCGATGAGTCCGGCGAGGTCGTTGAGCCAGAGGCCGATTTTGTTCTTCAGGGATTTCTCGAGACGTATGTCGTCCGCTTTTTTTTACCGGGAAAAGGTATGTGTCTGAAGCATGTCCGTATCTCCGGACTATTGCCAGTGCCTCACTGTCGAGGGGGACGGTCTGTACAGTTCCCGATCCCCGTTTATGATATGTCAGAGTTCCGTCGCAGAGATTTTTAGGGGCAGGTTGATGATGTCTGACAGTTCCATTCCGCGGCAATAGAAACCGAACATGAAGAGGTCGCGGGCGAGGGCGATGTTCGCGTCCCAGCTCAGGTCAATCTCCGAGATTTTCCGAATGCTGTTCCCGTCGATTGACTCCTCGCGGCGCTTTTCGTACCGTACCTTGGTGTTCATCCCGAGGAAGAGGCCTTTTTGGGGATGGACGAGGCCACGGGATGATGCATGGTTGAGCGCCATGCGGAGCGTGCGGAGGTAGAAGGACTGCGTGCTTGCAGACACACCCTCGTTCTCCAGCCATGACGAATAGCTTTCGAGGAACGTGCGGTCCACTATTTCCATATATTACTGTCCGCTAAACGATAGATCAGTGAGTCCAACTTCTTGAAAAGCAGAAGTTGGGCTTACTTTTAATGAATGACAAGCCCCTTTCAGTCAATTTCATGTTCCAAAGGAGGTGATTCGGAGGCCTCGGCGAGCATTATATTCAGGTCCGCATCGGGTTGGTTGAGGAACTTTTCGAGATTCAGGTAATACATCAGCACAATCC